>WNFX01009747.1_pt1 | contig 12430 bp, 10 predicted proteins | sample 5400111 | NCBI WGS metagenome assembly WNFX01 (sample SAMN13153363, study PRJNA577476) | soil metagenome | isolation source: 40 cm soil or saprolite under grassland replicate 1 | place: USA:California | collected 2016-06-15
CACCCTCGGCGGCTCCCTGGGGGCCCTCGCCGGGCTTGTCAGCGGCCTGGAACCGGACACCGCCCGCATGCGCGCCGCCGCCGCCGAGGCCGAGACCACCGCCGTCGACCTGGCCGAGGCGCTGGTCCGTGCCGGCGTCCCGTTCCGCGAGGCCCACGCCGCCGTCGCCGCCGCCGTGCGCCTTGCCACCGAACGCAGCACGCACCTCGCCGACCTCCCGGCCGCCGACCTGCACGACCTGCACCCCGGGTTCGGCAAGGTCGACCGCGCCGTCCTCGACCTCGACGGCAGCATCAATGCCAAGGCCACCCCCGGTTCCACCAACCCCGCCCAGGTCGCCACCCAGCTCGCCACCCTGGAAACCGCCGCCACGGCCGCCCGCGCCTGGGCAGAGCGTTTCCGCCCGGCCCTCGACCTGGGCCTCGAAACCTAAACCCGTCGGCGCGCGGCCTATCGCATCGACGCCGCGATCCGGATGGCAGTCTGCTTGGAGACGTTGCCCTCTAGCCGCAGGGTGAGGTCGCCGGACTGCCACACCAGCGTCGGGCCGGCCAGACGCAGCGTGTCCTGCTGGAAGTCGCCGTTCTTGTCCATGAAGCCGAGGATGTGCGGGCCGCCGCTGAGCCAGAATGCCTCGCCGGTGGCGCCTGGGACAGTGACCGTCTCCACCTGGGTGCCGGGCCCGGCGACCTTCCCCGCATAGGACTGGCCGCGGAACTCGGTCACCAGCAACCCAACCCCGGTCAAGCGTGAGGCAGGCAGACCCGGACGGGGCCGCCACACCAGGCTGACACGCCCATCGGGAACGTCCCCTGCAACGTAGACCGCGTCCGGCGGCCCCAGGGCCGGGTCGGTCGGCACCAGCACCGGGAAGCGGACCATGCTCCGCGCCTGCGCCAGCGTGACCCGCTGCCCAAGGCCGAGAGGGCCGCCGCCGCTGGGCAGCGTCGTGGCCGAGCTTCCGGGAGCCGAGCTGCTGGGCGCCGGGGCGGTGGTGACGGTCGGCGCTGGCCCTCCCAGGTGGATGGTGATGCCACGTACGCCCACTCGCCGCCCGACCGCCGGCGTCGCCAGCAACGCCACCAGGAGCAGCAGCAACGCGACCGCCACGACCACCAGCCGCCGCCGGCTCCACCCGGCCAGAGGCCAGCGCCGGGGCCGGGCGCCCGCCGCCCGCTCCGCCTCGTTCTCGCTGATCCGTGCCGTCACCGCTTCGGCGAGTGGCGGGGTCGGCGGGTAGTCGAGGTGGCCGCCGAGGCCGGTGAGGGCGCGTTCGAGTCCAAGGTCGGTGCTCATCCGCCCCCTCCCTCCATCGTCCCCATCGTCTTCCCCAGCGTCAGCGCCCCTTCCGCGCCGCCCAGCTCGGTGCGCAGGCGTGCCAGCGCCCGGGAGATCCGCGACTTCACCGTGCCAGGACGGCAGCCAAGCACCGCAGCGGTCTCCCGCTCCGACAGCTCCAGGAAGAAACGCGCCGCAATCACCGCACGGTCCCGCTCCGCCAGGCGGTTCAGCGCCGCGAGCAGGACTCGTCGCTGTTCGTGCTCCAGTGCCGCCACCTCGGGGGACGGGGCCGCGTCCCCCGAGGGGCGGTCGGTGGCGGCGCGCAATACCAGGTCGTCCTGGCGGCGGTGCGACCGGCGCCGGTTGCGGGCCTCGTTGGCCACGATCGCCAGCAGCCAGGGCCGGAAGGCGGCCCCCGCACGAAACCGGCCGATGGCATACCAGGCCTTCACGAAGCCCTCCTGGGCGGCGTCCTCAGCATCCGCCGCCGCCCCAGCGATCAGGTAGGCGGTCCGGTAGGCGAGGTCCTGGTAGCGACGCACCAGCACCTCATAGGCGCGCACGTCACCTCCTCGTGCGCGTTCGACGAGCTTGCCCTCGTCCTCGTCCAGTGGACGGCCCTCCACGGAGACGGAGTCGGCGTTCACCGTTGATACACCAACCCACGCCGATCGGTTCCAGTCCAGTGTCAGGTGTGAGGCGTCAGGCGAGCATCTCGCCGGTGCGGCCACCGGTCTCAGGCTGGGCGAACAGGAAGCCCTGGGCGAAGTCGCAGCCCAGCTCGTCGAGTTTGGCAAGCTGAGCCGGGGTCTCGACGCCGGTGGCGATGACGCTGAGCCCGAGGGTGCGGGCCAGGCCGATGACCGCGGCGACCATGGTGTCGTCGGCGGGCTCCAGGTCGAGGCGGGCCACGAAGGAGCGGTCGATCTTGAGGGTCGTGACCGGCAGCGACCGCAGCGAGGCAAGCGACGACCAGCCGGTGCCAAACCCGTCCACCGCGACCCGCACGCCCAGGCCGACCAGCCGCTTCAGGGTGGTCGCGGCCGTCGCCGGGCTGGCGGCCAGGGCCGGCTCGCCGATCTCCAGGCACAGCAACCCCGGCTCCAAGCCGGTGTCGGCCAGCACCCCGGCGACCAGGTCGACCAGGTGCGGCTCGGCGAACTGGCGCTCGGAGAGGTTGACGTGCACCGCGGCGGGCGCCTTCTCCGCGGCGGCGTCGGTACGCCAGCGGGCCGCCTGGTGGCACGCCTCCCGCAGGATCCACGCGCCGATCGGCACGATCAGGCCGGTCTCCTCCGCGAACGGCAGGAACTCGCCCGGCTGCCGGGTGCCCCGCCCGGGCTGCTCCCAGCGCAGCAGCGCCTCAGCGCCGACCAGGCGTCCCTCCCGCAACGACACGATCGGCTGGTACAACGCGCGCAGCTCACCAGCGTCGAGGGCCTGCCGCAACGCACGCTCAGTCTCCAGCTGCTCGGCGAGCTGGGCACGCAACGTCTCGTCGACGGCGATCCCGATGCTTGCCTGCAGCACCACCTCCTGGCCGGCAACCGCGATCGGGGTGGTCAGCCCGCTCAGCACCCGCTCGGCCAGGCGCACCGCGTCGCGCTGGTGCGCGATCGGGCACAGCACCGCGAAGTCGTCGCCGCTGAAGCGCGCCACCGTGTCGCTCGGCCGCAGGATGCTGCGCAGGCGCCCCGCCACCGCGATCAGCAGCCGGTCGACCGCGTCGTCGCCGAAGCGCTCGACCATCTCGCTGAACCGGTCCAGATCCACGGCGAGCACCGCCGCAAGCCCCGGCTCGCGCCCTAGCCGCGCCAGCGACATCCGCAGCCGGTCCAGGAACAGGGTGCGGTTCGGCAGGCCGGTGAGCGCGTCATGGGTCACCCGCCAGGCGAAGCGCTCGTCCGGGCGGCCATGGTCGCGCAGGTCGACGAGCTGCCGGATCACGAAGCGAGGCTGCCCCGCCCGGTCGCGGTGCAGGGCGTCCCCCCACGGTGCGAGCGGCAGCCAGGCGCTGCCAAGCACCGGGACCGCCTCGCCGTCCGAGCGCCGGCAGCGCTGCTGCAGCTCGAACGCTGGCAGCTCCCCCGCGAGCAGCCGGTGCAGCTGCTCCAGGTCGGCGTCGCGGTCGTCAGGGTGCAGCACAGCGGGGAAGCGGGCCGACAGCAGCACCACCTCCGGCTGGCCCACCAGCTCGGCGAGAGCCTGGTTCACCCGCAGCAGCCGGCCCTCGCCGTCCACCACGGCAGTCGGTGTCGGCGCGGCGGAAAGGCTCGACCAGATACGCTCGACGTCGTCGCCGCTCGGCTCGAACAGCCCTGTCAGCCGGGCCGGGACTGGCACCGGGGCCGCACCCCGGCCGCATAGCTCCCGCAGGGTGGTGACCAGGCCCTCCGGGTCGATGGTCTTCTCCAGGTAGGCGGTGGCGCCGCCCTGGAGCACCTCGCTGCGCGCCTTGTCAGCAGTAAGCGCCGACAGCACCACGACCTTGGTGTCCGGGAGGCGCTCCCGGAGCTTGACGACCGTGTCCACGCTGCCACCAGGCATGGCAAGATCAAGCACGACCAGCTCGGGTCTGGCCTCTGCCGCGAGCCGCAGGACCTCGTCGCTGCTACCGGCCTCGCCGACCAGCTCGAAGCCACGGCCCTGCATGGTGAGCCGCAGCACGGTGCGCAGCTCCGGCACGTCATCGGCGATCAGTACACGAATGGTCGCCGCGGCCTGGAGGGCCGAGCTCAATCCATTCCCCCCCTCACCGGCGGCGCCGCTCAGGGCCATCCCGCCGATGCTCGTTGTCAGCTCGTCATGCTAGACACACTTGAGCCGTTCAGTCCAATACGTCGAGCAAGAAGCCAGCGGAACGGCCAGCAAACCCGTTGGCGGCAACCCGCTAGTGGCAGCCCGCTAGTAGCAGGCCGTCACGTCAGCGCAGTTCGAGCCGCCAGATCTGCGGCGCCAGGTGGTTGCAGGTCCACTGCTGCACGTTGGCCCCGGCGGTGGTGGACCCACCGGCCACGTCCAGGCACAGGCCGCTCGCCTTGGAAACGAAGTTGTAGTACGAACGACCCACGTTGACAGCCTTCCAGAGCTGCGCATTGGTGCCATTGCAGGTCCACTGACGGACATTGGCGCCGGCGACGGTGGAGCCACCAGCCACGTCCAGGCACTTGCTGCTGTTCGTGTTGACAAGCGTGAAATAGCCGCTGCCCTTGCTGGTGAACCTCCAGTCCTGCGGCGACAGGCCATTGCAGGTCCACTGCTGCACGTTCGCACCCGAGGCGGTGGAGCCCTTGGAGACGTCCAGGCAGTCGGCACTCTGCAGGTTGCGCAGCCGGTAGGTGTCGCCAGAGGCCACCCCGCTGGCGGTCCCCGTGCCAGTTAGCGACCCGCTGGCGAAGAACGCCTCGCAGGACCCGTCCGCCAGGCGCTCGGTGGCAAGCTCCAGAACGCTGCTGCCATCCGCAGCAGGCAGCAGGCTGGAGCTGTAGTTGCTGCAGACGATCTCGGTGCTGGTGGGGCTGGCGCTGAAGGACACGGTGACCGGCGCGTCCAGCTCGAACCAGTGCCCAAAGCCGTTCTCGGTGTTGACGAAGATGGTGGAGCCGCTCTGCGGCCGCAGGATGTTGCCGCTGGCGTCCTTGACCAGGTCGCCGATCAGCAGGATGCGCCCGTTGGCGCCGCCACTGGGCGTCCAGGCGATCGTCGGGGCGTGGTAGAGGTACTTGCCGTCCGGCGTCGCCGCCACCGTGCCAGGATCGGTGGGATCCCCCCAGTTCCAGCCGTCCGCCGAGGTCCGGTAATAGACCCGGCAGGCGTCGCTGCGCTGCCCGCACAGCTCATACGACATGAACCAGGTGCCGTTGGGAAGCGCCCGGACGGTCGCCATCCCAGGGCGGTCGGTACTGGCCGTGGCCACCACCAGGCGCTCCGCCCCCCAGGTCGCCCCGCCGTCGGTCGAGGTCACCATGGCAATCGCCTGGCTGTAGCCGGTCTGGGTCTCGTCGGAGAAGTAGCAGTCCAGCGCGCCGCGGGCATCCACCGCGAACTCCGGCTCCCACAGGCCCTCAGTGCTCGGCGTGCTCTCCGACCCCACCGCACAGCTCGACAGGTACGACCAAGTGGCGCCGTGGTCGCCGCTCTTCCACACCCGGACCTCCGGGCGCCGCCCGGCGGCGCTGTTCTTCATGCCCACCGTGGTCGCAAACAGCAGCGTGCCAGCCGGCTGCGCACCAAGCTGCCGCGGCAGCTCGAACAGGGTCGCACAGCACGCGCCCCGTCCGCCGGTCGCCTGCGGATCCTGGATCTTGCTGAGCAGGTGGAAGCTTGCCCCGCTGTCGCTGCTCTCAAAGATCCGCGCCATGTCGGTAACCCCACCAGTGGAGGAGGCCGAGACACTGGCAAGCAGCCGCCCGTTGGCCGACCCGGAGTGCGCCAGCCGGATCACCCGCGGGTACATCGACTGCTCAGTGTCCAACTGCTGCGCCGCCGTCGCCGCCTTGACCCGCCCCGGCCCGCCACTGCTCCCCACCGGACCAAGCACCAGCAACGCATAGGACACGACCGCCACGACCACAGCGATCACCGCCAGCTTCAGGGACACAGCACGCCGCACCAAAACCTCCACGAAGACGCAGACAAGCAATATCAGGGCAGACAGGGGGAAGTGAGCTTGCAATGCCTACCACAGGCTGTGGTGGAGCGACAACTTAGGTACCATGGAACACTAGTCATGGTAGAAAGGTAGACGGATGAGCTTGAACATTAAGGACGAGGAGATCCACCAGCTCGTACGGGAATTGGCGGATCTCACCGGTGAGAGCCAGACCATGGTCGTCAAGATCGCGGTCCGGGAGCGCCTCGATCGCCTGCATGCCGCCGGGAGGCTCACACTGGCCGACCGCCTCCTCGCAATCGGGAGGAACACTGCCCCTCGCCTCCAGGAGCCGTTCCGGTCCGCCGAGCATGGCGACCTGCTCTACGACGAGCACGGGCTGCCGCGATGATCGTGGACACGTCGGCGCTAATCGCGATCTTGCGAGACGAGCCTGAGGCTCCGGTCATGGCACGGGCCATCGAGGAGGCGGCGGCGCGACAGATCTCCGCCGCGAATTGGCTGGAGGCGGCCGTGGTCATCGACGGCAGTCGAGATCCGGTCGCCAGCCGTCAGTTCGACGAGCTCCTCAGCGTGGCGAGGATCGTGGTCGCCCCGGTGACCGAGCAGCAAGCACAGATCGCACGCGCCGCATATCGGGATTTCGGCAAGGGCAGCGGTCATCCCGCCGGGCTCAACTTCGGGGACTGCTTCGCCTATGCGCTCGCCAAGAACACCGGCGAACCGCTGCTGTTCAAGGGACAAGACTTCATTCATACCGACGTCATTCCGGCGCTACAGGTGCCCGACCCCGGCTAGCCGTCATTAGCCATCCTGCCCGCCCGGGTCGGGGCTATTGCCGGGTGCGATCTCGCGTTCGCGTAGCTCCACACGGCGGATCTTGCCGGAGATCGTCTTGGGCAGCTCGGTGACGAACTCGATCTCCCTCGGGTACTTGTACGGCGCGGTCACCCGCTTGCAGTGATCCTGCAACTCCCCGGCGAGCACCGCCGAACCAGCCTGCCCCGGCGCCAGCACCACGAACGCCTTCACGATCTGGCCCCGGTCCCGGTCAGGCTTGCCGACCACCGCCGCCTCCGCGACCGCCGGATGCTCCACCAGCGCCGACTCCACCTCGAACGGGCCGATCCGGTAGGCAGCCGACAGGATCACGTCGTCGGAGCGGCCCACGAACCAGAAATAGCCGTCCTCGTCCACCGCCGCCCGGTCACCGGTGTAGTACCAGCCGTCATGGAACGCCGCAGCGGTCGCCTCAATATCACGCCAGTACTCCACGAACAGCCCCACCGGCCGCTCCGGCTCCACCCGCACCGCGACGTGGCCCTCCTCACCCGCACCCAACACCTTCCCGAAATCGTCCACCACGCACACGTCAAACCCCGGCGTCGGCTTGCCCATCGACCCCGCACGGACCTCCATGCAGCGGTAGTTGGCCACCAGATTGACCGTCTCGGTCTGCCCGTAGCCGTCATAGACAGTCAGGCCGGTCGCCTCCCGCCACACCTTGATCACCTCGGGGTTCAGCGGCTCCCCCGCCGACACGCAATGCCGCAGCCGCGACCAGTCATAGCGACCCAGATCCATCAGCACCAGCGCCCGGAATACCGTCGGCGGCGCACAGAACGTCGTCACACCATGCTCAGCCACCAGCCGCAACAACAGCTCGAAGTCCGGCTTGCCGCGCACGTCCCACAGGAAGTTCGCAGCACCAAGCGCCCACTGCCCAAACAGCTTCCCCCACGCAGCCTTCGCCCACCCGAAATCACTCACGGTCCAGTGCAAATCCGTCGGTTTCAGGTCCTGCCAGAAGCGTGCGGTGATCTGATGCCCGATCGCGCAGGACGCCTGCGTATGGAGCACCATTTTCGGGTGCGAGACCGTCCCGCTCGTAAAGTAGATGAGCAGTGGGTCGTCGGAGTTGGTCGGTTCGGCGATTGGTGGGTTGGGGCTGGCGGCGGCGAGGCCCGCCTCCCATGACGACCAGCCGGGCGGTGGGGCCTCCAGCCGATCCTGGTCGCCGCCGACGCGGATGCGGGTGGAGAGGGCGGGGTAGCGGCTGGCGGCCTCTTCGATTTTGGGGATGCCGTCGGGGTCGGTGATGGCGACGGTGGCTTCGGCGCGTTCCAGGCGGTAGGCGATGTCGCGGCCGGTGAGCAGGGTGGTGCCGGGGAGCGGGATGGCGCCGAGTTTGATGCAGCCGAGCATGACGTCGTACCAGTCGGGGATGCGGGGCAGCATGACGAAGACGCGGTCGCCTTTGTGGACGCCAAGGGCTGCGAGGAAGTTGGCGGCGCGGTTGGAGGCGGCGGAGAAGTCGGCGAAGCTGTAGCGGCGGGGGTTGCCGCCGTGGGGGTCGACGGCGAGTAGGGCAAGCTTGTCGGGCTCCCGGGCGGCCCAGGTGTCGACCACGTCGCGGGCATAGTTGTAGACCGTGGGCACTTCCAGCCGGAACGACTTCCGGGTGGCCTGGTAGTCGGTCATGTTGGGCGGCAGGTCAGGCATCGGGCCACCTCCTGGAACCGGGACGGGTCCACGCACGGCGGGCGGGCTCGGTCGATTCGACTATATGCCAACGGCCCCGATGGGCTATTGCGCGTGCCCGAAGCTTGGCTCGTAGGATCCTCTCCTGTTGCTTGGGTGGTTCGAGGTGACTGGGGGGGGAGGTGCCTGGGACCGGGTTTGTTCCGCGTCGGGACGGGTTTCATTTCGCCAACGACACTGCGGCTGGGGTTGTGTGCATCCCTGGGTTTGGGGAGGTGGCAGTGCGGGGGTGTGCCGGCGGGATGGCGTTCGCCGCGCTCGACTACTGGTTTGGCGGGTTGCCGGTGCCGACCCACCGGGCGGAGGATTTCGGTGCTGCGGGGGTGCCGCCGGTGGACGGCCGGCTGGGCATCTATCTCCGCAAGCGCAATGCCGACAGTTTCGCGGCGCTGAGCGCGCGGGAGTTTGTGCGCTGGAGCGTGGCCGCCGACTATTCCACCCGCTGCCAGGGGGGTGTCGTGGTGTTGACGCTGGATGAGCAACTCCCGCGTCTGCGCCGCAGTATCGAGGCGGGGCGGCCGGTGGTGCTCGGCCTGGTGGGGGCCCGCGGCCTCGACGCTGGTGAGGTTGCACGGAACCATCAGGTGGTCGCCTACGGCTATGAGGAGGACCCGGACAGCGGGGCGGTGCGGATCCAGGTGTATGACCCGGATCGGCCCGGTGAGCAGGTGGTGCTGGGCCTCGAACCGAAGGATCCTCGCGTGGTCGAGGCCGGTGGTGCTGTCAGGGCGGAGGCGGAGGCGGGGGTTGGGGTTGGGGGGCGCTGGTGGCGTGGCTGCTTTGTGCAGGACTACGTGCCTGAGCAGGCTGCCTATGTCGATCTGGCGGTCTCCAAGGGGATCTGGGTGAGTGCTTGGGTGCCGCCGGTGGGCCAGCATTTTGTGGCGCAGTTCACGGCCAGGAACTACGGCGACCACCCGGCGCGGCTCGCGGAGTTGTGCTTGGCGCTGCGCGGTCCGGGTGGTGAGCGTCTGGATGACGCCCAGGGGCAGGCTCCGGGGGGCGTGCTGGAGCCTGGTGGGGAGCGGGCCGTGGTCCGGCACACCGGTTGCTTCGGGATGGTTCCGGGTGGCTACCGAGTCACCGCCGCCTACCGCTCCGAGGGCGGCCACCTGCTGGCGCTGCCGCCTGGTGAGCCGGGGACCGTCGCCCAGGTCGGGGTGACGGCGGTGACGCCGCCGTGCCCGACCTTGGTGCGGGTGCGGTTCCTTCAGGTCACTGTGGACGATGCCGCTGCCATCGGGGGTCAGGTCGCGGTGCAGTTGGGCGTCAACGGTGAGACGGTCCGCTGGCCCGAGCAGGGCACGGCCGGCTGCGAGGATGGCGAGACCTTCGACCTGGATGCCTGTTTCCAGGTGGTGCTTGGCGCCGCCGAGCCGCTCACCGTCACGGTCACTGGCCCGTGCGGGCGTCTCCGCGAGCACTGGTTTGGGCTCGACGGCTGGGGGGAGGGGGCGCATCGTTGCCGTAGCCGCCTCCGCGACGACGGCCCGGACCCGCTCGACGGCGCCTACACGGTCGCGTTCACCATCGAGGCGAGCGCAGCGGAGGACGCGTAGCCGCCGTCCGGCCCGTAGCGAGTGCGGCCCACAATTGACGGCATTTGCGTGTACCTGCTGGAATTCGCGTGCTGCCGCAACCAAGGAGACCGCGCGATGGCGGGTACTCACGCCGATCAAGACCCCGGCTACGCCACTTCCCTCGACCCTGAGGCGAAGGGCCCTGAGGATTTCAGTTGGGTGCCGCGCCCTCGGCCCCGGCCCAAGCGGCGGGGGAGGCGGGTGCTGTGGGCGCTGGTCGTGGTCGTCGTGCTGGCGGTGGGTACCGGGTTCGTATGGACGCAGCGTCAGCATCTGCATCTGCACCTGCGGCTGCGGTTGGGTGCGCATGCGGCAGCGGCGCCTGGGGTTGCCGGTGGGTTGAGCTGGTCGCGGGTGGCGGGCACCGACGTCGCGCTCCTCCCGACAGGGATCGTGGTCGGCGGCCCGGGGTTCGTGGCCGGGAGTTCGGCGACGGGGCAGCCGCTCTGGACCTCCGCCGACGGTGCGAACTGGAGCCCGGTGCCGGTGACGGACCAGCGGCTGGGCTCCTTCCAGCCGCAGGCGATGGCTTCCTGGACTGGCCGGATCTATGCGGCGGGCCGGCAGGGCCAGGGCCAGGGTGGCGGCAGCGATCCGCAGGCCCGGTTCGGTGTGTGGTCGTCGGCGGATGGCCAGACGTGGTCAGCGGGCGTGACCCTGGCGGCCACGCTCCAGCCAGGGCCGGGCCTGGCAGCGGGCACTCACCAGGGGTTGGTTGTGTCCGCGGTGACTGGAGGCTCCAAAGGCCTGGTTGCCGTGGGCTACCTGGCGGACGCGAACCGGTCGCAGCCGCTGGCCTGGTATTCCGCTGACGGGCGTAGCTGGCATGCCGCGACGCTGCCCCCCGACCGGTCGAAGTCCAGGTTCGGGCGCCGGCTGGACGGCGTCATCACCATCCCCGGCGGGTTCCTCGCGATCGAGGGAGCGGTGCCCACGACCGACCTCCTCCACACCGGTGCGCAGATCACCGACGCGCAGCAGGAGGGCCCCCTTGGCATGTACTTCTCGACGGATGGGCAGAGCTGGCGGGTGGTCGCGAACCCGCCGGTCCCGCTCCCGGGTCCGGGCCAGAGCCTGCGCGGCGTCACCGTCGGCCTGCTGAAGTTCGATCGCGCTGGCGTCCTTGCCGTCGGCGTGGACGCCGAGGCGCGGGAGGTCTTCGAGCGTTCCCACGGGCAGGCACGGCGGGTGGTGGTGGACCGCCCCCGACCGGTCGTGTGGCGGCTCCAGCGGGGTACGGGATGGGTCCGGGTGAGCCAGGCCCTCCCGCAGACGATCGGCGAGGTCGGGCCCGCACTGCCCGCGCAGGCATCGGTACGGGCGGTCGCGGACGTCGGCGGCCGGCTGCTCGCCGTGGGTGACGTCACCCACGGCGACGCGGGCGATCCCTCTGACAGCGCGGTGTGGACCTCCACCGACGGGCGTGCCGTTCCGGTCGGTACTGGTTGACGGTCCTCGGTCACCCCTGCTGCAATGCCGGGCATGGCTGAGTTCGTCCACTCAGGTCCATCGCCCATCGTCCCGCCAGGAGGCGAGCATGGCTGATGCAACGTTCTACCGTTCACCGACCGAGGCGGCCACGGCACCGGCGGAACGGCTCGCCTACGTGGCGGCGTTCGACCCGACCGGCCAGCGGTCCGACGCGATGACGGTGGTGGACGTCGACCCCGGCTCGGCTGCCTACGGCCGGGTGGTGGGGTGGACCGACCTGCCCGGGCGTGGGGACGAGCTGCACCACTTCGGCTGGAACGCCTGCAGCAGCGCGCTGTGCCACGACGGGCACGCCGGGCACCTTGAGCGCCGCTACCTGCTGGTCCCGGGCCTTCGCTCGTCGCGGATCCACATCCTGGACACCAAGCCGGATCCGCGGGCTCCGCAGGTGACCCGGACCATCGAGGCCGAGGAGCTGGCGGCCAAGGCCGGCTACTCGCGGCCCCACACGGTCCACTGCGGGCCGCACGGGCTCTACATGACCATGCTGGGAGGGGCGAACGGGGCTGATGGGCCGGGCGGTGTCGCCCTGCTCGACCACGACAGCTTCGACGTGGTCGGCCAGTGGGAGACCGAGCGTGGGTCCCAGTACTTCGCCTACGACATGTGGTGGCACCTCGCCCAGGGCGTGGCCATCACCTCGGAGTGGGGCACGCCGTCGATGATCGAGGACGGCATCAACGGCGAGCTGCTCCTTGGCCGCAAGTACGGCCACAAGCTGCACTTCTGGGACCTCGCCAACGGGCGGCACCAGCAGGAGCTGGACCTCGGCGACGAGCACCAGATGGTGCTGGAGCTGCGCCCCGCCCACAACCCGAACGCGCAGTGGGGCTTCGTCGGCGTGGTCGTGAGCGTCGAGGACCTGTCGGCCTCGATCTGGCTGTGGCACCGCGACCCCGACGGCGACGGCGACCGCTGGGCCGCC
>WNFX01005323.1_pt1 | contig 12429 bp, 14 predicted proteins | sample 5400111 | NCBI WGS metagenome assembly WNFX01 (sample SAMN13153363, study PRJNA577476) | soil metagenome | isolation source: 40 cm soil or saprolite under grassland replicate 1 | place: USA:California | collected 2016-06-15
GAAACGCGTCTGAAATTCAAGCACCATGCCTCAACAAAATCCGCATGCGAAGATGGTGGCGATTGCGATACCCATAAGCTTGACGCATCAAGGCTTTTGTGCGATTGTTCTTGCCTTCAACGAAGCCATTGGAAATGCGTGTAGGCAAAAAGTGAAAAAAAGCCAAGATTTCGTGTCTCCAATTCCGAAAAGCTGAGAGAGCTTTTCGCAGATGATCGAACCCACTCTTTTGTACCTGCTCAATCCAGTCATCTAAACCAGCCGCCGCCGTAGTAGCCGTTGCAGTGGCATACCACGTGCGTAACGCTTCTTTGAGTTGCCATGCCGCCTCCAACAGAGGAAGCTCTACGCCAATCGTGCGACGATCTTTCGCTTGTTCTTCCGTCAGAGCCTCTTGTGCCGTCAGAAAGAGATGCTGTTTTCCTTGCAAAAGCGGTTTCCCCTCCTTTTTGTGTGCCCAACTCGAAACAAGCTTCTTAAACGCTTTCATCACATGTTGAATCACATGAAAATGATCAACCACGATTTGCGCCTTTGGTAAACATAACTGAACGGCTGGGCGAAAAGAGGCACTCATATCCATACTCACAGCTTCTACGGCATCGGGGGTTGCTGAGCCGTTCCAACACCTTTTGAACCTCTTCCAATTTTCGACCTTCACTGATTTCTAGCACAGTGTGGTTCACCAGATCGCAAAGAATGGTATCATAGTGGTGCCCTTTTCGACGTGCAAATTCATCAATACCGAGAAAACGGGGGGTTGGCAATGGTGATGTTTCCTCTAAGGTCCTTCCTTCTTTGACACATGTGTCCTGGATGAGAGACTCAAAGCACTCCTGTACAAAACGTGGCCCTACGTCTTCTGCTTCAGCAACATGGGCTATCGGCTGTTGCAGGGCTTGCTTCGCAAGATGGTCTCGCAAGCGTTTGGTGGTACGCTTGTATCTCCCACACATCGTATCTGTTTCGGTAAACGAACGCTTACAAGCCAGGCAGCGAAAACGGCGTGTATACAAAACCAATCGGACTTGATAGTTTCGAAGACGGATATCCCTTTTTACCCGCATTCTCGTATCATGTACTTTCACACATATGTTACTACACCTCGGACAGGCTTCCCGAGTTCTGCGTGCTATGACGTGTACCTCTATGCTTCCGTCTGCTTGCACTTCCTGATTGAGAAGTTTGAGTTCTGGCAGATCGAGTGGCACGATAATCCCTTCTGGCTGCTCACCTTCCACACATGATTGAACCCCTATGATATGCTGAGATGTCATGTTTGTCCTCGTTTCGATTTGGCGTTTTGTTCATACCAATCTAACGATGGACAAATTGATGGCTTATTTTCTCACCACATTTTTCCTACTTTCCCCCGCAAGGATGGAGAGCCCGCCTTTCTCTACTGTTTGAACTGGCTCTAGAGGTGTTCTACGTCGCTATTACCTATTTTCGCAAGGATCTTTAGAAATACCATGCAATGCTCTTTAAACGGCCTAGAGGCTAAACGGAACTATGGTATAATTGTTCTCCAAACAAATGATCAAACCTCTTTCTAAAACCATTAGAACGTGGGTGAATTCGAGGGGAGAGTATGACACAACAGCACGTCGACAAAGAAGCTTTTTACGCGAGAATTGTAGGGTTTTTTGATCAGCGAATTCTTGCAGTATATAAGAGTGAGCCGGATAAGTTCGTTCTTGAAACCGACAATTTTGAAGGCACCCTGCGAAGGGTCTCTGATGACGATGAGTACGCCATTGCAGAAGATCACGTCGACATCAGGTTTGGTTATCGAACATTAGCGAGTGGAAATCTTGCTCTGGCCGTCTATCTCCCTGACCTTGTTGAGAAATCCGCTTCACACGTGAAACAATGGGTCGGCTACCATTTGGAGAGTCCAGAATGGACCACTGAACCAGATCCTCGATTCCAAATGTGGAAGGACCGTTATCTGGAGGGAAGTTGGAACGTTGAAAATGGGCCACGCTACCATCTGGAAAATACGATTGCCACGATCAATGCACTGTGTATCGAAGTGGTTGGGCAAGCCCTTTTCACATTCCCGAACAATCCAGCGCTCAACTTCCCTGTTGTACAGAACACTCACGCCTATCAAGATTCGCACAAAGAACTCTATGGCTATGTCATTGATGGTTTGGACAAACAGACCATTGGGCTCATAGCTGTGCATCAACATTTAACGCTAAATCTGAACTCCGATTCTACTGTGAAAGCCTTAAAGAAAGCTCTGCCTACGTTAGCAACGAACTCGCTCCTTTGGGAAGCACTTAATAAGGTGAGTGATGAGCGGCGACTAGCAGGACACAAAGTACGACCAAAGGCAAAGCGATTTCCCGCTTTCGAGAAGTTCACACAAGATCTGGAAGCGGTTGTTGTAGGGCTCAAGGAGTTGCTGGCATCCTTGGAGAAGGTGTTAGGAATGGATGGTGAGAGAGCCTGCAAGCGACAATCCACCAAGAAGTGGCTGCCTCGGATTGATCGCCCACCAGAGGCACATTATGCTATCACCAAACTGCCTGCCATTATAGGGAAAACTGTGGAACGGGTCGAGTTTGGTTTCCGTGAGCATCATGACGACGCTCATCAGAGCGAAGCCATGATTCTGTATTTTACCGATGGCTCTATTCTCGGTATTGATACAGGCTCAAATGCAGGAAACCTTGCGAGTCAATACGAAGGCCTGCGGCCAGACGATTTCCATGCGGATTTTATGCTCTATTGGGTTCCACCGCCAAAGTAACATTCGGTCGGAGTAACCATAGAACCAAATATAAGGTGCGGAACTATGCGCTGCATTAAGCTACCCATGTGAAAACACCTCTTTGTAAGAGGCACGATAGGTGCTCCACCACATGATCTCCTGGTCTCTACTCCAGTGCCATGGTGGCGTCCATAAGAACTGCGTGACGAAGCGATATTCTTTATACCTTGCGCCCATTTGTTGATGGTGTTAAAGGCTGAAGGAATGACCAACATCGCATCGGCTTTAGGCAGTGGGTCTGCCTCACCTGGAAACTTGTAATCAGTGCGGATGTTATATCCAGAAAGTGCAGCGATGCCATTCTTTATCACAGATGTACAGAGTTTGTGGACGTGCACATCATCTTCCATTATCTAATTGCCTTCCCAAATTGATGAACGAAACGAGGACTTGTCATATTTTCAGAGGTCGAAAACATGTCGTTATTCTTGACAACAAAAAGCAGTTCAAGTACGTAAATGAGAATGACATTTAGAACGCTCATGTCTTTCCAATATATTTCTCATGTCTTCCAGCTATGCTCATACCTACTTTTCACTAGAAATGGCTTTCAATGTATACCCTCTATAAAGGTGAAAACTATCGTGGAAAACCGATTTACCTATCATCTGACATTCATCATCGCCTTGCTCTGCATCTGCTTACTGCTCTCTGCGTGTCAGATTCCTCCTGAGTCTCCTGTCCAGAGGAGCAAGCACCCTACCCCCACTCCTTCAGTGGAGGCGAGTCCAACACCTTCCGAGTCAATCCAGGAGACTATCACCCCAATCAACACACCTGCCCCGGCTAGCATCCCTACATCATCCATCAACCCCAATCGTCCTGTGCTGGCCTTTTACTACATGTGGTATGCACCCTCAGACTGGTGCTCGTGCCACTTGTCCGACCTGCCCACTATCCAGTACACCTCAAGCGATGAGCCGACGATTGCCCGCAGGTCTCATGGGCGGCCAATGCTGGTATTACTGGCTTTATCAGTTCGTGGTGGGGACCAGGTGATAAAACGGATAGCAACTTTGCCAAATTATTAGCGTCCTCAGCTACCTTAGAAAGCGCTACCGGCTCTCACTTTGCTTCAGCCATCTACATCGAAAACAACACTCCCGCACTGCAGGGCACAACGAACATGATCCGTGCCTTGCAGTATGTGATCGCTCATTACGCCAATGATCCTCATTACTTCCATTGGCACGGCAAACCTGTCATCTTTTTCGCCTCCCCTATCGTTGGCAATAATCGTACACTTTCGACCTGGGCATTTATTCGCAGCCAGGTTGACCCGCGGACCCAGGAGATCTGGTCCGCAGAGGGAACCGACCTCAGCGCGTTATCCGTGTTCGACGGCATTCATCTCTTCAGCGCGGGCTACTGGGGCATCTTACATGGGGACATGGCTGCAGAAGATCAGGGATTTCGCAGCAGCATCGATGCCTACAATAGTGCGCACCACACCCAGAAAATCTGGGCAGCGGGAGTGTTGCCAGGCTATGACGATACACGAGTGCCAGAACGGACGGGAACCTACATTCTACCGCGCAAGAATGGAGCGACGTACCGTACGAGCTGGATGGCGGCGATTGCGAGCAACCCTGATTGGATCACCATCACGACCTTCAATGAGTGGTTTGAGGGAGCGATGATCGAGCCGAGCATCCACTATGGCAATCTGTATCTCGATCTGACGGCGCAGTATGCCAAACTGTGGCATGGGTAGGCTGTCGATATATCTCGATACCTTATGGTATCTGATTAACTCAATGAGAGATGCGAAATCATGCTGTTGCGAGTTTCCAGTTGGGGTCTGCTCTGTATGACCAAGTCGCAACGAAACATTTTCTCTAAGTAGCACTCTTCCTCAATCGGTTCTCTCATCAGAAACCTCTTCAAAGAGTTCAGACACGGGGACGCCGAGTGCAGTGGCAAGTTTGGTCAGTGTAGTGGTCGTCACTTCTTTATAAGGATCGCGGAAAATATCTCGGATTGTTGGGTGTGATAGATCAGCAAGTCTCTCAAGCTTCCCCATGCTTAAGCCTCTTTGTGTGGCTATTTCCTTGACGCGTAGACGTAGTTTCACGGCATCTCCCATCGGTGTGTTGGCTGGATTGTAGCAGAAACTACGGCTTGACAGAACTGTAATTAATATTATATAGTCATAGCTATATAACTACAACTACACCAAAGAAATGAAAGGAGAGACATGTGAGCAGCGAGGTTGCACGGTTACGACAACAAATCGAACTGGAATGCGCAGCAATGCAACAAGCGTTGACTGGTTATGCGCTCACAGCCCAGCATGAGATCATCCAAAGGAAGTACGAAACGCTTGGGCACTATCACGAACAGTTAGAGCAGCTTGTAGGCGAGAAAGATGCGGCCATTATCACAACAGAAATATATGTAAAAGTGATTGGCTAAAGGTAGGATTGTATATCGCTCTACAACATGGTTGTAAAGGGATACAAAGGTGATTGCTTCGTACGTGTGCAGATGACATATTAAATACTTTTGTATTCCAAACATCCAAGAACCGAACATTGTCCTCGTTGATTTTAATATGGTCTCACATCCTTATTCGATTTATATCTGGCAGCCACCACATTCAACACAAGATGTAGGGCATTGGAACGAACCGGTGCAGTGTTACACGGAACAATGGGCCGTGTACGTTGCAGGCCTCATGCACAAAGACAGCCATTCGGTGATTAAAGTAGTACGCTTTGGCCTGAACATTGCCTGCTTTCCCAATGAGCACGCAGTGGAGCTTGTGGAAAGACAGATAACCAGGCAACAAACGCAGCACTAAGTCAGACTTTTGCCTTTGGTGGATGCTTGGAGATGTCTGCGCATTTTTGGTGAATCACCAATAAAGGTAGAAGCCTGAAGGTTCAAATGCGTGCCAAATAGGAAACTAGCGTTACTTTCCCTTTGATTTCGCTTCACTTCACCACAAGCTAGTATGACCCCATTACAAGAGGCTGTACCAAAAGGCTTCTGAGGACGAATGCTATTGATGAGTTGCCTGTGCTTATCAGGCTCTTTCGTCAACACGTGGCAGGTATTTTCGTTCAGCTTGAACTGTGAAATGCGCTCATAAGCCACTGGAAACTCAACAATGTAAATTGCCTTCTTTGGCCTTTGGGTACAGCCTCTCAGAGGGTGCTATAGCCGCCATCGACTGATCCTGCATCTGCCCATCCGCCTTGAATGGTGATGAGGGTGTAGGAAGAGATGAACAAGCACCAAACGCCCTCACTGATGCTCACATATAGAATTTATAGGTTGGCTGTACCTTCCCGTCCTCTGGGATATGCTTCATAATGTCGCCGATCTTCTGCGAAAATGATAGAGTAATGGGAACGCCGTCGGCAAACGTGCAATTATTCACGTTCATCTTCGTCAAGGCGAGAACCTCGCACAAAAGCTCTTTGGGAGCGCTTTCCCCGTGGTGATCGGTAATTTGCCAGGGTTCGGGAATATAGGCGCCCGGATACGTATTCAAGTAGGGAATAAAGCCCATGGTGTGCAGGAAATGCTGCCCCTCCAGTGCGCAATAGGTTCCCCTGAGCGGTGGGTATTTGCCTTCGCGGAAGAGATACAGACCTGTTTGTCGCAGCGAGACGAGATCGATCTCTCGATGAGCGTACACGGCATCAATGCCCTCGTAGAAACCATCGAGTTCGTTGTGCTGCCCGTGTTCAGGTCCCCAGAACTCCGAGGTTTTATGGATGACGACGCGGCGCGGTGGTACATTATTAGCCTGCACATACGCTTTTAAGGTGTCTCGAATGAGAGCAGAGGCCGCCTCTTTCGTCAGATGCGGGCTAGGGCCATCCGTGTGTGTGTTCCAGGTGAAAGGGCTGCCGCGGAGCACAAGCCCTTGACCCAGGTAATCAAAGGCCTGTGCGACGCTGGAACGCATGGTCGTCTTTTCATCGAGGTCCTGCGCCACATAAAAGCTGATCCCGATAAAACAAGTATCTCGCGGCAGACTGACAGTGCGCCAGGGAATGCCATCTGCTTTGTAGTACTGCGCTGTACAGAAATTCCAGGCACGCAGCGTCTTTTCTTGCAATGTGCGGTCGGTTCCCAGGACTGTTCTCCTCTGTAAAAGCTGCAGAGGAATACCCCAACGCATGGCTTTCGCTTTGATGGCTCGCCGGAAGTTTAGGTAATAGTTTCCTGAAATCTGGACAGAGTCGGCAAATTCAACGATCTCCGGTGTGAGTGCGAGGATGATAATCGTCGGCTCAGGAGAAGTGGTGGCCAGGCTTTCGATCTGGCTGTCAAAAAGCTCCACCAGTTCCCAGATGCGCCTTTGTTTGTCTTCAATCCGCAGCAGGTCTTCCAGGTCTCTGGTCGTGACGAAGCGATCCCAGCGGTCGTTGATCTGGAAGCAACAGTTGAATGAAGACTCCCGGTTGAACCCGATGAAATCGCGATTGAGAATCTTGTTGACACGTGTGCGCTGCTCCGGCAGCTCGAAGAGAGTTGCGCCTGCATATCTGGAGGAAGTGCCAATGGCCTTGATGTTGCGGCTCTCAATAGAAGAGCCGCATTCCCTGACCCAATCCTTTGCCCCTGCCACAGATTCGCGTGTGCCGATGAACCCCAGCTTTATCTCGGAGGGATGCAGCCCATCGATGTTCTGCCCGAACGGGCCGTATTCTGCCAGTCCTGTTTTACAATCCTGATGCTCGAAATAGGCACCGAATTGCAGATAGGGTTCCTCCAGATGCTCAAGCGTAAAAGCCATCTTCTTCCTCGTTCGTTCCTTCCCAAAGATCAAAGAGCGTTGGTTGATTGTCTAGCTCTGTTTCGTCGTAGACGGCTGGGTCGTTCACGATAGCGAACGGGGCTATCCCAGATAACGGTTCCTTCTCGATGACCATCAGCGTTCTGCCGTCAAGACGCAGTTCAATAGTTGGGCTTCGTTCGGAGAGGAAATCCGCCCAGAACAAGACCTGGTTGAGTACATTGATGTTGTGCTCTACTGCCTTGATTCTAGTGGTGGCTGCTCCAACCTTTGTCGTGTCATAGGGCGTCTCCCCATCGGTGGTGTAAAAGTATTTGGGTAGAATCTGCAAGCACAATAAGCTGCCGAAACGCTTAAACGCGAACTTTGCAGCGAGGTGACGCCAGTAACTCTCTTTTCCATACCGATAGTGCTTGGCGATCGCGCGGTACGCGGTATGGCCACTGCGGACACTTAACCACTCGTGCTTGAACTCCTCGCTTGTCTCGTCCCGGCGAGGGAAGTAGTGCCGGTGCAGGTCATGCTGAAAGTGGAGGCCGTTGCGTCGAAGATGGGCGCTGAGCAGCTGATTGAGCAAGAAGATATAATTGTTCGCCCCCTGTTCCTCTTCGATCCAGTGTGCGGTCGGCAAATCTCGGATGGTAGTGGTATCACAGAAAAGCCTCAACGGGCATTGCGGGTTGCGCAAATCGGAGAGGGTGAAGAGCTGCCCTCCAGTGATGCAGAACGGCGGAACAAACCCTCTCAGTTGCTCGCGAACCTCCCGCATATGGCCGTAGGCTGTACTCGCCTGCGTCAGGAGCCGCGGGGAACTTTTCACGAGCAGCAGATTCGAGTAGAGGCGCTCTTTCTCAAGGGCGGAGATAGGTGGTGGGCTGATCGCAGCCAGAGCGCACAACGCAGGGTAGCACTTCTCGTCAAAGAGGTCCTTCGACTTGTCGAAGACAATGCGTAGGGGCTGCTGGAACACGAAGGGCGTGGTTTTCACATAGTTCTTGATATCTTTCCAGTACAACGTATCATCCTTAGGATGGTATATGATGAATATCACGGGCACGTTCGCGCCGACCCAGGCTTCCAAGTCGTTGCGATCGGCTGGAGTTGAAAAGAACTGCTCGCTGTCCTGCTTGATGTAGCTCGCCCCTGACTTCGACTGCACTTTGATGATGCCGCCAGTCGTTTCAAATCCCTCTCCGCCAGCCTTCGGCACCACGATCTCGATTTCGCCATCGATGCCGAAATCATCTTTGCTGATTTCTCGAAAGATGCTTGGCATGCTATGCACGATGGGGCCAATTCTGTCGAGGCCTTTCCACTCCGAGAACTTGGAGACCATCACTGTTTTTCCCATTCGGCTTTGCTTCCTATAGCTACTGTCTTCGTTTTCGTGAGTATCTCATATTAGAACAGAATGTCAAGAAGCCTAGGACTTACGATCAGGACTCATCTTCTTTCTCCTACGCTGCGCACTGACCCAAAACACGCTCATTCTCCACCAATTTCTCCCGATTTTTCGTTCTTTTGTTCGAGTTATCCTCTTTTCCCTCTCCTACCGCTAAAGTCATCTTGACCGCCTGCTTGCTAATCGGGTATACTCCTCACTAAGAAATATAGAACTTTAGTTCTATAATATTTGTATTTTTGATCTTGCTGTTGGCCTAGTTTGGCACTTATATATTTTCGTCTGAGGAATGAATGTATGCGTCAGCCTTCTCCGCCACTTGTTGCCTGGCATATTTCGTGTGGCTTTCCCTCCCCTGCTGATGATTACCGCGAGTCTGAATTGGATATGAACGAACTGGTGATCGCCCATCCTGAGGCCACATTTTATGTCAGGGTATCAGGCGACTCCATGGAAGGAGCCGGAATATGCGAGGGTGATGTGTTGGTAGTAGATCGTGCCCTTGATGCACGGGAGAACGCCATCATCGTTGCTCTGGTCAACGGTGAATTTACGGTCAAACGGCTTTTCACCATTGGTGATACGCTGTACCTCATGCCTGAAAACCCACTTTACGACCCTCTTCTCATCACCGAGGAGATGGAGTTTCGTGTATGGGGCATAGCCACATATGTTATTCATAAGCTGCGATGAAGAAGAACATCCTTGCCTTAGTTGATTGCAATAATTTCTACGTCTCGTGCGAGAAAGCATTCAATGGAGCCATCCAGACAAAACCCACCATCGTGCTTTCCATATCTAGATCTAAAAACCCACCCACTCACAACGTAAAGAATGTAGCCTTCATGCCCCTGGTTGTTCTTCGTCAAAAAACATATCCATTTCAATTCTTCAACGAAAGGAATGTCAACGATGAAGGTACAACGAGTGCGCCTTCCCGACACCAACCGCCTGAGTTGGCTGGTCCTTGACGACGATTACGTCCCCGTTCAGCCGATTCTTGCTTACCTCACGTTCCTGCACGATCTGGATCGGAGCCCAAATACGATCAGAACTGTGGCTCATCATCTCAAGCAGTTCTGGGAGTACTTACGTGATCTCCACCTCTGCTGGACGGACATCGATGTCGCCCAACTGGCCGGATTCATTACCTGGCTGCGCCGACGTGATCCCGCTGTGATCTCCATTGAACCAGCCTTGGCCAAGCGAACCAATGCCACCATTGATCAAATCCTGGGGGCCGTCCATGGCTTCTACGACTTTCACATCCGTCTCAAAGCCCTGCCAGAACTTCCCTTGTATCGCTTGTCCATGCCTTATCGACGCCGCTACAAACCATTCTTGCACGGCATTGCCAAGGCAAAACCAGAGCACACGCGGGTCGTCTCCACCAAACGTGAGCGGCGGTTGCCCAAGACGCTGACCGCAGCACAAGTCACCCAGCTCATTGATGCGTGTAGCCACACCCGGGATAAATTCCTGCTCACCCTCCTGTACCAAACCGGTATGAGGGTTGGCCAAGTGTTGGGACTCAGACATGCCGATATTGCTGTAGAAGATGGGGAAATTCACATCGTTCCGCGTGAGGATAACCCCAATGGAGCGCGAGCCAAGACCCGCCATGCCTACACCATTCCAGCCATGCAAGACCTGATGCGACTCTACACCGATTACCTGATTGATGACCTGGGTGCGCTGGAAACGGAGGCTCTGCCGGACTTTGTCTTTGTCAACCTCTGGGAAGGCGAAATTGGTCGTCCCATGACCTATGTGGCGGTGATGTCACTGGTCAAACGTCTGGGCAAAAAGACGGGGATCCGCTTTACTCCACACATGTTGCGCCACTCGCGAGCAACCATCTGGATTCGAGATGACCAGCTGGCATTGCCGGTGGTGTCGCGTCCGCTGGGGCATGCCAGTATTCAAACGACCAATGATACCTATGTGCAACTGACACCACACGATTTGAAACAGGTGCTGATGCAGCAAAAGGAGAACGTGCATGGAAACGATCCCCACCAGCAATACCACCTGGTCGCAAGAGAAGCTGCAGCGGCTCCAGGCGCAACTCACAGGCATGTGGGCCGAGGATGCGTGGCCGGTCAACGTGACCGATGGGCATCATCAGCGACAATGCCTCCTGCGCTTCGAGTTTGTCTCATCCGCGCTCACGATCGAGTTCAAGTATGCCTTGTGGACCCAGTTCCAGCGTGGGCAGCGCAAACGAGAAGGGAACAATGGTCACCTGTACTACGGCTTGCAGCTCCTCACCCGCTGGCTCAATCAGGTGGCTCCCACGACCCCTTCTCTGCTGGAAAGAAGCCTGGACGCCTGGGTCTGCTCCTTGCGCACCTATCTGGTGCAGACGCAGTGCTTCCATCCGAGACGGCATAAGCAGTTACGCGCCTCGCAAACGTATGTGGAATACACCAAAGATGACGGGCGCATTTACCTCTTCCGTGCCCTGTATCACATCATTGCCGATGCCTACGATGAGCGGCAAGAAACCGACAAAGATATCTGGGATTTGCGCAAACTGGGGCTCAAGTGCAATCCCACGCAATCGCAAAACTTGCTCAATTTTACTGCCATTCGCCAACCCTGGCTCCTGCAGCTGGCCAAGGAGTTCATGCGCTACGAGATAGCAGTTCGCAGCGACGGAACCTGCATTTCCAAGTTAACTGCGATCCGGCGCTTTTCCCGATTTTTAGCCGAGCAGCTTCCAGACGTGCGAGCCAGAGAGATTGATCGGGCCTTGCTTGTGCACTACATGACCTGGCTACGCACGCAGCATCTCTCGGCAGGGGTACGGAACAACTATCTGGTTGATCTACGCATCTTCCTGGAAACGTGTGCGCATCACCTGCAGGTTCCCAGTCTGACGAAGGAACGGCTCATTTTCGATGAGGATCTCACCAAGATCCCGCAGTCTGCCTCCCGTGAAATTCCAGAGGAAGTCCTTGTCCAGCTCAGGGAGCACCTGGAGGACCTGCCCACCACCATCTTACTTGAGGTGGGCATGCGCATCAATGAACTCTGTGCCCTCGAGCTTTCTTGCCTGATCTGCGATGACAAGCATGAGTGGTATCTGCGTTTCTACCAGAGTAAGTCCCAGAAAGAGCATGTGGTCCCGCTCGTTGATGAGCAGGTGATTGGGGTGATCCAGGCCCAGCAGCTAGAGATCCGCGAGCGCTGGGGTAGCGCCTGCTCCTATCTGTTCCCCAGTCCGCACTCACCGCTCAAGCCACAGCAGCAAAAACACTTTACGGACCTGCTCAACAAATGGGCCGTGCAGCATGAGATCCGGGATCGTAATCAGGCCCTCTACCGCTTCACCGCGCACCAGTTCAGGCACACGGTCGGCATGCGCTTGCTCAATGACGATGTGCCGATGGAGGTCGTGAGTCGTCTGCTCGGACACGGTTCGCTCGCCATGACACACATCTACGCACGGGTGAAGGACAAAAAGATGCGGGCAGACCTCGAACGCGC
>WNFX01005325.1_pt1 | contig 12427 bp, 10 predicted proteins | sample 5400111 | NCBI WGS metagenome assembly WNFX01 (sample SAMN13153363, study PRJNA577476) | soil metagenome | isolation source: 40 cm soil or saprolite under grassland replicate 1 | place: USA:California | collected 2016-06-15
TGAGCGGCGAGCAGCCCAGCAGCGCCGGATGAACGGCCACCGGCCGCAGGTTGGCATACACTTTCAGCAGCTTGCGCAGCGCGAGCAGGCCGGTCTCGGGGCGCAGCTCGCGAGGCGCACCATCGAGCGCGGGATCTCCCACCGCGCCGAGCAGCACGGCATCGCTATGTGTAACGGCGGCGCGCGTCGCGGCTGGCAGCGGATCGTTGGCCGCCGCGACGGCCGCCGCACCCACGGGGAAGGTTGTAAAGGTGAAGCGAAGGTCGAACCGTTCGCCGACCGCCTCGAGCGCGCGCACAGCCTGCGCGGTCACTTCCGGCCCGATCCCGTCGCCCGGCAGCACGGCTATCGAGTACGTCTTCATGGATGGCTCCGCTCGTACGCCGCGATGCTCGGCTCCTCGAGCAGCGTACGCCCGATTTCGTCGAGACCGCGCAGCAATAGCTCGCGGCCGTAGGCGTCAGCACTGAAAGACGTGGAGAACCCCTGCTCATCCGTCACGCGTAGCTCGGCGAGATCCACGACGAGCTCGTAGCTACCGCGCGACGCATTCCGCATCAGGATGTCGACCTCACCGGCCGGCAACCGCACCGGCAGGACGCCGTTGCGGTAGCAGTTGGCGGTGAATATGTCGGCGAACGACGGCGCGATGATGGCGCGGAATCCGTACTGCGCGAGCGCCCACACGGCGTGCTCGCGCGAGGACCCGCAACCGAAGTTCGGGCCCGTCAACAGAATCGTCGCGCCCTGGGCAGCGGGACGATTGAGCTCGAAGTCCGGGTTGGCGCGCCAATCGAAGAAGAGGCTCGCCGCGAATCCGGTGCGCTCGACGCCCTTCAGGAACTGCTTCGGGACAATCTGGTCGGTATCGACGTTGGCGCGCGGCAACGCCGCAACTTTGCCCCGGTGTCGCATGAACGGGGGGGGCGTCACCATGCGCGCACGTCCACGAGGCGCCCCTCGATCGCGGCAGCCGCCGCCATGACGGGACTCATGAGATGCGTCCGTCCCCCGCGGCCCTGCCGGCCCTCAAAGTTGCGGTTCGACGTCGCGGCGCAGCGCTCGCCGGCGCCCAGCACGTCGGCGTTCATGCCGAGGCACATCGAGCAACCCGCGTTACGCCACTCGAATCCCGCTTCGCGAAACACGCGATCCAGTCCCTCCTGCTCCGCCTGCGCTTTGACGCGCTGCGAGCCGGGGACCACCAGGGCGCGCACCCGCGACGCGACGTGCCGGCCGCGCACCACGTTGGCCGCCGCCCGCAGGTCCTCGATGCGCGCGTTGGTGCACGATCCGAGAAAGACTCGATCGATCGGAATGCCTTCGAGCCGTGTACCGGGGACGAGGCCCATGTATTCGAGCGCGCGCTGCGCGGCCTCGCGCTCGGGTTCCGGCAGCTTCGCGGGATCGGGGACACGCCCGCCGATATCGGCGACCATCCCCGGTGTCGTTCCCCAGGTCACCTGGGGGCCGACTTGGGAAGCATCGAGCTGCAGCTGCGTGTCGTAGCGCGCGCCCGGGTCGGAGCGCAGCGCCCGCCAGCGCTCGACCCCGCTCTTCCATGACTGACCGGTTGGGGCGCGTGGCCGATCTTTCAGATAGGCGAACGTGACCTCGTCGGGGGCGATCATCCCGGCACGCGCGCCCGCCTCGATCGACATGTTGCACACCGTCATCCGCTCTTCCATCGAGAGCGCGCGGATCGCATCGCCGGTGTATTCGATCACATGACCCGCGGCGCCGGCCGTGCCGATCTTGCCGATCAGCGCGAGAATCAAATCCTTCGCCGACACACCCGGCGCCCGGCTGCCGGTGATGCGGGCTTCGAGGTTCTTCGGCTTGGAGAGCACGATGCACTGCGTCGCCAGCACGTGCTCGACTTCGCTCGTGCCGATCCCCAGCGCGAATGCACCGAACGCGCCGTGCGTCGAGGTATGGGAGTCGCCGCAGACGATCACCATGCCGGGCTGGGTCGCGCCCAGCTCGGGGCCGATGACGTGCACGATCCCCTGCCCCGGCGACGTCAGGTCGAACAGCTCGACCCCGAAATCGCGTGCGTTCGTCCCCAGCGTGTCGAGCTGCAGCGCCGCGACGGGATCCGCGACCCCAACAGCACGCTCGCCAGTCGGCACGTTGTGGTCGACGGTTGCCAGCGTCCGCTCGGGACGACGCACGCGACGACCTTCGCGGCGCAGGCCGGCGAACGCCTGCGGCGACGTCACCTCGTGGACCAGGTGCAAATCGACGTAGAGCAGCGCCACGCCGTCTGCGAGCTGCTTCACGACGTGCGCATCCCACACGCGATCGAACAGCGTGGTCACGCCCGAGCCGGCTCCCGCTCCGACTGCTTGGAGGCCGGCGCGCCTTTGGCCTTCGCGCGCTTCCCCTCCTCGGTCCACGGCATCATCGCCCGCAGCCGCGCGCCGACTTGCTCGATCGGATGCTGTTGTGCAGCCCGACGCAGCTCGTTAAACCGCGGCGAGCCTGCCCGTGCTTCCGCGATCCATTCCTTGGCGAATGCGCCACTGCGGATGTCCGCCAGCAAGCGCTGCATCTCTTCACGCACGGCCGGGCTGATGACGCGGTCGCCTCGGGTCAGATCACCGTATTCGGCGGTGTTGCTGATCGAGTGCCGCATGAAACCGAGGCCGCCGCGATAGATCAGATCGACGATCAGCTTCAGCTCGTGGAGACACTCGAAATAGGCCATCTCCGGCGCGTAGCCCGCCTCCGTCAACGTCTCGAACCCCGCCTGGATGAGCGCGGTAACGCCGCCGCACAGCACCGCCTGCTCGCCGAACAGATCGGTCTCGGTCTCCTCGGCGAACGTCGTCCCGATGACGCCGGCGCGGGAGCAGCCGATCCCCGTCGCGTACGCCAGCGCATTGGGCAACGCCTTGCCGCTGGCGTCCTGATGCACCGCGACCAGCCCCGGCACGCCGCGCCCCGCCTGATACTCGCTGCGGACGAGATGCCCCGGCGACTTGGGAGCGATCATCGACACGTCGACGGCCGGCGGCGGCACGATTTCGCCGAAGTGAATGTTGAAGCCGTGCGCGAACATCAGCGTCTTGCCGGCGCCAAGGGCTGGGGCGACGGCAGTCTCATAGACCGCGCGCTGCTCCTGGTCGGGCACGAGCATCATGATCACATCTCCGGCGCGCGCCGCGTCGGCGACGGGCCGCACCTCCAGGCCGTCCGCCACCGCCTGTTTCCAGGAGGCGCCGTTCGGCCGCAACCCGACGATGACGCGCGCACCGCTGTCGCGCAGGTTTTGCGCGTGCGCATGCCCCTGACTGCCGTATCCGATGACGGAGTACACGCGATCGCGCAACCGCGCCCGATCGGTGTCCGCCTCGTAGTACACCCGCACCGCTGACGCCATGGTGCCTCCGGAGGGAGGGATGGATGTGATCGTGGCCTTGTGGACGCCGATCACGTTTTGGATGAGCAAAACCAGACTTTCGGCCGTCGCGTCATCTGCATCGATCTCACACGACATCCGCCAGACGCCCGGTGGACCATTCGAATCGACCGAAAGGCCGCGGATCGGCAGGTTCCGGCGCCTGAGCACGCCGCACGCGCGCGCGAGCGTGAGGAGCTCGCTGCTCATCAACACGGTCACGCGGCGTGCCGCGGTCATACCGGTGCCGCCTCGAGCGGCTCGGACAGCGATCCGCCCGGCACGATCATCGGGAAGACGTTGGCTTCCTGCTCGATCACCAGCTCGACCAGCGCCGGCCCGCGTGCTTCGTTCGCTTCGCGCAGCACATCGCGCACCTCGGCGGCATGCTTGACGCGCCACCCGGGAATGCCGTATGCGGCGGCCAGCTTTACGTAATCCGGGCTCCAGATCGGCGTGTTCGAGTACCGCCCACCGTGGAAGAACTGCTGCCACTGCCGCACCATGCCGAGGTAGCCGTTGTTGAAGACCGCGAGCTTTACCTCGAGACCTTCCTGAATCATCGTCGCGATCTCGGCCATGTTCATCTGGAATCCGCCGTCGCCGGAGATGGCCCAGACCGACTCATCAGGGCGCGCGAGGTGCACGCCCATCGCGGCCGGGACCGCGAACCCCATTGCTCCGAGACCGCCCGACGTGATGTGCGTGTTCGGCCGCTGGAACGGATAGCGCTGCGCTACCCACATCTGATGCTGCCCCACGTCCGACACGATCGTGCATTCCCCACCCGTGACCTCGGCGAGCGTCGCGAGGATCAACTCGGGTGACAGCCCGCCGGCGAACGCCTCCACGTGAGGCCGCATCAGCGCGGCGATCTCTCTGCGCCACGGCAGGCAGTTGCGGGGCGGGACCACGGCCAGCAACCGCTCCACGACGCCGCGCGCGTCGCCGACGAGCCCTACGGCAACCGGGACATTGCGGCCGATCGCGGCGGCATCGATGTCGATGTGCACGATTTTGGCGCGGGGCGCGAACGTGGCCGTATTGCCGGTCACGCGATCGTCGAACCGCATCCCCACCCCGACGATCAGGTCCGCGGCCTGGATGGCCTTGTTGATGTGGACTTCGCCGTGCATCCCCGGCATGCCGAGGTGCAGCTCGTGCGCCTGGGGGAATGCGCTGATGCCGAGCAGCGTCGTGATCACCGGCATCCCGGTGCGCTCGGCGAGCTCGCGCACAGGGGCGTAGGCGCCGCTCACGATCACGCCATGGCCGATCATCAGCAACGGCCGCTCCGCCTGCGCGATCAGCTGCGCCACCTCGCGCAGCGTCGCGTCGGCCGGCGGCTCCGGACTGGCGGCGTGTTGGTCACTGCGGCGTGACGGGGCCGGGCGTGTGCGGTACTCCGCCTTTTGATTCTGGACGTCCTTCGGCACGTCCACGAGCACCGGCCCGGGACGGCCTTCCAGCGCGATGGCCATCGCATCGCGCACGTCGTCGGCCAGCTCTTCGACGTCGCGCACCAGCACGTTGTGCTTCGTGACGGGCATCGTCACGCCGACGACGTCGGTTTCCTGGAACGCGTCCCGTCCCAGCATCGGCCGGCCGACCTGGCCGGTGATCGCGAGGACCGGGGAGCCGTCCATGTGGGCGGTAGCGAGCCCCGTGACGAGATTGGTCGCGCCCGGTCCCGACGTCGCGACGCATACGCCGACGCGACCGCTCGCGCGCGCGTACCCGTCAGCGGCGTGCGCGGCGGCCTGTTCGTGGCGCACGAGGACGTGGCGCAGCGTTTTTTCGTGGCCGTGCAGCGCGTCGTAAAACGGCATGATGGCGCCGCCGGGATAGCCGAACATCACGTCGACCCCGGCGTCTACCAGTGTGCGCCGCAGGATTTGCGCGCCCGTCAGGAGCTCGGTCATGGCCTACACTCCCCAGAAGTAGCTGCTGCTCAGGGCCGCGGTCTCGAGCCCGTCGGCGTGATCCGCCTTGTTCAGCGCGTGCACCAAGGCGCGCGCGCCCGCTTCGACGATGTCGGTGGAGGCACCGTGCCCGCTGAGCGACTTGCCGTCGATGCGCACCTGCAGCACCACCCGGCCCAGACTGTCGCGTCCCGGGGTGACCGATTGCACTGAGAGATCGAGCACCTCGATGCTGCGGCCGACGGCCTCACCGATGGCGGCGAACGCCGCGGCGATCGGCCCGTTGCCGGTCGCGGTGGCCGCGCGATCGCGCATGCCGGGTCCCGCCATGCGCACTTCCGCCATAGCGGTCTCGGTGCCGCACGTCACCCGCAGGTAGGTGACGTTGTACACCTCCGGCGCGCGGTGGAATCCGTCGTGCAACAGGGTGAGCAGGTCCTCATCCAGGATCTGCCGCTTTTTGTCGGCGAGCGCCGTGAACGCCTGGTACAGCTGGTCGAGCGTCGTGGCGTCGGGCTCGTAGCCCAGCTCGCGATAGCGGCGCTCCAGCGCATGCCGGCCGGAATGCTTGCCGAGCACGATGCTCGATCCGCCGGCGCCGACCGTTTCGGGCGCGATGATCTCGTAGGTGAGCCCGTTCTGCAGCACGCCGTGCTGGTGAATCCCGGCTTCATGCGCGAACGCATTGCGCCCGACGATGGCCTTGTTGGGCTGCGGGAAGACGCCGATCTCGTGCGACAAGAGCCGGCTGGTGCGGACGATCTCCCGGGGGTTCACGTGGCAGCGGAACGAGAGGACTTGCGGCCGCGTGCGCCCCGCCATGACGATCTCCTCGAGCGCGGCGTTGCCTGCCCGCTCCCCGATGCCGTTCACCGTGCACTCGACCTGACCGGCACCGGCCTCGATCGCGGCCAGGGAATTCGCGACGGCGAGCCCGAGGTCGTCGTGGCAATGCGCGCTGAGCACCACCGTTTCGCTTTCGGGCACACGCTCGCGGACCGTCCGAAACAGCGCGCCGTATTCCCCCGGCGTGGTGTACCCGACGGTGTCGGGCAGGTTGATCGTCGTCGCACCTTCGGCGATCGCGACCGCGACGACGCGACACAGGAAGTCCAGGTCGCTGCGCGTGGCGTCCTCCGCCGAGAACTCCACGTCCGAGGTGTGCTGGCGGGCGCGGCGCACCGCGCTGCGGACGCGTTCCAGGCAGGTTGCGCGGTCGATGCGCAGCTTCTGCTCAAGGTGCAGATCGGAGGTGGCGATGAAGACGTGGATGCGCTTGCGTTGCGCCGGTTGCAGCGCTTCGGCGGCGAGGTCGATGTCGCGGTCGTGACAGCGCGCCAGCGCGGCGATGATCGGGCGGTGCACGGCGTCGGCCACTTGCTGGACGCCGCGCAGATCGCCTTGCGAGGCGGCGGGGAAGCCGGCTTCGATGACGTCCACGCCGAGCGCGTCGAGTTGCCGGGCCAGGCGCAGTTTGGCTTCCGGTGTCATCGCATTGCCGGGTGCCTGTTCGCCGTCGCGCAACGTGGTATCGAAGATGATCACATCCCTGGCCATGGCTTGCCTCCCGCCTGCGGTGAAAAAAAAAGACCGCGAACCTGATTGGGTCCGCGGCGCCGGTGCTACTCCGTCCTGCTCTGTAAGCGACTTCTAGATCGTTACCTCCGCGCGCGCCTCGGACCCTCCCCTGAGCAGTGTAAGGCTCAGGAGCAGGACGAGGCTAAGCAGCAGCGTAAACGAGGTCATGTGCCTGGTTAATCTCCACAGATACGGTGATCTGTCAAGAGTTGGTGGAGGGCGGTCGAGGGTTGGTGGAGGGTGGTGGAGGATCGCCGCCACCCCCAAGCGCCCGGTACAGCTGCCAGGTCAGGAATCGTGCGCGATTCTGTCTATCGCTCAGGTCCCGCCAGACGCCCTCTTCCAGTAATTGCACCTCTTTAGCAAAGCACAAGGCGTAGCCTACTTCGGTCAAGGAGGATAGGGAAAATGTCGCGGAAGCGCTTGAATTCCTTCCGCCCTTTCCGGGACGAGCCTTCAACAATGTTGACGGCAGCGGAGAAAGCAGCGCGGCGCAGTTGCGAAGTGAGGCCATACCGTTCATCGGCGGGAAATGCTTTCGTGGCTTTATAGACGCCGAGAGCTAGCTCATGACACTCTCGCCACGCATGCAGTTTTTCATAGGGAGGAGGCACACATTGAAACTACGAAACGACCGAATGGAGACGGTGCGATTTGGCCGCGCGCAAGAGCTTTTTCGCGCACAAACCTTCACCAACCTCCACCGTCCTTGACCGTCCTTCACAACCTTGCCTCTCCAGAGCCACCGGTCGGATTTGAACCGACGACCGCTCGATTACGAATCGAGAGCTCTACCACTGAGCTACGGTGGCGGCCCTCTAACTTAGCGGCGCGCTGTTCGATACGGTACTCCACAAGCGCCACTCAGTGACTGGCGAACAACAGCTCCCGTAACCGCGCCGCGGCCGGACTCAGCGGCGCTCCCTGGCGCCGAATCACGAGCAAATCCCGCACCCACTGACGGCCCTGAAGTCGGATCGAGACCACCCGCGGGTCGCGCGTCCGCACGGCGTGCCGCGAGACGACGGACACGCCCAGCCCGGCGGCCACGGCTTCCCGCACCGCCTCGGTGCTCCCGAGCTCCATCACCGGCCGCAACGTCACGCCCAGATCGGCGAGGGACTGCTCGGCCACGGCGCGCGTGCTCGACCCTTCTTCTCTCGCGATGTACGGCTGGCCCGCGAGCGCGGAGCCTACGAGCGTGCGCCGGCGCGCGAGCGGATGTCGGCGCGCGACGATCGCCACGAGCTCGTCTTTCACCCAGGGCTCGGCGGCGAGTCCGGGACTCACCGGCGCGGCGCCGATCACGCCGAGTTCCACCGAACCCGCGGCGACCCACTGCTCGACTTCGCGCGTGTCTCCAATGCGCAGTGTGAGCGCGATTTGCGGGTGAGCTGAATGAAATCGCCCGAGCACTGCCGGTAACAGATACGTCCCCGGCGTCGTGCTCGCGCCCACGGCGACCGTGCCCGCCCGCAGACCACGCAGTTCGACAGTTGCCTGCTCGGCGCTCTTCACGAGACCAAGCGCCTGGCGGATGAACGGCTCGACGAACCGCGCCGCCGATGTCGGCCGCACCCCGCGGCCCGCGCGCTCGAACAATGGCACGCCGAAGAACGCCTCGAGCCCGCGCAAGTGCTCCGACACCGCGGGTTGGCTGAGGCGGCGAGCCTGCGCGGCGCGGCCGACCCCGCCCGCGTCCAGCACGGCGAGGAACAGCTCGAGACGATGCAGCGTGAGGCCAGGTTTTGGCATAGGGTTTAACCGATGTGATGTATTAAAACGTCGTATTTGTCCAATGTCGAGTGAGGAGCGAGGATGCGGTACCCAATCACCTGGAGACCATGATGTCGTTCCGTTCCACCATCGCGCTTGCGGTTCTGGCCGTTCCAGTCGCCCTCGCGGGCCAGACCCGAACCGCGCCGGCCCCAACGTCCCAAGTCATCGTCGCGAACGCGGCCACACTGGCGTGGGCCGCTGGACCGCCGTCCCTGCCGCCCGGCGCCGAGTTTGTGCTCCTCGAGGGGAATCCCGCCGAGGCGGTGCCGTTGACGTTCCGGCTCAGGTTTCCCGCCAACTATCGCATCCCGCCGCACTGGCATTCGGTCATCGAGCACGTCACGGTGCTCGCCGGTACGCTGAATGTCGGGATGGGCGAAGTCGCCATGTACAGCGGCGGCACCGCACTGAACGCGGGCAGCTTCGCCGCGATGCCCGCGAAGATGGTGCACTCCGCGTGGGCCGGCCCCGAGGGCGTGACGTTCCAGCTGCACAGCGTCGGTCCGTGGAGCATCACGTACGTGAATGCGGCCGACGATCCGCGCAACAAAAGGCCAGCGGGCAACGAGTGAGCCGATAAGAATGGATCGCAGATCTCACTGGGAGAACATCTACCGCACCAAGCTCCCGACGCAGGTCAGCTGGTATCAGGTCCACGCGAAGCGCTCGCTGGACCTGATTCGCCGCGTGAGCCCGCCAGCTGACGGAGCGATCATCGATGTGGGCGGCGGTGCATCAACTCTGATCGATGACCTGCTGGATGCGGGTTATCACGATCTCACGGTCCTCGATCTCTCGGCCGCCGCACTCGCCGTAGCCCGTCGTCGTCTCGGCACGCGGGCTGATACCGTCCGATGGGTCGAGGCCGATATTCTGAGCGCGTCACTTCCGAAGACCGGCTACTCCGTTTGGCATGACCGCGCTGCGTTCCACTTTCTCACTGCGCCGGCTGATCGAGCCCGCTATGTCGCGCAGGTGCGGCAGGCTGTTCGCGTCGGCGGGTTCGTCCTCGTAGCAACTTTCGCGGACGACGGTCCAACACGTTGCAGCGGGCTTGAGGTCGCTCGGTATTCCCCGGAGGCGTTGCATGCCGAATTCGGCGCCCCCTTCCAGTTGATGACCAGTGAACGTGAAGAGCACGTCACCCCTTCGGGAGTCTGTCAAGCGTTTATCTACTGCTTATCTCGCATAGACAATCCGGTAAAATCACCGGTAGAAGGGCCGGGAGACTTGAAAAAACAGGAGAAATCCTGGTGAAAACCGCTCAGGAAACCATTGGGAGACCTCATGCGAAACACGAGAGGACGCGCGTCGTCGTGCAGCAAGTTGCTTAAGCGGATCGTTGGCGTCGTCCCAGGAGCTGGGCGTTCACAGCTACGATCACAGTCGAGACCGACATGAATACCGCGCCAAGGGCAGGCGAGAGCAAAATGCCTGTAGCTCGATAGAGCACGCCGGCCGCTAGAGGGACGGCCACGGCATTGTATCCCGTGGCCCACCACAGATTCTGGACGATCTTGCGGTATGTCGCGCGCGCTAAGCCGACAATGGCCGGTACATCACGCGGATCGGACCGAACGAGGACGATATCCGCGGATTCGATAGCGACGTCGGTGCCCGCGCCGATCGCGATGCCTACATCAGCTTCGACTAGCGCCGGCGCGTCGTTCACGCCGTCACCCACCATCGCGACCGTGAGGCCACGCGCTTTGACCTCCCGGATTTTCGCCGCCTTCTGATCGGGCAGCACTTCCGCGAAGTAGTCGTCGAGTCCCAGCTCCTGCGCGACCCACCGCGCCACCGGCTGAGAATCGCCGGTGAGCATCATCGCCCGGATGCCCATCTGCTTCAGCTGCTGCAGCGCCTCGCGCGACTCGGGGCGGATGATATCGGCGAGCGCAATGGCTCCGACGACTTTTGAGTCCAACACTACGTACACGACCGTCTTCCCCTGCTCCGCAACGCGCCCCACGCGGGCGTCACTCACGGCCTGGCTGCGCTCCTTCAGGAAGCCCGGGCTGACGACGTTCACCTCGACTCCTTCCACTATTCCCCGTGCACCCTTTCCCGGAATTGCGCTGACCTCGGAGGCAGCTGGGTAGCTGATGCCCCGTTCCGTTGCGGCGCGGACGATGCCCGCCGCGATCGGGTGTTCGGAGCGGCTCTCGAGTGCGGCGGCAAGTCGCAGGATGTCCGCCTCGCTGCGACCGTCCAGGGAGATCACGTCCGTAACGCCGAATCGTCCCTCGGTGAGCGTGCCCGTCTTGTCGAATACGACGGCGTCGAGCGCACGTGCACGCTCGAAGGCCGCCCGATCGCGGATGAGCAGTCCGTTCCGCGCCGAGATCGCAGTCGAAACGGCCACGACCAGAGGGACCGCGAGGCCGAGGGCGTGAGGACAGGTGATCACCATGACCGTCACCATCCGCTCGAGCGCGAAATCCAACGTACGTCCACCGATGAGCCATGCAACCAGCGTCGTTGCACCAGCTGCAATCGCGATCACTGTGAGCCAGAGCGCCGCGCGATTGGCGAGGTCCTGTGTGCGCGACCGCGTCTCCTGGGCGCGGCGCACCAACTCGATAACCTGCGCGAGATACGTCTCGGCTCCCGTTCGAGTGATGCGCAGCGTGATCGCCGCTTCCCCGTTTACCGCTCCGCCCAGCACCGCATCGTCGGGACCCTTCTCCACCGGCTGCGATTCGCCCGTCAGCAATGCCTGATTGACGGTCGTCCGGCCCTCGGTGATCGCGCCGTCCGCGGGAATCCTTTCGCCCGGTTTAACCAGCACCAGGTCATCCTGCCGAAGCTCCGTGACTGGGACGTCCTCAGTGGATCCTTCGGGGCGCAGCCGGTGCGCCTCGGCTGGAAGCAATCGAACCAGCTCCTCGAGTGCCCGCGAAGCGCCTAGCACAGAACGCATCTCGATCCAGTGGCCCAGCAGCATGATGTCGATGAGCGTCGCGGTTTCCCAGAAGAACACGTTTCCGGGAAGGCCGAGCACCACCGCTGCGCTGTAGGCGTAGGCGACCGTGATCGAGAGGCCGACCAGCGTCATCATCCCCGGGAGTCGTTTCCGCCACTCGGTGATGAGCCCGGTCAGGAACGGCCAGCCGCCGTAGAAGTAGACTGCCGAAGCGAACGCAAACCCGACGTGGCGGTCGCCAGGAAACGCGAGGACGCGCCCCACGCCGAGGAAATCCTGAATCATCTCGGACGTCGCGAGTACGGGAAGAGTCAGCGCGAGGGAGATCCAGAACCGCCGCCGGAAGTCGGCGACCATGTCGCCGTGATCGTGGCCCCCGTGCGGCGCCGGCACCGCGCCGTGATGCATATGGTCGTGCATGTCGTGAGGAGTCATTGACGCGACGGGCACCTGACGGAGCCGTATGAACAGAACACGCAGCAGTCGCCGAAGCGTGGCCGCAGTGTTTTTTCGCAACCACGACAATCGTAGAAATGGACGCAGGCATTCACGGGCATCTCCTCAACCTGGTGATGCCCGCAGTATGGGCAGGTGATGGTGGACTCGAGGATCACGTCGTTGTGCTCCGTCTGCGCCACAGGTCGTACAGCACCGGAATCACCAGCAGCGTGAGCACCGTTGATGTCACCATCCCGCCCACCATCGGCGCTGCGATCCGCTTCATCACGCTGGCGCCCGGTCCGTGACTCCACAGCACCGGCACCAGGCCAAGCATGATGGCAAGTACCGTCATGAGCTTGGGCCGAACGCGGTTGACGG
>WNFX01011931.1_pt1 | contig 12427 bp, 12 predicted proteins | sample 5400111 | NCBI WGS metagenome assembly WNFX01 (sample SAMN13153363, study PRJNA577476) | soil metagenome | isolation source: 40 cm soil or saprolite under grassland replicate 1 | place: USA:California | collected 2016-06-15
GCCTCCGGCGTCAGCTGCCGGTAAGGCCGCCGCACGGTCACGAACACCGCCCGCGACTCGCACCGGGGACGCCCGCCGGTGAGCCAGGCGGCCAGCGCCTCCCCGGCCGCGGCCGGCAGGGGAAGCCGCTCGATGCGGCTGCCCTTGCCCGTGACCGCGATCTCCCCGGCCCGCCAGCCGACATCGCCGAGCTGCAGGCCAGCGGCCTCCGCGCCGCGCAGCCCGAGCCGGGCCAGCAACGACAGGACCGCGTAATCCCGCAGGCCAGTAGCCGTGTCCCGGTCGCAGCCGTCCAACAGCGCCTCTATCTCGGCCGCCGGCAGGCTGCGTGGCAGCGCCGACAGCCGCCAGGACGCCACCGCGGGAACCGCGCCGGCCAGCGGGACGGCCGTCCGCCCGGTCACGCGCGCGAACCGCAAGAACGCCCGCAGCGACGTCACCATCGCCTTCGCCGACCAGCCGTTGCGGTCTTTCGAGTAGTCCACCATGAACGCGGTCACCCTGCCCGCGTCCAGCCCGCCCACCGCTCCCGGCCCGCCGGCCGCGGCCAGGAAGTACTTAGCCTGCTTGGAATAGCAGCGCACCGACACCGGCGCCAGGCCCCGCTCCCGGTCCAGCCACATGCCGAACTCCGCCAGCAGCACCGCGCTGCCATCATCCGTGCCCATGATCATCTCCCCGTCTGGAAGAACCACTGACACGAACCAGACAGGCAGATCACCGCCGGACCCGCAGGATTATGCCGACAACAGGAACCCGCTCACCACCCTGACCAGGGCATCCGACACTCAGGTCGGCATAATCCGGGCCTCGGCATAAGCGGACTTATGCCGAGCTCGGCATAAGTCCGCGTAGCGCTCGAACGGGCAGCCCGGGAACTCCCGGTCCATCCACAAGTCGAACGCATAGTGCATGAACAGGTTGGCCAAAATGGGCGAGATCGGGGAACCCTGTGGGGTTCCCTTCTCCCGCGCGATGATGGTCCCGTCCGGCATCTGCATCGGTGCAACCAGCCACCGGGAGATGCAGAGCAGGACCCATCGCTCGCTGGTGTGGTGAGCTACCGCCTTGAGCGGCAGGGAATGCGGAACGGAGCCGAAAAAGGCCCGGATGTCCAGATCGAGCACCCAGTCCTGCTTCCAGCACCGCTGGCGGCATACGGCCAGGGCATCGTGGGCGCCTCGCCCAGGACGGTACCCGTAGCTGCCGGGGTGGAAGACCGGCTCCAGCTTCTCCTCCAGCAGCATCGCCGCCGCGGTCTGCGCCACACGATCCGCCGTATCAGGCACACCGAGCAAGCGCACACCTTCCCCATGATCTTTCGGTATCTCCACGCCCCGCACCGGCCCCGGGAAGTAGCTCCCCGAGGACATCCTGTTCCACAGCTTGTAGAGGTTGTCCCGCCACTGCTGTTCGAACAGGCCGATACTGACCGCGTCCACGCCCGGCGCACCCTTATTGGCCCCGACCTTCTCCCACGCCCGGTAAATCAGGCGTTTATCGATCTCAAACGGTTTCACCTGCGGCCTGGGTCTCTCCCGCGGCTCCTCCCCTGACGGGTTGGCCCCGGGCTGACCCTGGTCTGCACGGCCCCTTCGCTCCAGCCCCATTACAGAGCCTTCCTCACTACTGCGAGCCGTCCCGTCCCTGTGCCCCGCATCGGTACTCTGCCGCTCGCGGTGTCCGCCGCTTGCGGCCCTCCCTCTCGCAGCCCAGGAAGCCTTCCCCGGCCATCGTTATCAGGGCGACAGGTTCTCCTGTTCCATGCCAGCGCCCGCGACGAGCTCACGCCACCTCTACACCGGGCACCGCCAGGGCAGCACGCAGGCCACCCCCCGGCTGAGGGCGCACGCCCGCAAGCGCACGCCTTTGTCCCGGGAGTTCTGCGCTCCCCCGGTTTCGATGCCATCGTTCCGCCTATCGATGCGTCAGCAGTGGTTCACACACGTTCGTCTTCTCGCCGCCCACCTGACCCGCTGACAGCGGGCCTTTTACCGCAACGCTCACCACCCCGGCTCTTAACCGGCGCAGCTTGCGGTGGTTTGGGCTCCCCGCCTGCACGGCGAACCCGGAGGGCCAAACCTCCATCACTGGCACAGCACGGTTCGTGCCGGCGACCCTCTACATCGCCTCACTCCCCTTTCAGGACACACCGCCGAACGGCGGTTCTTCGCGATCGGTGTCGGGCTGGGCTGCGCGGGCGCATCAACCGCAGGGAGTGCCCGCGCCGCCCCATATGATCGTCAACTGGGCCAGCGGGCTTGCACTCCCAACCCTCGAACGCTCGTGGCGGCGTGCCTCAACGCGGCAGATCCGGACGATCCCCGAGTGAAGAGCGCCGCTACTCGAAACGCCTCGGCTGGCCCCCGATCCGATCAGGAATCGAGAAGCGCCAGGGTGTCGCCGGGCCTAGCCTTCCCCCAGATGGCCGGCAACATGCCGACCCTTGAACGTCGAAATGGAGCCCGAGAATGCCTGCGAAGAATTCCAAGACCGAGTCCGACGGCTTCACCGCTGAGGAGCGTGCCGCGATGAAGGCGCGCGCCGCAGAGCTGCGCGCCGAGGGCAAGAAGGGCGCCAAGAAGGCCGACGGGCTGCAGGCGGTCCTCGATAGGATCGCGGAGATGGCGCCGGAGGATCGTGTGCTCGCCGAGCGCGTGCATATGACGGTGACCGCTACCGCCCCGGATCTGTCGCCAAAGACCTGGTACGGGATGCCCGCCTATGCGAACGCGGACGGCAAGGTCGTCGTCTTCTTCCAGGACTCGGGCAAGTTCAACTACCGGTACTCGACCCTGGGCTTCCAGGACGCGGCCAACCTCGACGACGGGGACCTGTGGCCGGTGTCGTACGCGCTCCAGAAGTGGAGCGGCGTGGTAGAGAAGAAGGTCGTCGAGCTGGTGAGGGCTGCGGTCTCCTGACCGTTGCCGCGACCGCCGTGCGTGGCGCTGCTCGGTTAGCGGTGCGGACGGCTCCGCCTCAGCCCCCGCAGTCACGACCCTCCGTGCCACATCTCTGAGCGCCTTCTCGCATGCAGTCACGCGTGAATGACGGGCACCGACAGCGGCAGATGGGGGCGATCGTCGTCGGACGCTGCGTACTCGGCGTAGAAACCGTTTCTGATCTTGGTTGTGACTCTGTGAGACTCGGACACATGTCGACTCCGCAGCCCGATGCTGTCTTCGCCCCACACCGCCTCCGTACTGCTCGCGTGATACGTGTCGACGAACATGCCTGTGAAGTCTGGAGCCACGGCGAAGTTAGCTCGGCCGGGTTCGCCCCAATGTTCCCCTCCCCGCGGGTCGAGCGGGTGTCTCCCGGCCATCTGGTCGCGATTGCTACGGGGCCGGACGGCACCGACGTCGTGGTGTGGAGGTGGTACGACACAGTCGTGCTAGGCACTGAGGACGACGGTTCGGTTCGGCTGTGGGAGCCGACGCACGGGGAGGTCATCGCCCAAGCACGGGCGTCATACGCGAAGCAGGATCCGGGGTCGCGAGCGTACGCGTCTGCCGGCCTTCCGGGAGCCGAGTGGTGGGTCGCCGACAGTGCCTGCGGCGCCCCGCACGTCGAACTGGACGACGTTGACGCCCTGTACACCGAGAACGACCTTTGGTCAGCGGTGTTCGACTCGAATACGTGACCTGGTTGTCGATGTCGCGCAGTCGGCATGTCACGTCCGCTCGTGCAGATCCGGTCGACGTCGGCGCACAGAGCGGCGCGCTAGTCAGCGAACGCGGTCCGCCGGCTGGCATTGCTCCCTACGATCTTGTCGAGCTTACGGGGAACTGTTCACCACCGGGCCCACCTGGGATAGTCCCGTATTCAGGGAAGCAATCGGCGTCTGGGCGACGACCAGGCCGTTATGAACGACTGGTCGAATGGCGATGCGTTCCGGCACGCGCTGTGGGAACTTACGCCCTCCCCTCCGGATCATCGGCTCGGTGGTCACGCCAAGCCGATCCAGGACGCGGTCGAGCTGGACGTTGCTCATGCGCAGCTCCGCGGTGAGGTTCCCTACGGTGACCCGGCCCTGCACGAAGAGGCTCTGCGCTGGGCCCTGCTCGCTCAGTTCGACAGTGACCACTGGGCCGGAATGATGTGGGGTGACTGCGGAACCCTGTGCTGGCTGATCCGCCCCGGTGACCTCGCAGCCCGCAGATTTGAGGAAGCCTCCTTCACCTGGCAGTGCATCTAACGACCCATCTGGGATGGGATACGCGCTCATGCCAGGCGTTTGCGCCGAGACGCTCGCGCGTCCGTGCTGGTCACCAAAATTACAGAGTGTGGTCGACTTGCTGGGGCAGGCGGGCATCCCCGCCGAAGTGCTATGCGTGCCGACCTTGCTCTGCCGAGACGCTGTCAACACCGAGCCGAACGGGTCGATCTGCGCGCCGATCTACCTCATTGGCACGGCTGGCTGGTATCACGGTCATGCCGAATTGAGGGCGTTGGGCTGCCTCCTGTCTGCCCCGCCGTGCGCACGACCGACTTAGTGTCGGCCACACGCTGGCGGCGGCGCAGGCGGGGGGTCGGCAGAGCCGCGTCGTGGGCTGAGAGGCGGGGTGAGCCGACGCAGGGCGCCAGCGTGATAAACCGCCGCCGACCCCGCTCCAGGTCCGTGGGCAGGCCTGCTTCAGAAGCGTCGCGGGAGACGAGCATCCTCAGTGCGCTGACGCCTGATCGGGCACTCGCAGCGTCGGGGCGCCCACGCCACGTGTGGTGACGGCCATGTCTTCCAGGCTGCGCCCGGCGGGCTCGGGCAGCACCCGGGTGAGCGCCAGCCCAAGCACGGACACCGCGGCCGTGAGCAGCAGCGTGCCACGCAGGCCCAGGGAGGTCTGGAGCAGCGGGAACAAGAAGACCCCGATGAAGGCGCCGAGCTTGCCGACGCCGGCCGAGATGCCGTGCCCGGTCGCGCGCATGGTGACCGGGTAGAGCTCGCTGGGCATGACGAAGGTGGTCATGTTCGGCCCGAACTCGGTGAAGAAGTAGCTCACCCCGTACACCAGCAGGAACGGGGCGACGGCGGTGGTCATGCCTGGCACCACTGCGATGATCAGGAAGCAGAGCGCCATCATCGCGAACCCGGTCAGTTGCAGCCGCCGGTGCCCGATCCGGTCCAGCCGGGCGATCGCCAGCAGGTAGCCGGGCACGGCCGCGACGACGAAGATGGCCAGCTGGAGGGCGATCTTGGTCATGGTCGAGGCGCCGGGTGAGATGAGGCCGAGGATCTGCGGCGTCGAGATCGTGTTCCCGTAGTAAGCGTAGTCGAGCAGGAACCACGTGCCGGCCGTCCCGGCCAGCATGATCAGGTACCGGCGGCTGGTGAGGAACGCCCGCAGCCCCAGCTCGTGACGCAGCCCGCCGGACCCGTCGCCGCTGACCTGCCCGCGGGTGAAGTGGGAGATCTGGCTCGCCGCCTCCTCCGTCCGTCCCTGCACCTGGACCTGGTAGCGCGGCGATTCCGGCATGCGGCGGCGCAGGTAGATCACCGCGGCGGCGGGCACGGCCCCGAGCGCGAGCATCGTCCGCCAGGCGACATCGTTGCCGACCCCGGCGCCGAGCAGCGCCAGCGCGGTGAGCGGCCCGACGATTAGCCCAAGCGCCTGGGTTCCGAACACCATTCCGACCAGCTTGCCGCGGTCCTTACGGTTGGCGTACTCGCTCATCAGCACCGCGCTGACTGGGTAGTCACCGCCGACGCCGAAACCGAGCAGGAAACGGAACGCGATCAGCACCCAGAACGAGGGCGAAAGCGCCGAACCCAGCGCGCCCACCACCATGATCACCGCGACCATCCAGTACACGCGCTTGCGCCCGGCCACGTCGGCGAACCGCCCGAACACCAGCGCCCCGAGGAACGCCGCCGCCAGCATCGTGCTGTTGAGCAGGGCGAGCCGGCCCGAACTCAGATGCCACTGCGCGGTGATGAGGGTGGAGGCGATGCCGATGACGAACAGGTCGTAGGCGTCGGTGAAGAAACCCATCCCCGACACCAGGACCGCGCGCAGATGGAACCTGCTCAGCGATGCCTCGTCCAGCGCTGCGATCAAGTCCCTGGACCGGATCTCGGTCAATGTGTCCCCCGGCCCTTGTGCCGCCTGCCCCGTGCGGCTAATTCCGCCTATTGCGGTGGAAATTATCCAGCTCAAGCGACGCGCCGCCGAAATGAAGGTGAACCGCACGTGAACGCACGATGGTCGGCAGCCGAATTAACCGCCCCGGCGTGGGCCCGGCCTGGGTGTCCAGGTCCGGGCCGAAGCATTCGATGTCGGCGCGGCGAACCTCGAACAGGTGAAGGCCGTGCCTGTGGCACCATCTGGCGAACTGGCGCGGGCCAGCTGCGCGCGCCTCACCGGGCAGCCCGCTGCCCCGCCGCCAGGAACCGTGAGCGCGAGCCGTTCGGGTCGCTCAACGCGCTCCCTGGCGGCGGGGCAGCGGCTGTGTCCTCGGTGGTCAACTGGCGCCTCCCGGTCGGCTGAGACTGCGGGCGGGGCTGGCCGTGGCCCCAGCGATGACGACAACCCACCCCTAACCCGAAGTTGCGGCCGGTTGGGTTGGGATTTCCTGCGCTGACCTGGTCTTTTGGTTTCCTGCCCGGTAGGTGCTCTGACTACTTCAAGGCGAGCGGGATCGGGACGCCGATCAGGTCAAAGGCTTCGCGCTGGGCGCTGGTCGGGTCGGCGAGCATGGGCACGGTGGCGGTGGCTCCGGCGAACCGGACGTCGTTGCGGGTCAGGGTGGTCAGGTGGTCCAGGAGGCCACGGAAGCTGTAGTGGCGGCGGCCGTGCTCGTCGTGCTGTCTGGACGCTTTGGCCTGGGCGGCGGGTGATCGCTGGGCGGGGGCGACCGGGTTGCCGGGGGCGGGCGGGTGCTCGTCGGTGAAGGGTCAGCGGCGCCCAGGCTTTGCGCAGGTGCCAGGTGAGGTAGCAGGCGAGCATGCAGATCAGCACGTGTGCCTTGACGCGTTCTTCCAGGCGGTGGAACACCGGGCGCAGGTCCAGGTCGTCGGATTTGATGTGCCGGAAGTCCCGCCCGGCGTATTTGAGGTTTTTGTAGGCGGTGACCACGCCGGGCGTGTCCAGTTCGGCGGCGGGGATGGGGTGCGCAGCACGTAGAACCCGTCGAGCGCGGCTTCCTGATCGATCTGGGACTGCTTGCGCGCCACGGCCAGGCTGGCGCCGGTGATCGTGACCTCGAAGTGCTTGCCGGTGTTGTACTTGCTGATCACCTTGCCGGCGGCGATCCCGATCTCCGCCGCTCCGGTCAGCCTTCCCGCCTGCACGCGGGCGAGGACCGGGGCGAGCAGCCGTTCGGTGGCGGCCAGCAGTTCCTCGCGCTTGCGGGCGCGGTCGGCGGCCAGGACGGGGTTGCGGCAGGCGACCAGCCGCTCGCCGGGGTAGTCCGGGCTGGTGATCTCGGCCAGGTCTTGCTGATCGAACAGCGACACCTGCAGCGGCCCGCCGCCGGCCATCAGCTTCTTGATCGCGGGGGCGCGCAGCGCGGTGATCCACCCGTAGGCGTCCTCGCCCTCCAGCGCCGTGCCGTCGCCTGCGGTGTTCAGCGCCCCGATCCGGGCCTTGGTGATCATGCCGCGGTCGCCGACCATGACCATCTTGGCCAGCTTGAACTTGTCCCGGACGACCTGCACGATCTCGGTGAACGCAGCCGGGTCGGCGGTGTCGCCGGGGAACACCCGCACCGCGACCGGCCGCCCGGCCGGGTCGGTGAGCAGCCCGTACTCGATCTGCAGCCGCCCTTTCTTGATACACCGCATCTGTGGACGCCCCTGCCACGCCCAGGTCGGCCCCCAGGGTGACATCTGCCCACCAGGTCAGCGTGGACAGCTTGGACGCTGGGGCGGCCACCCGGGAGGTAACCAGTGCCAGGGCCAGGTCCCGCTCCGGGCTGGCCGGGCCCAGCAGTGCGGGCAGGCCCAGCTGGGCCGCCATAGCCCAGGCCGCGGCGATGTGGCCGTGCGGCAATGACCGGGTGATCGTCACCGCCTCCCCGGCCGGGACCAGCTGCTTGCCTTTCAGGCCCGCGTCAATCAGGTCGATCACATGGCCCGGCAGCGCTGACAGGTTGGCCACCGTCTCGTTCTTGACCTTGCCGGCCTCCCGGTAGGCGCGCCGCAGGTACGCCGAGGAGTAGTCACGGTGGCGGCCCCGAGGCCGCTGGTCATGGGGCACAAAACTACACAGAGCTACAGCAACTTCGGACCTAACTGCCCGGACAGTCACGCCCGGTCACCGCAGACCCGACCGGGCGGCCCCACTCCTGGTTGTCGTCAGAAGCGCACCCCTGGCCGCCGAATTGTCATCGCTGACAACCCGGCGGGGATGGATTGAACATAAGCCGCCTCGACTTTGACCTGCGGGGACAGCGGCTTTCAACGTGCGGCATACACGCTGATATCTGTGACTACGGCTGCCTTTGCGGCAGCCAGCTTGAGGAACGCCGCGGCCCGCTCGAAGATCTCCCCGACGGTGTGACCCGCTAGCTGAGCCTCATACGCCCGATACCGCGTCATTTCCCACGCCTGCCCGCGCGGCGGAAGCGACGCGAGCGTCGGCTCCGGCACTGACTTCCACGTCCAGGCCGTGATGCGGCCATCGCCATGGCCGGTACGGCTCGCCTCCGGGTGGATAAAGTCAACGTGATCGACGTCATGACCCATCCGGTTCCGCACGAAGCGCAGCCCGGCGAAGGTTCCCTCGATCAGCCGACGCTCTGCAGGAGCCTGGCCTGCCAATACACCGTCGTACGCCGCCGGGTGATTGCGCAGCAGCGTGCCGTCGACGATTGTGACCCACCACACCGCCTCACTGATCGCCGCGAACGCGCGCGGCCGGTCCCATGCCCTAGCCCTGAGAAGCTTTCCTGTCGTGTCACGCATCGCGCTGATGGACCAGTCGAGCGCGCTCACCTCGGCCGTCCGATCGCTCGTGTTCTCGCGGTTCCATGCGACTCGGCAGCGAGCTGAGCAGAACCGGGCGTGCTCCCGGCGCGGCGCGAACACAGTGCCGCACTGCTCACAGTTCCGGGTATCAGCCACGAGGCCATGTTACGCGTAACGTGCGTGCTGTAACGCATCAACCGGCGCCACGGTGTCGCGCATCAAGCGGAGCCGGGCAATGTCTCACGCTGACTCACCTGACGGTGATTCGGCTGATTCTCTCCGGATTGTCGTCGGGTGATGCTTGACGCGGACCCTCGACCTCGTGGTTGACGTGGCCGCTTGCGCGGCGGCGGGTGATCTCATTGATGGTCGTTCGGGGGGGCGGATAGCTGGGTCCCGTCGTGCAGGATGCGGGACTGGCCCTCCTCGATGATGACGGTGACGATCTCCCCGCGGTGGGCGTGGCCGAGGTGGATCTTTGTCCTGAACATCCGGCTGCTACATTCGACCAAACGCTGCCCTGGCTGCAGCTCCGGGCCCCGTTCCGCCCACGCGCCACACGGGCTGGGTGACGCACCGAACCGCAGTGCAAACGAATTGCCTTGGACACGGTCGCCCAGAACATCCGCGTCTGGGAGCGACAAGCCATCAATCATCCGGTTCCGCTCCGTCCGGATCGGCGGGTAGGTGGTGCGCCTTGACGTTGACTGGCCCTGACGCAGCGCGACCGTGCTGCCGAGGGGCCTGGGTTGAAACCGCACCCGGACAATTGCGGCCGGGCCGTTCGTCGCTGTCGCCAGCGCGGCGGTGCGGCCCGGCGCGCCTGGCCTCGGCACCGCGGCGGAGCTGGTTCGCGTGATCGACCGGGAGCGTAACCGCCTCGCTGATCACGCCGGGGCGGGGCGAGGAGGAACCGCCTGGGCCACCTGAGTATTGGCGGGAAGAGCTGCCAGTCGGCGAGGTGAGGGTCAGCGCGGGTTGGTCTGCCGGCACGGGAGGGTGTGGGCGGCGCGCTTGCAGGCCGGCCGGGTGACCGTGACGGCTGCGGGCCGTGGCGTTGGCTCGGGCTCGGTGCGGCCGGGCCTGGTGGCTGATCTTGAGCCGTATCTGCGGGGGCGCGGCGAGATGCCCGGCCGGCTGGCCGAGCGTCACCGGCAGGTGCCGCCGCCGGACCCGGTACCGGCGGAGGGCGTCGCGGCTTACCGCGCGCTGGCCGAGGCGGCACTGGGGTCTCAGGCGAGGCTCCTCGCGGCGCTGCGCGCCGGGCGGAAGCCCTGGCGCCGGGCCGGTGAGGGCGGCCATGCACGCGCTGTGGCAGCGCGCGAGCAGGCGCGCATCTCCGGCATCCGATGTAGGTCGGGCTGGTGAGATCGTGACCCCCCTGGCGCGGCCCTTCGAGCCGGACTGACGGCCGCCGGTCTCAAATGCGAGCCAATAGGCTTGGCCTGGCCGCCGGTGCTGCGTGGGATTGGGCGTCCGGCCGCGCGCAGAACAGTTGTCCTGTGCAGCTGTTTTCGTTGTCGCTGACGGAACGAGAGCGCAGGGGCTGTCCACCGCCACGGCGGCCGCTACCAGCAGGACTAGGCGATCCCGGCGCGCCGGCCGGTAGTCGATGGACGTGGTGGCGGTTCGGGCTTGCGGGCTTTGCAGCGGGCGATCGTCTTGGTGGTGGCGCGGGCGACCTCACTATCGCGCCAACGCCTCGCCCGGGCCGACGTTTTGGCACCACACTGCGCGGGTAGGTGCGTGGATTGCCCGGAGCCAGAGCGGAGGGAACGAAAATGGCCGCAGAGCAGGGCAAAGAAACGCGGACCGGCTGGGGGCCGGCGCTGAACATCGAGCGGATCTACAGCACCACCGTCCCGCCGGAGGAGCTCGCCCGGGCGCTGGCCGACCATTTCCGCGCGCAGGAGTTCGAGGCACAGGTCTTCCGCACCAGCGGGGACCGCACGGTGATGCAGGCGCGCAAGGAGAGCCTGTGGCGCCACCTGCTGGGGGTCGCCTACGCGCTGACCGTGGTCTTCACCCCCGGGGAGGGTCAGCTGAGCATCGGCCTGGGGGGCCACGAGTGGGTCGATGCGGCGGTGAGCGGGGCGATCGGGCTGGTGGCGGTCCCGCCGGTGCTGCTGGGGACCGCGTACGGCATCTGGAAGGAGAACCGGCTGGACAAGGAGGTCTGGCAGGTGATCGACGAGCGGGTCGGCGCGCCAACAGAAGCAGGCCCGTGAGATGCCCACAGACCTGCCCCCGAGACCCCCGGGTCGGCCTAGCAAGGTCGGCATAGCAAGGTCGGCCTGGCAATGTGAGCCGTCAGCTGATGCTTTCCAGATCGTCGTCGTGATGCTTGACAGGCTTCCCGGCGAGGCGCACGTGCGGGCCGTCGCCGTCCGTCACGGGCTGGCTCGTTCCGGTCCTGGTGGCGGCGGTGGGAGGTGTACTCGGCCACGCCAGCGGGTGGGTTGAGGACTTCGGTGGCGGCCGTCAGCCGCGGGCCAGCTCGGCTTCATAGGCGGCGCGCAGTCGCGCGATCACGGACTGGGAGTCCGTGGGCCGCGGTCTGCCGAGGTGCTGCTCGCGGAGCTCGTCCATGAACTGCTCCCAGAGCTCGGGGCCGCCGCGCTCCAGCAGCTCGGCACGCGCCGCCAGCTCGCGGGTGACGGGAAGATGGCACCGCCCCCACGCGCCGAGGTGCGCCACTAGAGTCCGTACCGATTGCAGATAGCAAGCGGCGACGAGGATGGAGAGCTCCATGAGCGACAAGGTCGTCTGCGACATCTCGATCTCTGCCGATGGCTACGTCGCCGGTCCCGGCCAGACGGCGGACAAGCCGTTCGGCGACGGACCAGTTGACCGGTTGCACGCGTGGATGTTCGACACCCCCGATGAGAACAGGGCCGAGGTTGACCGGATCGTCTCGGCCGGCGCGTTCGTGATGGGCCGCAACATGTTCGGACCCGTCCGCGGCGAATGGGACCTCGCCTGGACGGGCTGGTGGGGCGAGAACCCGCCCTACCACGCCCCGGTGTTCGTGCTAACCCACCACCCACGCGACCCGCTGACGATGCAGGGCGGCACGACGTTCACGTTCGTGACCGACGGCATCGAATCCGCCCTCGACCAGGCGCGCAAGGCTGCCGGCGATCGCGACGTCGCAATCGCCGGAGGCGCCGCCACGATCAACCAGTTCCTCGCGGCCGGGCTCGTCGACGAGCTCCGCACCCACATCGCACCGGTCACCTTTGGCACCGGCGAACGCCTCTTCGACGGCGTACCGCCGCTGCGCCTCGAGCGGCTCGCCGTCCGGGCCGCGTCGCTCACCACCCACATCAGCTACCGCGTACGCCACTGACGTGCCGGCTGGGGGGCCGGCGAGCCGCCAGCCCGCGGATGTGTCACAGCGGCCAGCTCTGCTTGCGGTAGCCCATGTCCCAGAACATCCACTCGTAGCGGCTGGTTGTGCGGAAGTGCCGGTGGACCAGCGCGCGCTCGGACGGCGCGAGACCGGGCCCCAGCCCATCGGCG
>WNFX01015091.1_pt1 | contig 12424 bp, 13 predicted proteins | sample 5400111 | NCBI WGS metagenome assembly WNFX01 (sample SAMN13153363, study PRJNA577476) | soil metagenome | isolation source: 40 cm soil or saprolite under grassland replicate 1 | place: USA:California | collected 2016-06-15
CGCGGCGGCGGCCAACCCGCTCGCCTGCCTGCCGGGGGTCCTCGTCCTCGGCACCATTCCGGTGCTGCTGGCAAGGGCCGCGGGGCTGGCACCCGGCCCGCGGCCCTGGCCGGAGGCGAGGCGCCGCCGCGTCCGCTGGGCAATAGCCGTTCTCGTCGGCCTGAGCTGGCTCTTTCAGCTGCACAGATTCGGATTCCTCTAACCCGCCCTCACCACACGAGGCGGTCCACCACCTCAGAAAGGTCTCGCAATGGCGTATGCGACCCCTGCAAGTAATCCGGCAAGTAATCCGGCGATGTATGCGAACTGGGGCCAGCGCGTGGGCGCCTACCTCATCGACTACGTGCCCATCTTTGTACTGGAGCTGATCGGGATCATTTCCCGCAACGCGTTCGTCTGGCTCCTTTTCATCCTCGCGTCCCTGGCGTGGTGGATCTACAACCGGTGCATCCAGGCGGGCCGTACCGGTCAGTCGCTCGGGAAGCGGACGCTCCACCTGCGCCTGATCAGCGAGAACACCGGTGAGCCGATCGGCGCTGGCATGGCCTTCGCGCGCGACATCTGCCACATCCTCGACTCGCTCGCCTGCTACATCGGCTGGCTGTTCCCGCTCTGGGACGCCAAGCGCCAGACGTTCGCCGACAAGATCATCAGCACGGTCGTCGTCCCGGAGTGAGCCGGGCAGTTCCGGGGGGCCGCCCAGCACGGGCGGCCCCCCGGAGCATGTCCGGGCCGGTCAGCCCGCCCCGCCAGCCAGGTGGCGCGTCCCGTGGCCCACGTAGAGCTGCCGTGGCCGGGAGATGCGCTGCTCGGGATCGAGGATGCCCTCCTCCCACTGGGCCAGCCAGCCGGGCATCCGGCCGATCGCGAACAGCACCGGGAACATCTCCACCGGGAAGTCCATGGCCTGGTAGATGATGCCCGAGTAAAAGTCCACGTTCGGGTACAGCTGGTGGCTCACGAAGTACTCGTCGGCCAGCGCGATGCGCTCGAGTTCCAGCGCGATGTCCAGCAGCCGGTTGGGCCCGGTGACCTCGAAGACCTGGCCGGCGATCGCCTTGATGATGGTCGCCCGCGGGTCGAAGTTCTTGTAGACCCGGTGGCCGAACCCCATCAGCCGCAGCTCACCGCCCTTCACGCGGTCGATGTAGGCCGGGATGTTGTCCACCGAGCCGATGTCGCGCAGCATCCGCAGGACCTGCTCGTTCGCGCCACCGTGCAGGGGGCCGTACAGGGCGGCGGCGGCCGCCGCGGCGGCGGAGAACGGGTCGACCCGTGAGCTGCCGACCCCCCGCATGGCGCTGGTCGAGCAGTTCTGCTCGTGATCGGCGTGCAGGATGAACAGCACGTCCAGCGCGCGGGAAAGCACCGGGTCCGGGTGGTACCTGGGCTCGGTCATCTTCCAGAACATGCTGAGCAGGTTCCCGGTGTAGGACAGCTCGCCGTCGGGGTAGTTGTACGGCAGGCCCAGGGCGTGCCGGTAGGCGAACGCCGCCAGCGTCGGGATCTTGGCGATCAGCCGCACCGCCTGCAGGTGGCGGTCCTCGGGGTTGGAGATGTCCTTGGCGCCCGGGTAGAACGTGGACAGCGCCGCGATGGCGCTGACCAGGATGCCCATGGGGTGGGCGTCGTGGTGGAAGCCATCGATGAACTTCTTGACGTTCTCGTGGACGTAGGTGTGGTGGGTTATCTCATCGGCCCACGCGGCGGACTCCTCCTTGCCGGGCAGCTCACCCCGCAGCAGCAGGTAGGCGACGTCGAGGAAGGAGACGCTGTCGGCGAGCTCGTCGACCGGGTAGCCGCGGTAGCGCAGGATCCCCTTCTCCCCGTCGATGAAGGTGATCGCGCTGCGGCAGCTGGCCGTGTTCATGAACGCCGGGTCGTAGGAGAGCAGGCCGAAGTCGTCGTGGGAGACCTTGATCTGGCGCAGGTCGAGGGCCCGGATGGCACCGTCGCTGATCGGCAGGTCGTAACTGCGGCCGGTCCTGCTGTCGGTAACATGCAGCGTTCCGGCCGACTGGGTGGTGTCTGGCGTCATGGTTTTGAGCTCCTGATGTCCCGGGGTTCGCATCTGGTGTCCGCTGTTTGCGCTATCACCATCTTGAGGCCTGCCCGCTACCGTCGGCCAGCGGCCGGGTGAAGCACAAGCAAACCGTCGGGCGCCAGCTCCACCGCCGCCCCGAACGGCCGGCTGATCCGGCCGAGCGTCGTTGCCAGCCACCGCCGGTCCGGCCCGGTGGCGTGCGACAGCCGCAGCTTGCGCGCCTGCATCGGCACCATCCTCAGTTCGGCGAGCTCGCCGGTGCCGCGCCGGAGCGAGGCGAAGTACATCAGCCGCAGGTCGTCCCGGTACTCCCGGTGGCCGGCGATGCCCTCGTAGTCATCGATGAAGTCGCCGCAGCCGTAGAGGATGAGCCTCCCGCGGTACACCTCGATCGGGCGCGGGTGGTGTGAGGAGTGGCCGTGGACCAGGCCCGCCCCGCCATCGATCAGCCGGTGGGCGAAGGCAACCTGATCCCGGCCGACCTCATACCCCCAGTTCGATCCCCAGTGCAGCGAGACCACGGTGAGATCGCCGGGTTCCCCGGCCGCCTGGGCCCGGCCGGTCACCTGGTCGGCGGCGTGCCGGGAGAGGCTGGGAAGCAGGTCGACGCCGGGCCGCGAGGGGCCCGCCGCCCACCCGGGCGGGATGCCGGACGAGCCCGTCCCGCAGGAGACGACGCTCACCCGGCCCCGGCCCGCCGGGCGGGCCACCACCGCCCGCCGCGCCGTGGCAACGTCCCGGCCGGCCCCCGCCGCCCGCAGCCCGGCGCCGGCCAGCGTGTCCAGGGTTTCCGCCAGGCCGCCGCGCCCGAAGTCCAGCACGTGGTTGTTCGCCAGCGCGCAGACGTCCGGCCGGGCCACGGTCAGGCAGCCGATGTTGGCGGGGTTCATCCGGTAGTGCACCTGCTTGCCCGGAGCGAAGTCGCCGCTGCGGGTGATGCTGGTCTCCAGGTTGATCAGCCGGACGTCCGGCGCCAGGTCGCCGAGCACCGCGAGCGCGTCGCCCCACGGCCAGGCCGGGCCGACCGGGCGGGGGATCGGGCCGCTGGCGGCTTCCGCCAGCGCGACGTAGCCCGTCGCCTCGCGGATGTAGGACTCACGCAGCCGCGGGTCACCGGGGTGGGGCAGGATCTGGTCCACCCCGCGGCCGGTCATCACGTCCCCGCACAGGAACATCGTCACCATGTCATCGCCCACGCCGGTGAATCTGCCCGCTGGGCGGGCCCGGTCACGCCCCGGTGCTGACGCCGACGCCCATCCTGATCCGGGGCGAGCGGCCGGGTTTCAGCCAGCGCAGCACCCGGAGCAGCTCGCCCATGGGCAGCGTCACGCAGCCCGCGGTGGCGATGCCGATGTTCACATGCAGGAAGATGCCGCTGCCCAGGCCCGGCGTGCGGGCCGTGTTGTAGGCGATCACCGCGCCGTAGTCGTAGCCGGAGACGTCCATCGGCTCCGGGCTCAGCCCGGGATCCGCCCGCCGCTGGTCGACCCACTCGTTGTAGCGGGGGCTGGCCGGGTCGTCGTCCCAGAAGTCGTAGGGCTGCGACTGGCGGTAACGGAACCCGACCCCGGGATTGGGCAGGACGCCGAAGAAGAACCCGAAGCCGAACGTTCCCGACGGGGTGCGGCCGTCACCCTCCCGCTTGAGCCCCGCCGGGGCGAACCCGCCCCGGCCGATCCGCGCCGTCCAGGGCCCGAAGACCGCCGCCAGTGCCCGGCCGAGCGCCGGTAGGCGGTAAGCGTGGCATAGGTCGCGCCGTAGGACGCCGTGCTGACGGTGATGAGCTGCCGCCCGGCCAGCGGGCCGGCCGGCCGCGTGGCCGCCGCCGCCGACGGGGCCACCGTGCTGCCCGCGGCCGGGCGGGTGGCGCTCGCCGCCGGCCCAGCCGCTTGCCCGGCCGGGCCGTGCGCGCAGCCGGCGGCCAGCGCCGCGGCGGCCAGCAGCGCCAGGCTGCCGCGCGCCCGCTCCCAGAGCTTCACAGGTCATTAGCATGCCGCATCGGCCCAGGCCCGCGGGCGGTGTCGCCGGCCCCGGGCAGTGTCGCCGGCCTAATGACCCAGGCCCGCCGCCACTGCCTATTGGTCTAGCTGGTGGATTGTGGCGCACGTCACGGCGCGGACGGTATCACCTGGTAGGAGGCGTGACAATAGTTCTGGTTTAGGAAATTCAGTCTCAATTTTGACCCTTGACACTAATCGGTTCCAATGGATACTTATTTGGTTGAACCGAACTGGGACCGGGTGCGGAGGTGGCCGTGGCCGAGGAGCTCATCGCCTTCGCCTCCAAGGGCGAGATGCTCGCCAAGTCCAAGCAGTTCTGGAACCCGGACAAGACCCAGTTCTGGATCGACTCGGGGGTCCCGCTGGTCATCGACCGGCGGGAGGGGTACTTCATCTACGACGTCGAGGGCAAGCGGCTCATCGACGTGCACCTCAACGGCGGCACCTACAACCTGGGCCATCGCAACCCGGAGGTGGCGGCGGCGGTGACCGCCGCGATGCAGCGCTTCGACATCGGCAACCACCACTTCCCCTCGCTGGCCCGCACCGCGCTGGCCGAGGCGCTGGTGTCCACCGCCCCCCCGGGCCTGTCCAAGGTGGTGTTCGGCAGCGGTGGCGGCGAGGCGATCGACATCGCGCTCAAGACCGCGCGGCACGCGACCAAGAGGCGCAAGATCGTCTCGATCGCCAAGGCCTACCACGGGCACACCGGCCTGGCCGTCGCCACCGGCGACGACCGGTTCTCCGCGCTGTTCCTCGCCGACCAGCCGGACGAGTTCAGCCACGTCCCGCTCAACGACCTGCCCGCCATGGAGGGGGCGCTGCGGGGCCGGGACGTGGCCGCGGTGATCATGGAGACGATCCCGGCCACCTACGGGTTCCCGCTGCCCGCCCCCGGGTACCTGGCGGAGGTCAAGCGGATGTGCGAGCGGCACGGGGCCCTGTACATCGCCGACGAGGTGCAGACCGGGCTGATGCGGACCGGTGAGCTGTGGGCCATCACCAAGCACGGCGTCGTGCCCGACCTCCTGGTCACCGGCAAGGGCATCTCCGGCGGGATGTACCCGATCAGCGCCGTGCTGGCGAGCGAGCAGGCGGCCGGGTGGCTGACCGAGGACGGCTTCGGCCACATGTCCACCTTCGGCGGGGCGGAACTCGGCTGCGTGGCCGCGCTCAAGACGCTGGAGATCACCTGCCGGCCGGAGGTCCGGTCGATGGTGCACTACATCGCCGGCCTGTTCACCCAGGGCCTGCGGCGTATCCGGGGCCAGTGCCCTGACTGGTTCACCGGCATCCGCCAGGACGGGCTGGTCATGGGGCTGGAGTTCGACCATCCGCAGGGCGCCAAGTTCGTCATGAAGCGCCTGTACGAGGCCGGGGTGTGGGCGATCTTCTCCACCCTTGATCCCCGCGTCCTCCAGTTCAAGCCCGGCGTGCTGATGACCCCCTCGCTCTGCGAGGAGCTGCTTGACCGCGTCGAGGTCGCGGTCGGCAAGGCGGCCGCCGACGCCCGGCCCGGCCGGAGGCGGCCATGAACGCGGGCCTCCCGGCCGGCGGGACCCACACCGAGCCCGGCGAATTCCATTTCCCCGGGCCGGATGTGCCCGGCGGGGGGATCCGGGGGGCCGCCCCCCCGGGCCAGCAGAGCCTGGACGTGGACCTGATCGCCGGCCCGGCGGGCGTGCCCCGCGCGCGGTGGGCCGCGCGTGCCTTCGCGCGCTACGACAAGCAGGCCGTGGACCGGGTGGTGCACGCGGCGGCGCAGGCCGGCGCGGCCAGGGCGCGGGAGTACGCCGAGTGGGCCGTGCGGGAGACCGGGTTCGGCGTGGCCGAGCACAAAGTGATCAAGAACCTGGCGTGCAGCACCGGGCTGGTCGAGGCGTACGCGGGCCACGACTACGTGACCCCCCGGTTCGACCCGGCAACGAAAATGGTCGAGGTGCCGCGGCCCGCCGGGGTGGTGTTCGCGCTGGCCCCGTCCACCAACCCGGTCGCCACGGTGTTCTTCAAGTCGCTGCTCGCGCTGATGACCCGCAGCGTCATCGTGATCAGCCCGCACCCGCTCGCCCGCGAGTGTTGCGCGGACGCCGCCCGCACGCTCGCCACCGCAGCGGTCGCCGCGGGCGCGCCGGACGGGGTCATCCAGGTGGTGGACGAGCCGTCGGTGCCCCTCATCAACGCGCTCATGACCGACGACCGCACCCGGGTCATCGTGGCCACCGGCGGCGTGCCCGTGGTCCGGGCCGCCTACACCTCCGGCACCCCCGCGCTCGGGGTCGGCCCCGGCAACGTGCCGGTGCTGGTGGACGCCGGCGCCGACCTGGCCAAGGCGGCCCAGCGGATCGTGGACAGCAAGAGCTTCGACAACTCGATCCTGTGCACCAGCGAGTCGGTGCTCATCGTGGAGGAGGCGGCGGCCGCCACCCTGCTGCGGCACCTCAAGCGCGAGGGCGGGTACCTGCTGGACTCCGGCCAGGCCGCGCGGATCAGGGAGCTGCTGTTCCCGGGCGGTCACTTCGACATCCGTTTCGTCGGCCGGGACGCCACCTGGATCGCGGGCGAGGCCGGCATCCGGGTGCCCGGGACGACCCGGGTGCTGCTGGCCCCCTTCGACCTGGTGGTCCCGGAGGAACCGCTGGCGCACGAGAAGCTGTGCCCGGTGCTGGGGCTGGTCCGGGTTCCCACCGCCCGGCGGGGGATCGACGCGGCCCGGGCCGTGCTGCGGATCGGCGGCCGCGGCCACTCGGCCGCCATCCACAGCAGCGACCCGCGCACGATCATGGAGTTCGGGGCCGCGGCCGAGGTGCTGCGGATCTCCGTCAACGCCGGGAACAGCCTGGGGAGCTCGGGCATCGAGACCCACCTGCCGCCGTCGATGACGCTGGGCACCGGTTTTTTCGGCGGGTCGTCGGTAGCGGAGAACCTTCAGCCGGCCCATTTCGTGCAGTGGACGCGGCTGGCCTACAACAGCGACCCGGCGGAGGCGTTCGGGAACTTCTCGGGGCTTATTCCCTGGGAGGCGCCGGCCGGGCCGGTGCCTCCTTATCCCTATGCGTCGAATATGGCTGATGCGGGGGGCCGCCGGGATGGGCACCCGTCCCCGGCACACCGAACGCCGTTGCCGGGCGCCCATCCCGGCGCCCCGGTCGGGGATCCGATGGGTGCGGGTGGCGGTGGAAGCTGGCCAGAAGGCTCCGCCACCGGCTCCGGTCCTCAGGCGCACGATCTGGCGGGGCTGCGGGAGGAGATCAGGCGGCTCGTTATCGAGGAACTGAGCCTGCTGGTGGGAGGGGAGCGGCGTGGCTGAGCTGCGGTCGTTCATCTTTCTCAACCGGCTGCAGCCGCAGACGATGTGCTATCTCGGTACCTGGATCAGGGGGAGCCTGCCGCGCAGCGATGTCGCGGCGCAGATCATCGAGATCGCGCCGGGGCTGGACATCGAGCCGCTCACCGATGTCGCGCTGAAGCACGCGAACGTGCGGGCCGGGGTGCTCGTGGTCGAGCGGCAGTTCGGCTACCTGGAGATCCACGGGGGGACCGACGAGGTGCGGGCGGCCAGCAGCGCGGTGCTGGACTCGCTCGGGGTGAGCGCACGGGACGCGACGCGGCCGCAGGTGCTCGCATCGAAGATCATCACCATGCTGGACCCGCAGCATGCCTTCCTGATCAACCGCAACAAGATCGGCTCGATGGCGCTGGCCGGGGAGTCGGTGTTCGTGCTGGAGATGCAGCCCGCCTCCTACGCGATCCTGGCCACCAACGAGGCCGAGAAGGCGGCCAGGATCAAGGTGGTCGACTACCGGATGATCGGGGCGACCGGCCGGGTGTACCTGTCGGGCTCGGAGGCGGACGTGCGGCAGGCGGCCGAGGCGGCCGAAGAGGCCCTGCGGAGCCCGGTGTGAGCGCGGATTTCCCGGACGCTGGCGAGCTGCGTGCGCTTATCCGGGAGGTGCTGTCAGACCTGTTGCCGGCTGAGGTGGGGGTGTCCGCGGGCGTCCCGGGTGCCTTGCCTGCGGGTACGCCCGGCGCCCTGCCTGCAGATATCCCTGGCGCCTTTGGCGCGGGTGATCCCAGCGCGGGTCGGCCTGATCCTGCTGTAGGCAGGCCGGGGCGGGGGCAGCCGGGGCTCGCGCACACTGTGCACGAGCACGTTGAGGCGGTGGAGACGGTTAGCTTGCGAAACGACGCCGACCTCGACGCGTTCGTTAAGCGGCTGCTGCGGTTGTTTGAGAACCCCAAGCAGCGGGATGCGCTGCGGGCGGGGCGGCTGCGGTTCCGGCTGGCCGCGGCGGCGGGCCCGGGGTCGGTGCAGCCCGCTCACCGGGTGGACAAGGGGGCGGTGACCGAGGCGATGGTCCGCCAGGCGGCACGGGCCGGGGCGCGGCTGGTGCTGGGGCGGCGGGCGGTGCTGACGCCGCTGGCCCGGGACCGGGCCCGGGTGGCGGGGGTCGAGATCGAGAGGGAGCGCTGATGCTTACCGCGAAGGTGACCGGCAACGTCTGGTCCACCCGCCGGCTGGCGGAGATCCCGAACGGGGCCTTCCTTGAGGTGGAGGCGGAGGGCAGCGGCCAGCGTTTCGTCGCGTTCGACGTGCTCGGCAGCGGGGTGGGCGAACGGGTGCTGATCGCGCAGGGCTCGGTCGCGGCGGCGTGGTTCCCCGGCAAGCCGCCGCCGGTCGACGCGCTGATCATCGGCTCGATCGACGAGCAGGCCGGGGGGGCGCCGGAAGCGGGCAAGCCCGCCGGCCAGGGCAGGGCCAGGCCGGGGACCAGCCGGGCAAGAACCGGCCGCTCCAGGTCGTGACCATGACCACCCAGCGTCGTGGGTCAGGGAAGGGGAGAAACGGACAATGGCTGACAACGCGATCGGCATGATCGAGACGAAGGGATACGTCGCCGCGCTCGCCGCGGCGGACGCGATGGTGAAGGCCGCGAACGTGACCATCGTCGGCCGCGATCAGGTGGGCGACGGGCTGGTGGCGGTCACCATCATCGGTGACGTGGGCGCGGTGAAGGCGGCCACCGAGGCGGGCGCGGAGACCGCGACCAGCGTCGGCGAGCTCGTATCCGTGCACGTGATCCCGCGCCCGCACGCCGAGCTCGGCAGGCACTTCACCATCCGCGGCGAGTAGGGGGTGGCCATACCCGCGCCGGCCCCCGAGCTCCGCGTCTACCTGCTCGTCCGGGACCTGCAGCGGCAGTTCGCGGCCTACCTGGGCACGCCGACCCGCGCCCGCGGCTACCCGCCGTTCGAGGGCGAGCACTCGCTGATCGTCGAGGTGGCGCCCGGGCTCGCCATCGAGCGGGTCACCGACCTGGCGCTGCGCGCCGTGCCGGCCGTGGAGCCGGGCATCTTGTTCGTGGAGCGGCAGTTCGGTGTGCTCGAGGTGCACGGACCCGACCTGGCCGATGTCGAGCGGGCCGGGCAGGCGATCCTGGCCGGGCTGGGGGCTGACGCCGCGGACCAGCTCCGGCCGAAGATCCTTTTTTCCGACGTCATCTCCGGCATCACCGACCGGCAGGCGGTGATCATCAACCGCAACCGCGGCGGCTCGATGCTGATCCCCGGCCATACCCTGCTCGTATGCGAGGTGACTCCGGCGCTGTTCGCCACGGTCGCGGCCAACGAGGCCGAGCGGGCCGCCCCCGGGGTGACGCTGGTGGACGTCTCGATGATCGGCGTGGCCGGCCGCATCTACATGAGCGGCGCCACGCCGGACGTGCTGCGGGCGCAGCAGGAGATCGCCGCGGTGCTCGGCGCGGTCGAGGGCCGCGAGCACGGTGAGGGATGACGGCATGGAGCTTCACGATCTGTCGGCCGCCGGTGATGTGCTGGAGCGGGTCACCCGGTGCGCGCAGCAGGTGCTCGCTGCCTACGGCTGCCACCCCGCCACCACCGTCCGCCTGCTCAACGTCTCGGAGAACGCCACCTACCTGGTGGAAGACCCCGATGCCGGGCCCACCGTCCTGCGGGTGCACCGGCACGGCTACCACACCGAGCCGGCGATCGCCTCCGAGCTGGCCTGGATGGACGCGCTGCGGGCCGAGGCGGGGGTGCGCACGCCGCGGGTGCTGGCCGCCACCGACGGCCGCCGGATAGTGACCGCGGCCGACGAGGCCAGCGGTGAGCGGCGCACCTGCGTGCGGTTCGAGTTCCTGCCCGGCACCGAGCCGGTGGGTGACTCGGTGGAGCATTTCGCCGAGCTCGGCGAGATCACCGCCCGCATGCATCAGCACGCCAGGCGCTGGGCCCGGCCGCCCGGGTTCACCCGGTTCCACTGGGACTATGACGCGGCGTTCGGCACCCAGGCGCGCTGGGGGCGGTGGCAGGACGGGATCGGCGTCGGCCCGGCGGAACGCGAGGTGCTGGGGCGGCTCGACGCTGCCCTGCGCGCCCGGCTGGCCGCGTTCGGCACCGGCGCCGGCCGGTACGGCCTCATCCACGCCGACACCCGGCTGGCCAACCTGCTGGTGGACGACGGCCGGGTCAGCGTCATCGACTTCGACGACTCGGGCTTCAGCTGGTACCTGTACGACGCGGGCACCTCGGTGAGCTTCTTCGAGCATGAGCCCCAGGTCCCGGAGCTGATGGACGCCTGGCTGACCGGCTACCGCCGGGTGGCCGGCCTGCCCGCGGCGGACGAGGCGGAGATCTGGACGTTCATCCTGTTCCGGCGCCTGCTGCTGGTGGCGTGGATCGGCTCGCACTCGGCGGTGGACATCGCGCAAGAACTCGGAGCCGGGTACACCCGGGACAGCTGTGACCTGGCCGAGAGATACCTCAGCCGGGCCGGTACGCGCTAACGGCCGGCCCGCCCGACGGGCGGCCGCCAACGGAAGGGAAGACGGGCATGTTCACATCCATCGCCGGCCGGGCAGTGGTGGTCACCGGTGCGACCCGTGGCATCGGCAAGGGAATCGCCGGGGTGTTCGCGCGCAGCGGGGCCCGCGTCCTCGTCACCGGCCGGGACGAGGAGGCGGCGAAGGCAACGGTGGCGGAGCTGGGTGCGGGCGGGGCCGAGGTCTCCTACCTCCTCGCCGACGTCAGCCGGCGCGGGGACTGTGAGCGGATGGCCCAGGCGGCGGCCGACCGGCTCGGCGGCATCGACGTGCTGTGCGCCAACGCCGGGATCTTCCCCGATGTCAAGCTGGCCGACATGACCGACGCCCAGATCGACCAGGTGCTCGGCACCAACCTGAAGGGCTGCATCCTGTCGGTGCAGGCGTGCCTGCCGGCCCTGGCCGCCTCCGGGCGGGGCCGGGTCATCCTCACCTCGTCCATCACCGGCCCCATCACCGGGTTCCCCGGCTGGGCCCACTACGGCGCCAGCAAGGCCGGCCAGCTTGGCTTCATGCGCACCGCCGCGATCGAGCTGGCGGCCAGCGGCATCACGGTCAACGCGGTGATGCCGGGCAACGTCATCACCGAGGGCCTGGCCGACCTCGGCGAGGACTACCTGGCCGGGATGAGCGCGTCGATCCCGCTGCGGCGGCTGGGCACCGTGGACGACATCGGCTACGCGGCGCTGTTCCTGGCCAGCGACGAGGCCGGCTACATCACCGGGCAGGCCATCGTGGTGGACGGCGGCCAGGTGCTCCCCGAATCGCTCGAGGCACTGGACGGCTGATGACCACGGGCGAACGCGGCCGCACCCCGGAAGACGTGCGCCGCATCCTCGTCGGCCAGATCTCGGCCGGGCAGCTGCGTCCCGGCCAGCGGCTCGGCGCCGAGCGGGCGCTCGCCGAAGAGCTGGGGGTCAGCCGGGCCACCCTGCGGCAGGCCCTCGCCGTGCTGGCGGAAAACGGCATGGTGCGCCGGGTGCCGGGCCGTGGCGGCGGCACCTTCATCAGCAAGGGCAAGATCGAGCGGGACCTCTCCCGGGTGGTGGGGGTGCCCGCGCTGCTGCGCAGCCAGGGGGTGGTGGCCGGCACCCGGGTGATGAGCGCCCGGCTGTCGGCGGCGGACGAGGCGGCGGCGCAGGCGCTGCGGCTGCACGCGGGCGACCTGGTGATCGACCTGGTCCGCATCCGGCTCGCCGACGGCAGCCCCATCTCCGTCGAGCACGCCATGCTGCCCGCCGACCGCTTCCCCGGGCTGCTGGAGCTCCCGCTGGGAGGCTCGGTGTACGAGCTGCTTGAGGACCGCTACGCCACCCACCCGAAGGAAGCGCTGGAACGCATCGAGGTGGTCGCGGCGTCGCCGGATGAGGCGATGGTGCTCGACGTGGCGGCCGGGGCGCCGCTGCTGTCCATCACGCGCACCACCACCGACACCGAGGATGAGCCGATCGAGTTCTCCCACGATCTATTCCGCGCCGACCGCACCCGGATCGTGGTGCGGACCCCGGCCAGGGCGGCGTGGCCCGCGCCTCGCGTGGCCG
>WNFX01016284.1_pt1 | contig 12424 bp, 14 predicted proteins | sample 5400111 | NCBI WGS metagenome assembly WNFX01 (sample SAMN13153363, study PRJNA577476) | soil metagenome | isolation source: 40 cm soil or saprolite under grassland replicate 1 | place: USA:California | collected 2016-06-15
AACCCCGATAGCTATCGGGGTCATCCTATCTGTGTACAGACAATGACCACTACGGATACAATGAATACGATAGCCACTGTTGAACAATCCATTCGTTGTATAGAAGCCGGTTCAGAACTGATTCGCATTACGGCTCCATCAAAACGGGAAGCGGAGAACTTAGCGAATATAAAAAATGAGTTACGCAGGCGCGGTTATACAACTCCGATTGTAGCCGATATTCATTTTACTCCCAATGCAGCCGAGATTGCAGCAAGAATTGTAGAGAAAGTGAGAGTAAACCCGGGAAATTATATCGACAAAAAAAAATTCGAGGTCATCGAATATTCCGATGCTGAATACCAGGAGGAAATTGATCGCATTCGTGACCGCTTTACCCCTCTGGTAAAAATTTGTAAGGAATACGGAACGGCCATGCGCATTGGTACTAATCATGGTTCTTTGAGTGATCGCATTATGAGCCGGTATGGTGATACTCCGCTGGGCATGGTTGAAAGTGCTATGGAATTTTTGCGGATTGCAAGAAATGAAAATTATCACCAGATACTGTTGAGCATGAAGAGCAGTAATCCGCAGGTAATGGTACATGCATACAGACTTTTGGTAAAAACCATGTTTGAAGAATTTGGTGAGTGTTATCCATTGCACCTGGGGGTTACGGAAGCAGGCGACGGGGAAGATGGAAGAATAAAGAGTGCTATAGGTATAGGAACTCTTTTAGAGGATGGATTAGGCGATACAATTCGTGTTTCACTTACAGAAGACCCGGAATTGGAAATACCTGTTTGTAAAGATTTGGTGAGAAGATATGGAATTGGAATTCAGAGATCAGAAGGAGAAAATATTCCAACAATTGAGAAAATCTCTTATGACCCATTTAGCTATCAAAGGAGAGAAACATTTTCAATAGAAAATATCGGCGGTAAACATTTCCCTGTGGTTATTGCTGATCTTAGTAAGATTGAAAAGATAAAAAGAGATGATTTAAAAATGATTGGATACAGGTACGATGCTGAATTAGATAAATGGAACATCGGCGAGGCTGCTGCTGATTATATTTTTACAGTGAACCGGGAATTAAATTTTGCATTGCCGGGGACATTGAAAGTAATTCTATATCACAACGTGTGGGTAAATGCATCTGAGAAAGAGAAATATTTCCCAATCCTGGATAGTGATCAGTATCTGGATGATAACTGCCTGAAATCTTCCAATATCAATTTTGTGATGATAGATTGTTTTTCTGAGGGATATTCACAGCCCCGATTAAATATTCTGTTTACTAAATTGCAGAGTGATCGAACGGCTGTTATCTGCCTGAGTTGCTCCGGCAAAAATGCGATGCAAAGCATCCGACGAATGTTCATAGAACTTGAGAATAATGAAATCAGAAACCCGGCTATAGTTATTTGCGACAGTACCGATGAGGATATGAATAAAAGCTTGATCCATTATTCGGCTGAAGCGGGTTCTTTATTATTGGATGGTTTTTGCGACGGGGTCTGCTTCCGGCATCATTTTGCGGATAAAAAGATCAGTACTGATTTTCGATTACTGAATTCTATTAGCTTCAGCGTACTGCAGGCTACAAGAACCCGGATTTCAAAAACGGAGTATATTTCCTGTCCGAGCTGCGGTAGAACTTTATTTGATCTGCAGGAAACGACAGCAAAGATCAGGGCGGTCACCAATCATTTAAAAGGAGTGAAGATTGCTATTATGGGTTGTATCGTGAATGGACCTGGTGAAATGGCTGATGCTGATTTTGGTTATGTAGGAAGTGGCCCCGGAAAAATAACTTTGTACAGGGGAAAAGAAATTGTAAAACGAAATGTAAATAGTGACGTCGCGGTAGAGGAACTGGTTAATTTGTTGAAAGAAAATGCCGCCTGGGCTGAGCCTTGAATATTCGGCTTATCGGTTCTGGATAGAGGAGCATTCTAAGAATGCCATCTCAATACCTAAAATCAACTGAATGAAAAAGACTATCTGGATCCTTCTTTTTCTTTTTGTTCTATTGGTCAACCTCATTGCTGTCTATTTAAATAATGGAACTCTTCGATTCATATCGAAACCGCTCCTAATGCCCCTATTAACTATTTATCTTTTAGTCCGGACGAGATCGGCAAATACTAACTTAAAAACATGGATCATACTAGCCTTGTTCTTTTCATGGGTAGGAGACATATTATTAATGTTTGAAGAAAAAAAATCAATTTTCTTTTTATTGGGACTATCTGCATTTCTGGTTGCCCAAGTTTTTTACATTATTTTCTTTCACAACATACGCATGAGAGAATATATACGTGGGAATGCCTTGTTCTTACTTTTAGTAATTGTTTATTATAGTATTTTGATCAGCGTGCTGTCTCCCTATCTTGGCGATATGAAACTACCGGTTCGCATTTACGGCGTGGTTCTGAGTTTCATGCTAATGCTCGCTATGCATACCATGCTTGGTAAAAATAAAAAAGCTGGTTTATGGATGATGCTGGGCGCCATTCTATTTGTAATTTCAGATTCATTGCTGGCATTTAATAAATTTTTAACCGTGTTGAATTATGCGGGGATAATAATTATGCTAAGCTATGGATTGGCTCAATTGTTCATTGCAGAAGGTGCGGTTAAATATATAAGTTCGGAAAAAGCCCAATAGGATTACGGAATGTACAAGGAGCGATACTTGCCACTACCGGCAAGCAGACGACAGGCGTTGCGTAATGATATGGGCAGATAATAAATAATTGAAACAAAATAGATGCAGACGGATTTCTTAGTCATAGGCTCAGGAATTGCAGGATTAACTTATGCATTAAAAATGGCCGAAAAATGCCCGGATAAGAAAATAATTATTATCACAAAAACTACCGCTGATGAAACGAATACAAAATATGCCCAGGGCGGAGTAGCCGTAGTAAATGACCCGGAGCATGATAGTTTTGAAAAGCATATAGAGGACACCTTGATAGCGGGGGATGGATTATGCAATCAGCATGTAGTAGAAATTGTGGTGAAAGAGGGTCCCGAGCGTGTGAATGAAATTATTGAATGGGGTGCAAAGTTTGATAAAGATCCGGATGGTGACTATAAATTGGGAAAAGAAGGCGGACATTCGGAATTCAGGATTCTTCATCATAAAGACATCACGGGAAAAGAAATTGAAAGAGCCCTGCTGTCTGCCATCAAAAGGTCTTCTAATATTCAGCTCATCAATTATTGTTTTGTGGTTGATATTATTACCCAGCATCACCTGGGTTACCTGATTACAAAATCAACTCCTGATATTGAATGTTATGGCGTATATGTTTTGAACCTGAGGACAAATGCTATTGAAAAAATTTTAGCAAAAACAACATTAATTGCCACGGGTGGCAACGGACAAGTATATCGCACCACAACAAATCCTTCCATTGCCACTGGAGACGGAGTCGCTATTGCCTATCGTGCAAAGGGCAGAATTGAGAATATGGAATTTATACAATTTCATCCAACAGCCTTGTATGAACCTGGAGTCAGAGGGCATGCATTTTTAATTACAGAAGCTGTTCGGGGCGATGGCGGCATTCTTCGCAATAAAAATGGCGAAGCATTTATGGAAAAATATGATTCACGGAAAGACCTGGCGCCGCGAGATATTGTGGCACGAGCAATCGATAGTGAAATGAAGCGAACGGGTACAGAACATGTATATCTCGATTGCAGGCATATGGATAAAGAAAAATTAATCGAACATTTTCCAAATATCTATGAAAAATGCTTGTCACTGGGAATTGATATCAGTAAGGACATGATACCTGTAGCTCCGGCAGCGCATTATAGTTGCGGCGGAATTAAAACCAATGAGTGGGGAAGAAGTTCAATAAGAAATTTATATGCCTGCGGCGAATGTGCCAGTACCGGTTTGCATGGGGCCAACCGTCTGGCAAGTAATTCTTTGTTAGAAGCGATTGTATTTGCTCATCGTTGCTTTATTGATGCTGCTGATAATATTCATTCCATTTCTTTCAAAGAGAATATACCGGATTGGAATGCCAGAGGTACGTCTGAACCCAAGGAAATGATCCTCATAACACAAAGTTTAAAAGAATTACAATTGGTGATGAGTGATTATGTAGGTATTGTCCGCAATGATGTGCGTTTGCATCGTGCTATGCGTCGTCTCGATCTGTTATGGGAAGAAACTGACCAATTGTATCAAACAAGTACTTTGTCACCGCAATTGCTTGAGTTGCGTAATATGATCAGTGTAGGTTACCTGATCGTAAAAGGAGCTGCATTCAGAAAAGAAAGTCGCGGACTGCATTATAATACTGATTATCCTGATAAAAGTGAACTGGTACAGAATATAGTTTTGTAATTCTGTTGAGTCCGTTGCAGTAGTTATGGAATACTATATAACTTTATAATTATTAATTTTTATCTGTTATTTGAACTTAATGTATTACATCGTTTACGGGCTGCTTTATACCACATCACTTCTTCCTCTGAAAGTTTTATACCTGGTTTCTGATTTTGCTTATTTTCTTATTTATTACATAACCGGGTATCGTAAACAAGTTGTTTTCCTTAATTTAAAGCAGGCGTTTCCTGAAAAAAATGAAAGGGAAATAAAAGCGATTGCAAAAAAGTTTTACCACAATTTTACTGATTCATTTATTGAAACGATTAAGCTGTTGAGCGCCGGGGAAAAATTTATCAGGAAAAGATTTTACGGGGACTTTTCGATTTTTGATTATCTGTATAAAAAAGAAAGAAAATGCCAGTTGCTCTGCGGCCATAATTTTAATTGGGAATATGGAAATCTTGGGTTTCCGCTTCAAATAAAACACTTGCTTATTGTAATATACATGCCTCTTGAAAATAAGATCTTTGATAAAATATTTAAAAAGCTGCGTTCTAAAAATGGAGCTGTCTTACTACCGGCGGCGGATACGCGAACAGCAATAATTCCATATCGCAATACATTATATGCCCTGGCTCTGTTGGCTGATCAAAATCCCGGCGACCCTAACAATGCGTATTGGGTGAATTTTTTAAACAAGCCTGCTCCATTTCTGAAAGGCCCTGAAAGTGGTGCCCGCCGCGGAAATATACCCGTGGTCTTTTGTTATTCTTTGAAAGAGAAAAGAGGACATTACCGGATCCATAATTTACTCGCCGAGGAAAATCCTGCCAATACAAATCCCGGGGAACTAACAAAAAAATATGTTCAATTTTTGGAAGAAATGATCAGAAAAAATCCTGAGATGTGGCTCTGGAGCCACCGCAGATGGAAATGGGACTGGAAGAAAGAATACGGTGATTTGATTGCGTAAAGCAATCCCTATCCTTAATTTAGAACAGTTTTATCTTTAACTATCTCCACTTTTTCCAGTTTTTTTATTTGATTCCATCCACCTGTTACATTTCTAAGATTATGGATGCCTTGTTTTTTGAGCAGGGACGCAGCAATTATACTTCTATAACCTGCTGAGCAATGAACATACAGGTTGTCCTCGTCACCAAAGTTTGCCATGCTGCCCGGTTCGGTCATTTCGTTCAATGGAATATTTACAGCTCCACTGATATGCCCGTCTGCAAATTCATTTGGTTTACGAACATCGATGACAATAAGATTATCATCAAATGGCAGGTCCATCGCTAATTCATCAGGCTCTATATTTATTATCAGGTCAATTTCCTCGCCTGCGTTTTTCCAGTTTTCAAATCCTCCTTCCAGGCACCCAGAAATTTTATCGAATCCTACTCTTGCCAGCCTGATCACTGATTCTTTTTCTTTGCCGGTTTCTGTTACCATTACAATGGTTTGGTCAAAAGGGAGCAGGCTCCCTGCCCACTCAGCGAATCTGCCATCCAATCCTATATTGATTGAGCCCGGTACAAAACCCCTGGTGAAAATATCTCCCACACGGGTATCAAGAATTATAGCCTCCTGGTTTATAAAATCCTTAAATTCTTTCAATGATAAAGATCTTGTTCCTTTTGCCACTAATTCGTCAATGTTTTCATAGCCTTCTTTATTTATCCTGGCATTGATTGGAAAATATTCAGGTGGCATTTCAAGTCCGTCAGTTACTGCCTTTATAAAATCTTCCTTCTTTTTTTGTTGCAGGGCGTAGTTAAACTTCTTTTCTTCTCCTATTGTGCTAAAAGTTTCAGGGCCAAGATTTTTTCCACAGGCACTTCCTGGTCCATGTGCGGGATAAACGATCACATCATCCGCAAGAGGAATAATCCTGTTCTGAATACTGTCGTACATTATACCTGCCAAATCATTCATCGTCATTTCATCTGTTTTCTGAGCCAGATCGGGCCTGCCAACGTCTCCTACAAACAAAGTATCACCCGTAAATACACAATGATCCTTTCCATATTCATCTTTTAATAAGTAGGAGGAGGACTCAAGGGTATGCCCGGGGGTGTGAAGAACTTCAATTTTTAACGCACCAATATCAATGTCCCGTAAAGGATCTATAACAGCAGCTTCGCCATTGCTTTCAATGTAATAAGCAGCTTCACTCAGGCAGCCTGTATATAGTTGTTTAATGAACATTAAAGCATTTGATACAAAAATAGTTTATTAAGAATAAATCTACCAAGTCATTGACCTGTTATAGATAGGTTGAAAAAAAATTTGCCTTGTGAGTGTATTGTTTCACAATTCTCTTTAAATTTATAAGGTCTTACCTGTTTCTGACTTCCTTGAAATTCCTTATTGAATTCTGTACAATTATCTCCCGACCTTATTAAACCGAATTCAGACATTCATGATTTTAATTGGATGGTAAAAGCTACCGGTAAATATAATTCTGTAAGAAGAAAACAGAGAATGTATAAATATATTTTTTGGACCTGAAAAACCTGCGCCCAAGGCTGCTCCAAAAGCAGCCTTTCTTTTTTGAAACGAAAATTATTTTAGCCAACAAGGTCTTTTACAAATTTATTTAGCTCTTCCAGCCTTTCAGCATTTACAGCATAATAAATGAATTTGCCATCCCGCTCTGTTTTTACAAAACCTGCTTTGCGCAAAATAGCAAGATGCTGTGAGGCCACTGATTGCTCAAGTCTGAGTTTTACATAAATCTCAGTAACAGTCATCTTGCCGTTCTCATCGATCAGCTTAAGAATTTGTTGACGGAGTTTGTGATTAATGGCGCGAAGCACCATTGCGGCTTTTTTAACATTGTATAGGTCTACATTTAATGAGGAAAAATTTTCCATTGTAGATACTTCGGGTATTGCGATGTCGTTCATAGAAATTCAATGGTTAAAGGTGTTTAAATAAATATTTTCTATCCCAAATTACAGAACAAATCATTGTATTAAAGTTATTTACTCCTTTTGATCGGTTCAAAGATTCTTATTTTGTAAAGAACTCTTTTAAGTACAGGGGTTCCGTATATGCAAGGTCTGCAAAATTATTGCCAATAAAATTTCTATATGTAAGTGTGGCAAGAGCAAATGCATTTAAAGGCATTTTTTTAAATATAGCATGGGGATTTTGGCAAACTTTCTGAAATTTTAAGCTTCCATTTCCCCAAAAAAGTATTTTTTGCCTCATTAATATGTCTTCAAAAGAATTTTTATCTAAAATGAGGGCCTGTGGTTTTATTACCTCGTTCAAGTTCAAATCATAAACTGCCGTAAACACTTCCATTCTCCTCGCATCAATCATGGGACAAAAAAGTAAAATTTCCGCCAATAAGTCAGGAAATGCTATCTCCCGATCTTTTATCGCAGAGACCGTCATCATTTCCAAAGTGTTTATGGTAATCAATGGAATTTTTAGTGCATAGCACAGGCCTTTTGCTGAAGAAAGCCCAATTCTCAAGCCCGTATAGGAGCCAGGACCTATACTAACACCAATGGCATTTAAATTCCCTATGGCTGATTCTGACCCCTGTATCAATTTACTGATGGCATTATGTGTCCAGATCGCATGGTCTTTCTGATTTTCATTTGTCGCCGACTGCAAAAGCCGCCCATTTTCCGCCAGAGAAATACAGGCCGTATCAAGTGCAGTATCAATATTTAAAATGAGAGCCATTTATAGAGCTGCTTCTTTTTTTAATAATTCAGCTGGTTGATAGCGGGGGTTGATTGTACATAATTTATTCAAGAGCCGGTGGATATTTTTCAAATCAATCTTTTTGGCCCATTCAAATGGACCATAGGGATAATTTGTGCCGAGTTTCATTGCCTCATCAATTTCCTCCTTTGTACTCACCTCTTCTTCTAATGCAAAATATGCTTCATTAATGATCATAGCTATTACTCGTGCTGTGATAAACCCGGGATTATCAGCAACCCATTCTAAACGATTATTTAAGAGCGAGAAAATTTTTTCTGCCTGTTCTTTTATATTTTCATCGGCAGAACTGGCTTCTAACAATGGCCTTTTTAAGAAACCGGGCCAGGCATTCATACGGATAAACGGGGCATTTATTTCCTTCAGTGTCGTGGCAACGGAATTTATAATAACAGGTTTTGATGAAATTTTTTTCAACAACTCAACCCTTTGAATGGTATCATCAAATAAAAGGTCGATAAAACCATCTGCTTTTTTATATTGAATAAATTCTTCAGCATTTTCAATCCATATTATATTCGCTTCTTTATAGCTCTCATTGCTTAATAACTCCTCTCTTAAATTTTCATCAGCCAGTATCACTAACTGCATAAGTAATTTTTTGCAAAGAAAACGCATAAAGCTAAATTCGTTCGCTTAATTTATTTGCAATGGAGAAAAAAATTATCATCACGAATAGTGCACCTGCACCGATTGGACCTTACAACCAGGCAATTGAAATCGGTAATATGCTTTTTATTTCGGGACAGGTCTGTATTGATCCGGTCACTAATCAACTTAAAAATAAAGATCTGCAGGAAGAAACTCACCAGGTAATGCACAATTTGAAAGCCATTTTAGAAAAGGCAGGTATGGATTTCGGAAATGTAGTAAAGACAACTATTTTCATCACCGACATGAATCGCTTTTCAGAATTGAATGAAGTGTATGCGAAATATTTTAGTGACAATTTTCCCGCAAGAGAAACTGTACAGGTTTCTGCCTTGCCAAAATTTGTAAATGTTGAGATCAGTATGATTGCGGTAAAATAATTGAATTGCCGGCAGCAGGATAAATTATTTTCTCCTGTTGTTCATCATTTGTACGTTCAGTAACCCTATTCAACATAATGAGAAAAATTTTTCAAATTATATTGTTGAAACCGGTATTATGGTTTGCCAATAAATTTTCGTCTCGTCCTGTTCCAGAAAGAATTTTTAAAGCATTATCTAAATTAAAGAAGGAGATTGAAAAGCAACCTTCAAGAAAGGGACCCCTTATTTCCCTTGATGAAAGCAGGTGTAGAATCATTGTTTTTTCAGATCAGCATAAGGGAGCAAAGAATGGGGCCGATGATTTTATGCTTTGTGAACCTAATTACCTTGCTGCACTGAATTATTACAATGAAAAGGGTTTTTTCTTTATCAGCCTCGGCGATAATGATGAACTTTGGGAAAATCGGTGGCCTGCTGTAAAAAGGAAGAACGAAGCTTCATTCAATGAGGAAAAGAAATTTATTGTACGGGATTCATTTATAAAGATTTTCGGCAATCATGATCTTGCATGGAATACAGATACAAATACGGGATCAGAGATGGAAAGAATTTACGGTCAAAAAATAAATGTATATGAAGGCATAATTCTGAAAATTGAAATGGGTGGCAGAATCCTTTCTGTTTTTCTTACTCATGGCCACCAGGGTGATGCACAAAGCGATGGAAATTGGTTCAGCAAATTTTTTGTAGCCCATATCTGGGCACCTTTGCAAGCTTATTTGAGAGTGAATCCGAATACGCCTGCTTATAACACTACCGTCAAAACTTTACATAACCGGATTATGTATGAATGGTCAGCGAAACAGAAAAACACCTTCCTGGTTACCGGTCACACTCATCAGCCTGTTTTTGAATCCTTAACTCATCTTGAACGTTTATACCGAAATCTTGAACAGGCACAAAAAGCAAATGATATGAACCGGGTTGAAGAACTAAAAGGAGAAATTAAAATAAGAGAACCCCAATTTACGGCAGTATCAGCGGATTATCTTGAGATGAAACCAACTTATTTTAATAGCGGCTGCTGTTGCTTCAGTGATGGTGATATTACGGGTATTGAAATTGAAAATGGCTACATCAGGCTTATTAAATGGGAAACTGAAAATGGAAAATCCCGGCGATGCGTTCTTGAAGAAAAAAATTTGAAGCAATTAATTTGAGATTTATAGTATTTTCTATTTTTCTTAATATAGAAAAATCTACAGGCAACAGACGAGTACGTTTCGGCTCAAACCCGGATTATTTTCAATTTATCATAAATTAATTTTAAGCAGGGCAAAAACGTCAATAAAAGGGTTGATTGCGCCAGAATAAATCTGAAAGGAAAGGCCAGACCTAATGGACCGTTTTTCCATCACACATTTTTGTAAACTCACTGTCTACCGGTTCCCATAGTTCAATTTTATTTCCTTTCGGACCGATGACCCATCCAAATTTTCCATATTCATATTTTTCAATTTCTCCGACTATCTGTACTCCTTCTTTTTTTAACTGTTCGATCAATTCTTCAAGATCTTCAACCCTCAGGTTAACCATAAATTCCTTTTGGGATGGTTGGGAATAAGTAGTGTCTTCTTTAAATGTTCCCCAAACAATATAACCTTTCTGTTCGGGAGCGTCTGTATTTCTCCATTCAAAAAGAATTCCACCATCTTCTGATTGTGTAAATCCAAGATGCTTAATATACCATTCGTTCAACTTTATTGCATCCTTGTTTTAAAAAAATTCCACCAATACCGGCGACCTTTTTCCTGTTATATTTTTTTAAACGAATTATGGTTTTTAGTCTTTTTTAATTAAAGTATCTTATTTCTTATACTCTATCATATTAATTTTTCTCTTGCAATACCTGTATTCTGTTTCGTCATTACTACTTACGATCACTAAACGGTTCTTACAATATTCATCTATGAGGCTGTGATATAATTCAATTCCGGTGGTATCAAGACTGGTGCAGGGTTCATCCAATGAAAGAAAAGAAGTATTAGAAAAAATAGCCTGCGCCAGTTTTACCCTTTGCTTCATTCCGCTTGAAAAATAGCGGATTTGTTTATTCATAGCATCTTCTAATCCAATTATTGAAATAATAGAAGAAATACTTAATGATGACAAAAGCGGCTTAAAATGATGATGGAATTGCAGGAACTCCTTTAATGTCATTTCTTCGACAACTTCCAAATAAGGGGCACAGATAGAGACATTCTTATAAACCTGTTCATTTGGTAATTGACCACTAACAATTGACCATTGACTACTTCCCTCACTCAGCTGCATGGCACCACTCAGTACCTGTAGCAGAGTACTTTTCCCTGAACCATTGGGGCCGATGATAGCATATGAATTACCTTGTTCAAATGTGTAGGTGAAATGGCGAAAGATCCAGTCGCGGTTGAAGCGTTTGCCGGCATCAGTCAACGATACCTTCATCGCCGTTGGTTTTTGAAAAACGTTTGATAATGCCACGTTGGGAGGCACGGATGAATTGAACGATCTCATCTCTTTCATCGGTAGCAGGAAATTCTTCTTCAAGGTATTCTACGGCCTGGGAGATATTTAATCCTTTTCCATAAATCACCCGGTATATTTCAAGAATATGATTGATCTTTTCCAGGGTGAACCCTCTTCGTTTCATGCCAATGGAATTGACACCAGCATAAGACAAGGGATGACGGGCTGCTTTAATATATGGAGGAACATCTTTTCCTACCAATGATCCACCACTCAACATGGAATGGGACCCGATATTTACGAATTGATGAATAGCACACATACCGCCCAATATCGCCCAATCGCCAATGGTAACATGACCCGCCACTTGCGTATTATTGCTCATAATACAGCTATCACCTACTATGCAATCATGGGCCAGGTGACAATAAGCCATTAAAAGGCAATTTTTCCCAATAACTGTTTTCTCCCTCACTTTTGTGCCCCTGTTCACTGTGACAAATTCACGTATAGTTGTGTTATCACCAATCTGTACCATAGAGTATTCACCCTGGAATTTCATATCCTGGGGAATGGCAGCGATTACGGAGCCGGGAAAAATGCTACAATTCTTTCCAATTCGCGCACCTTCCATGATCGTCACATTTGATCCTATCCATGTGCCTTCACCTATTTCCACATCCTGGTGAATGACAGTAAATGGATCAATCTTTACATTCGTTGCCAGGCGGGCGTTAGGATGAATATAAGTATGAGGATGAATCATGCGGTCGTTTACAAAAAAGTCACGTTATTTTACGTGACGTGCAAAAATAGGCGGAAATAGCTAATTGCCGTTAGTTTTTTTATTGTA
>WNFX01005326.1_pt1 | contig 12423 bp, 12 predicted proteins | sample 5400111 | NCBI WGS metagenome assembly WNFX01 (sample SAMN13153363, study PRJNA577476) | soil metagenome | isolation source: 40 cm soil or saprolite under grassland replicate 1 | place: USA:California | collected 2016-06-15
AAGCTCAGCTTTGAATAATCCCACCCCTTCCGCCAGCGTTTTGCCGTTTCGCGCGAGCTTGCCAATGGCATCTGCCATGCTCATAATGTATTTTCGATGGTTCGAGCGAATTGTCGGGCGCGCTTTACTGCTGCCGATTTCGATTTCGTTGTTCGTATTCTTTCTCGCTCCCGCTCCGATCAGGTTTCCCTTGTCGATCTTCTCTCCGATTCGGAAACCCGCGATTCTATTCTCGATCATCCGCGTCTGGTTGACGCGATCTTGTCCAATGCCGGCCACCTGCACATTTCTTCGCAATTTTATTTCTACGTGCTCGCCCGGCACGTCTTGCAGCAAGCCGGAATTGGCGATCGAAAACTTTGCGATTACGTCGCATCGCTCCTCGAAACTTTTTCGCGCGCGAGCCGCTTGCAGGCCCCGGATAAGATCGACAATCACGCCGAGCAGTACATTTCCGACATGCTCATTGCCCTCACTCGCGCGACCCTGGAGCAAGCTTTTTTGCTTCGTGCCCACGTCGGCAATTATTCGCTTTTCATCAGCGGCATCTTTCACGAAAACACGCAACGCCGCAGTTTGCGTGGCGGACCGGACATTGATTTTTACGAACAAGTCGGCCGGACCAATTATCAACTGGTCGCCGGCCACGCCACCGCGCGTCGCTGCGAGCTGACTGAGATTTACGCGGAGCTGGCCAATCGCTTTCGTGAAGTGCGCCTCGCCCTCAATCAACTTTCCGACCAGCTGCTCAACCTCGACGACGATCTGCGCCCGCCGCTCTGCCTGTGAACGAGACCCTTTTCAGTCAAATCCAAAGACTTTTCGAGCGCACTTACGCACAGGTCGGGATTAATCTGGAGGATTGTCTGATCGATCGGGAGCGCTGCGCGCAATTGTCGATCCTGGCTGGAAGATCGGCCCGCGAGCTGAGCCAGTTGGCTCGCACGTTTTTGCGGCATGCGGACGATCGGCTTTATGTCGGCATTTATTATTCGCGCTGGTTGATCGAGCAACTGGAGAAGCACGATCCGCGCGCCGGACTGAGCGATCATAACATCCGATCGCTCATTATGTTTGTCGAGGAGATCAATCATGCGCTTCACGCCGCGCTCCAGTTCAAAAACGGTGGGCGCGAGATCGGCGGGGAAGATTTTGCGCGCAATCTCGAGCTCCAGGCGCAAGTCGATACTTATTTAGTTTTGCTTCTCTTCGTCGCCTTTTTTCGAAAAACACAACGCGTCTCGCGGACCGACCGGCGCTGGCTGCGGTTTCATCTTTTCGCTGCGCAGGATCCGCGCGTCTACATCGACAAGAACATTCGGGGCCGTTATCTCGAGGCGACAGAACTCGCTGCGAATTACACGCACTATCTCGACACCTTGAACGGAATGCGTCGTCTCGATGAAATCCGGCGCTTTCGATCGCTTGATTACGCGGCCAAGAAGCAGCGCATCTTTGCGCTGGCCGACCAGGCAGCTTAAATAGCGGAGGTTTGCGAATTCTGTTTGCGGAAACAGACAGACCGCAGCTAAATATCGAGCGTGTTCAGTTTGACCATGCTCGGCAGTGGCAGTGCCGGGAACAGCGCCCTGGTGTCGACCGATCACTGCAAAATTCTTGTCGACGGCGGATTGAGCGCGCGACAAATAATCTTGCGCCTCGAGCAATGCGGCGTGGCGCCCGACCATCTCGACGGCGTTCTCTTAACCCACGAGCACGGCGACCATGTCTGCGGACTCGAAGTTCTCTGCCGTAAATTTGACGTTCCGATTTATTGCAATGCGCTCACCGCCGAAGCAATTCAGGGTAACGGCGCGTTAGATCGACATCGTAACTGGCGGATTTTTCGGACCTGCGCGGAATTCGCGATCTGCGACATTGTTGTGCAAACTTTTCCGGTGCCGCACGACGCGGTTGATCCGATCGGGTTCGCTTTTCACGCCGGTTCCGGCAGTCTCGGATTTATCACCGACCTCGGCTACGCCACAAAGATGATCGTGGAACGGTTGCGCCAGGTTCACACCCTGGTAATCGAAACCAATCACGACGAAAAACTTTTACAGCGCGATCCGCATCGGCCGTGGCCGGTGAAACAGCGCATTCAATCGCGGCATGGTCATCTTTCCAACGCCGCTGCAGCCAGCGTAGTCGAGCAACTCCTTCCTGGAAAAATCGAGCGCATCGTGCTCGGACATCTCAGCCGCGACTGTAATACGCCGGCACTCGCTTTTGCGGCCGTCCGCGAGTCGCTCGCCAAATCGGGCAGGATCGACATGGAACTTCAGTGCGCTGCACAATCGCAAATCAGTGCGGGTTTTTGTATCGGCGAAACCGAGCGCGGCGCATTTCAACCGACCTTTGACACTGCGTTTTTTCAAACTTCCAACTGTAGCGGTGCTCTATGAGCGTAGCAGTTTCTGTTGGAAAGGAGCAAATGCGACGGTCGCGGACCGCCGTTATTAAAGAAATAAAGATCCGCGACGCGGTTGAAGCCGACCTGCCGGCGATCATCGCCATTTACAACGCGGCGGTCGCGACTCGGATGTCGACCGCGCAACTTGAGCCGGTCACCGTGGAAAGCCGGCGCCATTGGCTGAGCGAACATTCATCCGATCGTTACCCGTTCTGGGTGGCTGAAATCGATGGTCGGGTGTGCGCTTGGCTCAGTTTCAAGAGTTTTCTTCCACGGTGCGCCTACCGCGGTACGATCGAGCTGAGTGTGTATGTCGATGAAAGAGCTCGTCGCCGCGGGATTGCGAGAAAACTGCTGGAAGCGGCAATTGTGTGCGCGCCCTCCCTTGGAATTAACGCAATGGTGGGACTGATCTTTGCCCACAACGAAGCGAGCTTGGAATTATTTACGCGGCTGGGATTCGAGCGCTGGGGATTACTCCCTCGAATCGCACGGCTTGATGACGCGGACCGCGACCTTGTCATAGTGGGTCGCCATTGCGCAACGCACTAGGGGCGAGCGCATGAGTACCGAGAGCCGGCTGCACGATTGCCTGAGTCTTATGCAAACGCTCATGCATTACCGGCAGCAGCCGATTCATGGCCAGTTGAATACGATCGGCAACAAGTATTCCATGCTGCACCTCGACGTCCTGCTCTTAATTTACCATTTCGCAAAAACATGCAGTGGACACATCCTCGAGATTGGTGCGTTCCTTGGCGGGGCGACGATGGCAGCAGCTTTGGGTGCGCGCGAATCCGGAAACCAAAAGGCGATCGTTACGATCGAGCCAGGTGGACGCCTGGAACATCCGCGTCTTGGAACGAAAAATATCATGCGTGATTTGGAACGAAGTCTGGCCAAGCAGCGCGTGTCGGAAATGGTCACCCTGATCGAAGGTTACTCTTTCGAACCGGGCACAATCTCGACAGTTCGGCGAGCCCTCGGCTCAGACCCAATCGGTTTGCTTATCATTGACGCGGATGGCGCCGTCCAGCGGGATATTGGTTGTTATGCCGAGTGCCTCGCGGATGGATGCTGGCTGGTGATTGACGACTATGCCGGACCTGTCGGAAACATCAAAGTGACACCCACGCGGAGCGATGTAGACGCATTAGTGGCCCGAGGATGCCTCGAGGCTCTCGGGTTTTACGGTTGGGGCACGTGGATCGGCCGGTGGCGACGACAAGGCTATTCTTCTTGACCGACGACAAGATGAATCACGCCAGCGGGCGCGGAGATGAAGAAGCCATCGAAATCTTCCCGGAGTTGCTCAATTTCGTCGCGCCGCGGCACGCCATTTACTTTTAAAAACGACTTGGCTGCTTCGGTATCATTCGTTTCCAGTTCGAGCCAAATATCGGGCTGGCTTAAATTCGGCACCTTGTCGATCCAGAGCCGATTGGGACCGAATTGGAAAATGCAGCCATCGGTCTCTTCCTCGATCAACGGCAATGCCAGCGTATCGCGATAGAAGGCGACTGTTTGGTCATAAGTGTGACTCGGGCATTTGAGCGCGATGTTCGCACCGCCCGAGAATTGGGGTCCGTTGACGTTGGCGACCATATGTCGATCCAGGTAAACCGAGCGACAGAGAGTTACAACTCGGCGAGGATTTTCTCCGCCACGCCCTTTGCTTTTTGCCCGGCCACTACGTCGTCGTCCAGCCCGGCCAGCCCGACCGTGATGAGGGCGTTGCCTTTGACGACATAGAGCATGATCACGTGTGATGGCAGACCACTGGCGGCACCGCTAGACATGCGCGCACCTTCACCCAGACCAGAAACTGTACTCATAGCTCCGGTACTTTCCGCCACCATCTCGAGCGCCGTTTGCGGATCCACTCCAGAGGCCGCCCGATATATTCGAACGATGAGAATTTTTCCGGGCTTGGCCGTGTAATAATTGCACTTTGAGTAATAACCATCGTTCCCTTCTACATTACGCGGCGTCGCCGGTTTCACCGGTTCGCCGAGAATGGATTCCGCCGTTGCCTGGTCGATGATGTGCGATGCATCGATTTGGGCGACGGCGGCAAATCCGGATTGGACGAGGCCGCAAACCAACGCCATCACGGCGCTGGCGAACATTTTTTTCAAGCTCATCCATTGGCCCCTTCTCCGCCGACCTGCGTCATTGCAACCGGATCGAGCGCCCGGTTCAATTCGGCTTCGGGCAATATCTTTTTCTCGCGACAAATTTCGCGCACAGTCCGCCCGGTAGCCACGCTTTCCTTGGCAATTTCCGCGGCACGATCATAGCCAATTTTTGGGGCGAGACTGGTCACCATGGCCATCGATAATTCGACCAGCTCCTGGCACCGTTCCTTGTTTGCTACGATCCCGACGACGCATTTGTCGCAGAAAATATCGACCGCATTCGCGAGCAGCCGGATCGATTCCAGGAGATCGTATGCCATCACCGGCATCATCACGTTGAGCTCGAAATTTCCGTTTGCGCCCGCCCAAGTCACGGCCGCGTCATGACCGATTGTTTGCGCGCAAACCATCATGAGCGATTCGCACATTACCGGATTCACTTTGCCCGGCATGATTGAGCTGCCCGGCTGAGTAGCCGGAAGTTGAATTTCACCGATGCTGCAGCGCGGGCCGCTTCCCAGCCAGCGGATGTCGTTGGCAATCTTAAACAAACTGACCGCGATCGTTTTGAGCAATCCGCTGGCTTCGACCGCGGCATCCTTGCCTCCCTGCGCTTCGAAATGATTTTTCGCTTCGTAAAAAGCGATGCCGGTGCGCTGTTCCAGGTGCCGCATTACCTTGCCCGGAAGATCGACATGTCGATTCAGACCGGTGCCGACTGCGGTGCCGCCGAGTGCGAGTTCACGCAAAATGTCGATCGCCTTCTTCGTCCGTTCTCGCGCATAAGCGATTTGCTGCGCATAACCGGAAAATTCCTGGCCGAGCCGCACCGGCGTTGCGTCCATCAAGTGGGTCCGGCCGATTTTGATTATCTGCCAAAACTCTTTCGCTTTTGCTTCGAACGCGCTGTGCAATTTTTCCAACGCAGGAGCAAGGCGATTTTTCAGCTCCTCGGCGGTACTAACATGGATGGCGGATGGAATTACATCGTTGCTCGATTGCCCCATGTTTACGTGATCGTTTGGATGGACAACTTCACGCGAGCCGATCGGTTTGCCCGCGAGTTGTGCGCAACGGTTCGCGATCACTTCGTTCGCGTTCGTGTTTGTGCTCGTGCCCGAGCCGGTCTGGAAAATATCGAGCGGAAAATGGTCATCGAGTTTTCCGTCGATAACTTCCTCGGCCGCCTGAACAATCAGCGCGCAGCGATTGGCCTCAAGCAAGCCCAGGTCGTGGTTTGCTTGCGCCGCCGCCCATTTAATTAAACCAAGCGCGCGAATAAATTCTCTCGGAAATCGATAGCCGCTGACTGGAAAATTAATGACGGCGCGTTGGGTGGAGGCGCCGTAAAGAGCGGTGGCCGGGACGGACATCTCGCCCATCGAATCCTTTTCCATCCGGGTCGCGCCGCCGCTCATGCCTGCCGGTTTGCGGTGGCGCGGTTCCATTCGACCTCGCGACGACGGCCGTTCAGGCTAGGCGCTTTTTGGAAGACAGTGATGAACATCGGCGGAATGTTTTGCAAAAAATATTCTGACTCTGCGTGCTCGAAAATAGTGGCGTGTTGTTTTAGTTCGTTGGTCACCTGGTAGATGATGAAGCTGCCGCCCGGCGCGAGCGCGTCGTACGTTTTTTGGAGAAGTGTGCGTTTCTTGTCGATCTTGAGAATGCTAAAGGGGATTCCAGAAAGAATGTAATCGCATTGCGGGATACCGCGGCTTTCTAGTTCCTGTGGCAGACGCGCGGCGTCTCCGTGAATCACGTGCACGCGCCGATCACCGGCAAATTGCCGCTCGAGATCGCTGGAGAAGGCGCGATCGAGCTCAAAGAGAAGAAGGTGCGAATCTCGGCTCATCCGTCGCGCAATTTCCCGTGAGTGCACCCCTTCGCCGGGACCGTACTCGGCGATCACTCGCAGCCCGTTAAAATCCATTTTGCTGGCGACGCGCTCGACCAGCGCTTTTGAGCTGGGGACAATGGAAGCGATTTGAAACGGTCGCTGCAAAAAGCGCTTGAAGAACAGCACGCTCATAAAATCCGAATAGTCAACCGCCCCTACCGGCTTGTCCAGTCGCGAAGTGAGTCTGGGCCGCGAACAATCGGGGCGGACGCAGTCCGGAGGAACAAAGCATTGACACCGATTCTAAAATTTATAATGCTGGTGGAGCGAAATTGACTTGCCCATCTTTGATCGAGTCGATTTTTTTTCCATGCATAACCTCCTCACGGTCAAGGAAACGGCCAAATACCTCCGGATTCCATTGCCGACGGTTTATTATCTCGTTCAGCGCGGTCAATTGCCAGCCATTCAAATCGGTGGCCGTTGGCGCATCAAAAAATCCTCGCTCGATAAAGACATTCTAAAAGAGGACAAATCTGGTCAACCCACTGTGCTCGTAGTGGACGATGACCAAAGTCTGCAAAATCTCTTCAAGTTGTTCTTGAAGAAAATCGGCTTTAGCCGCGTCGTCGTCGGGACAGTTAAGGAAGCACTCGCCGCACTCGGCAAACAGAAGTTCGATCTCATTTTTCTCGATCTAAAATTACCGGACGGTCCGGCCGATGACGTTTATCATAACGCGCGGGAGGAACAGCCGGATTGTCCGATCGTCGTTATTACGGGCTATCCGGACAGCGAGATGCTGGATCGGATTCTGGCCAAAGGTCCGATTACGGTGTTAAAAAAACCGCTTAAGATCGATCAACTTCAGCAAACGGTTCGCATTCTCGGACACAAAGAGGCTGTCAAACTGGCGGCTTGATTTTACGGGTCGGTGTCGCGCCCGCCTGCGGCAGATTTGTTCTCTTTTTGGCTGACGATCCGCTGCGTTCCTAGTTCGAGCGGCAAAGCCGATTCAATTTGCGTTCCCCCGACGACTGCATGAAAGCGGTGGGAGCTACCAGTGTTCCGACGCAAAATTTGTGGGCCGCGCGTCGCGGATTGGTCATCAAAATCTCTCGTGATAACCCGATAGAGGCATTTCGCTGTCTGTCGGCGCATGGCGGTTTCGATTCTCGCGAATAAACAGATCGGTTCGTCGTCAAACTTTGCTCACCGAAACAGGCGAGTTTTTTTGGAAAAAATGCGATTGGAGACTGCATACGCGGAGAGACCGACAAGTTCTTGCAATCTCCCAAGCTTTCGTATCTCTTCGGCGCTTCCTAGTTGTGACGCCATGACTCGCTCCTCATCGTCCGTTAAGCCCGTGCTCGCGGGATTAATGCTCACTCTCGCGCAAATTGCGGTGACGATTTGCCTGCTTGCGCCGGAAGGGCCGCTTTCTTATCGTTATACCACTCTCATTCAGCACGATAGCTATTGGTTCGAAAACATCGTCGAGCGTGGCTATCAAACGCCAGTGCCGCCCGTCAGCCACAAAGTGATGGAAGTATCCAATGTGGCTTTTTTCCCCGCTTATCCCGCTATCGCGGCGATCCTGCGTTACGGCTTGCACTTCGGCACCCAGAACGCGCTCTTAATTACTGCTCAGGCAGCGGCGTGGGGTTTCTGGAGTTATTTCTTTCTCTTTTGTGACCGCTGGAATCTTTCGCCTGCACTCCAGTTTTTTGGTGCCTTAGCCATCGTCGCCCACCCGGCCGCCTTTTTTCTGATTGCGGGCTATTCCGAGTCGCTTTTCCTCATGGCCCTGGTCGGTTTCATTTATTGGAGCAGCGCGGAGGCTCGTACCGCCAAACCTGCCAAACTCTGGGCGGCGCTCCACGGCATGGTCATGTCGGCGACCCGAATCGTCGGGATTCCGTGCGCAGCTTTTCCTGTGGTGCGCTCGATCTTCGCAAACGGATGGCGTGGCTTGGCTGAGCCTCGGTCATGGCTTCGTCGTTGCGGGCCGGCCTTGAGTTTGATGTTCGCTGCCACATTGGGTGCCGTCTTCTTCTTCATTTACTGCCAACTGCGCTGGGGTCATTGGAATATTTATATGCTTACGCAATCGGCCGGCTGGGGCATCGTCCCCGATTACCTCGCGGTTTTTAAGCCGTCGAGTTATCGCTGGCTTGTTCCGGCCTTGAATAATCCCAAAGAGGCGAGCCAGCTCTCAATGACCGTGGGCGCTTTGCTTTTAGTCGTGATCGCGGTTTGCGAACTACTTCCGGCAATTCGCAGGCGCACCCAATGGGCGACGCGCGCCGGCTTTTATTTCTGTGCCGCCGTCATTTATTACATTTCGGTAAGCGGGGTGGCCGGCGTCGAGATGGAAAGCATGCTTCGCTACGAATTTTGCGTTCACGCGCTAATCGTGCTGGCGTTTTTGCATTTTCTGCATCAGTTTCGTCTCCCGCCGATTCTGTTACGAGCCTTCGGCATGGCAGTGGCACTGGTCAGCGCTGCCGGGTTAAGCGTCCAGGGATGGTACGTCTGGAATTTTACTCGAGGTAATTGGGTGGCCTAGAATAATGAAAACAACTGTCGCTATTATCGGAGCCGGACCGGCGGGACTGACCGCCGCGTATTTGCTTTCGAAGAACGATGTCGATGTTACCGTCCTTGAGGCCGATCCCGCTTACGTCGGCGGGATTTCGCGCACCGCCACTTACAAGGGATTTCACTTCGACATCGGTGGTCATCGCTTTTTTTCGAAATCGAAAGCGGTCGAAGATTTCTGGACGGAAATTTTGCCCAACGACATGCTACAGCGGCCGCGATCCTCGCGCATATTCTATGGCGGCAAATTTTTCGCGTACCCGCTGAAGCCGTTCGAAGCGCTGATCAAGCTCGGCATTGTCCAATCGACTCTCTGCGTCTTTTCCTGGCTCAAAGCGCGGCTTTTGCCCGTGCGCGATCCCCGCAATTTCGAGGACTGGGTGAGCAACCAATTCGGACGGCGTCTCTTCAATATTTTCTTTAAAAGCTATACCGAAAAAGTCTGGGGGATGAGCTGCAGGGAAATTTCGGCGGACTGGGCGGCGCAGCGTATCAAAGGTCTTTCCCTAGGCAGCGCGATCAAGAATGCGCTTTTGCCCCAGCGCTACAATGGCGACCGCACCCGAATAATCAAAACGTTGATCAACTCATTTCGTTATCCGCGGCGTGGCCCCGGGATGATGTGGGAAGCATGCGCCGAGAAGGTGAAAACCCGCGGTGGTCGCATCGAGATGGGCTGCAAAGTCACTGGTTGCGCTTATGACGAGCTAACATCGACGTGGAACCTTCAGCTCAAAGATCGGCAAGGTACTTTGCAAAGCCTCACTGCGGATCACGTCATTTCCTCCGCCCCAATGCGCGAACTGGTCCGTGGGCTCGCGCCGCAAGTATCGGAACGGACTCTGCGTGCGGCCGAAAGTCTCAGGTATCGCGATTTCCTTACCGTCATGCTCATCCTCAAAGAGCGAAACGTGTTTGATGACAATTGGATTTACATCCACGATCCGAGCGTCAAGGTCGGTCGCATTCAAAACTTCCGCTCCTGGTCGCCGGAGATGGTGCCCGATCCGGCCAAGGCCTGTTACGGCCTGGAGTATTTCTGTTTCGAGCACGACGGCGTTTGGGATTCAAAGGACGAAGATTTAATCGAGCTTGGCAAACGCGAGTTGATTAAAATCGGCTTGGCCAAAGAAGGCGACGTGGTCGATGGAACTGTCGTTCGCCAGAAAAAAGCCTATCCGGTTTACGACGATGATTACGCGCGACATGTCGCGACAATCCGGCAGGAACTGGAAGATCGTTATCCAAATCTGCATCTCGTCGGTCGCAACGGCATGCACAAATACAATAACCAGGACCATGCCATGATGACTGCCATGTTGTGCGTAGAAAATATTCTGGCCGACACTCAACTCTACGATCTCTGGCAGGTTAATCAGGACGCCGAATACCACGAGGCTGGTGCCCCTGCCGCGGAAGAAACGCAAGGCACCGCTTTACGGTTAGTGCCGACCCGAGTTGTCGGTGCTTCGCCCGAGCTCGCGCCAGAAGGGTAATTTGTTGCGATCGCGGCCGTCTATGGCTGTCGGCCGAAGGAAAATGCGATACCTCCGGGGAGCGCAGGGACAATTACCTCGTCGAGAATTCTTCGACTGACGGGCAAGAGCAGAACAAATTCCGATCGCCGTAAACATTGTCGATTCTGGCGACGGCCGGCCAAAATTTGTGTTCGCGCGTCCACGGCGCAGGAAAGGCAGCTTCTTCGCGCGAGTAGGGGTGGTCCCATTTTTCCGACGCGATTTGTCGCGTCGTATGCGGAGCGTTTTTGAGCGGATTATTTTTTTGGTCGAACTTGCCGTTCGCGATCGCTTCGATCTCGGCGTGAATTGAAATCATCGCCTCGCAAAACCGGTCCAGTTCATCTTTCGATTCGCTTTCCGTTGGCTCGATCATCATCGTGCCGGCCACCGGGAACGAAACCGTCGGGGCGTGAAACCCATAATCCATCAGACGTTTCGCCACGTCTTCCACTTCGATGCCGGCGTTCTTCCATTGGCGAAGATCGACAATGCATTCGTGCGCGACCAGGCCGCGTTTGCCTTTGAAGAGAACCGGGAAATACGGATCAAGTCGCTTCGCGACATAATTTGCATTCAAGATTGCGACTTCACTGGCGCGTTTCAATCCCGCGGCGCCCATCATCCGAATATACATCCAGGAGATCGTCAGAATGCTCGCGCTCCCGTAAGGCGCGGCGGCGACGGGACCAACGTGTTTGTTAAGATCGACATCTTCATTCAGGGAAGCTTGCCTCGGCAAAAACGGCGCCAGATGTTTCGCAACCCCGATTGGTCCGACGCCCGGACCGCCGCCGCCGTGCGGAATACAAAAGGTCTTGTGCAAATTTAAATGGCAAACATCGGCACCATAATCGCCCGGTCGGCAAAGGCCGACCTGGGCGTTCAGGTTCGCGCCGTCGAGGTAAACCTGGCCGCCGTGCCTGTGCACGATCTCGCAAATCTCGCGAATAGTTGGTTCGAAAACGCCGTGCGTGCTCGGATAAGTCACCATTAATGCGGCCAAGTCGCGCGCGTGTTCGTCCGCTTTCGCGCGCAAATCGGCCAAATCGATATCGCCATCTTTTAAACAGGCTACTGCCACGACTTTGAATCCGGCCATGACGGCGCTGGCCGGATTCGTCCCGTGGGCGGAAGTTGGGATGAGACAAACGTCGCGATGTGCTTCGCCGCGCGATGTATGAAACTCGCGGATGGCAAGCAGACCCGCGTATTCGCCTTGCGAGCCGGCATTGGGTTGCAATGAAACCGCCGCGAATCCAGTGATCTCCGCCAGCCATTCTTCCAGCTCTTTGCCCATGTCGATGTAGCCAGATGTTTGATCAACCGGCGCGAATGGATGCAATTTCGCGAACTCCGGCCACGAGATCGGGAACATCTCCGCGGTCGCGTTCAACTTCATCGTGCACGAGCCGAGCGGAATCATCGATGTGGTGAGTGAAAGATCGCGCGACTCGAGCTTCTTCAAGTAACGCAACATTTCCGTCTCGGTGTCGTGCGTATTGAAAACCGGATGGGTAAGGAATTCCGAATTCCGAATTGCGGATTTCGGAACACGGAAAGCAGGCGCATCAAGCTTGTTATCGGCAAAATCGCGGACATGCGTTCCGCGAAAGATCGACATGAGCGATTCGATGTCGGTCTCCGAAGCCGTTTCGTCGAATGAAATGCTGATCCCGCGCGGCCCGAACTCGCGCAAATTGCAGCCCGCCTTTTGCGCGTGTTCCAAAATCGTGGCGCTCGATTCGACTTCCAGGCGAACCGTGTCGAAGAAATTTTCGTGCGTGATCTTGAAGCCGAGATTTTTCAGACCGTTAGCGAGTTTGCTCGTGCGCCTGTGGATTCGCTCCGCAATCGCGCGCAAGCCGCTCGGGCCGTGATATACGGCGTACATTGACGCGATGACGGCGAGAA
>WNFX01011293.1_pt1 | contig 12423 bp, 8 predicted proteins | sample 5400111 | NCBI WGS metagenome assembly WNFX01 (sample SAMN13153363, study PRJNA577476) | soil metagenome | isolation source: 40 cm soil or saprolite under grassland replicate 1 | place: USA:California | collected 2016-06-15
CTGCGTGGTGGGATTGTAAAGCAGGTAATCCGGTTTGCCGTCGCCGTTAAAATCCGCAACCCCTACCAAGCTCCAGCCGAACCACAGCGTGGGGCCGAAAGCGTGGCCGATGAGAACATCGTTGTTAAGATACCATATCACCGTCTGCTGCGTGGTGGGATTGTAAAGCAGGTAATCCGGTTTGCCGTCGCCGTTTGCGTCAGTTGGCACAGAAGCGCTGCTCACCAAAGGATGCGGGTAAACAAATGTTCCAACATAATCGACGCCATTTAGTGCCGCCGTGTATGTTGAAGAAACCTGCGAGGGAGTGCTATCGACGGGAAACCCGGCTCCGAGATTGAAGAAATCGACATTGAGTTTCGTTGTCGGTTGTTCGCGTCGAACGCGGTATCCTAGTACGTGTCCATTCGGGGTGTAGATGTTGTTCCACGAATAGCATGGTTCCAATGCCCCGTGATTCCACTTAGCCGTGCCTGTAGTCGTGTTGATGGGTTGCGGTCTGCCTGTAATCTGATCGCCTTTGCCTCTTCCGTTCTGATCCATCATCACAAGCACACGATGGATTTCGTAAGTATCGCCAACGTTGAAAGTCAGCTCAGGATTAGTATTAACAGTGTAGAAAAAAGTCATCGAGTTTGAAGTATTTGATTTGATATACGAACCCATCTTGTAAGGGTTATTTAGATTTTTCACGCTGTAACCTACCCATTGATTCGGTGTCCAGTTCTTGGTGGAATCGGAGAACGTGGCGTTTTCACCAGAGATGGTAGTTCCACTGGTAGCGTGTCCGCTATCAAAAAGATGTGGGGGTTGACCTTCAACGTAGTGTCCGTTGCCGTCAGTGTCGTTCTGATCCCACGGACTTGTTCCATCGGCTATTCCCCAAACTGGATCTGGACGCGCAGCCGATTCGCGATAGTTATCAAGGTGGGTATGAATATCACCGTTAGATTCCAGCCCGATGTAAGTATTGTCATGCCAAAGACTCGTCCCGGATCGTTGCACGCCTCCACCCCATCCTACTTGCACGTTAATTGTGTTGTCGTAGAACTCGTTGGCGCGCTGACCACGGGGTGTCCTGGCTTCGGTTCCGTGTCCACTTGGAATGACATTTAGTAAGTAATTATGGCGCGCTACCCAACGTCCGCCGACTATACAATCAACAAGAGTCCTAACCGAAGGCCCCGTCCTTTTAACCGTGTTATCTTCTATAAAAAAGAACTTCTCTGTGCCATACCACGGGTAATCAGCCCACGACCCATTGCCCCAAAGTTGGCTGGCTCCGCCCCAGGTCGCATGGCCAACGAAAAATGGCTGACTGTCGCCGATCTGGGAAACCTCCATCACGTTATGATCCGCAACTCCGTAAATCCAACCGCCAACGGTAAGCAATACTGGCTGGTAAATCGGTGCTGTGAAATGACAATGATCCGCCCGAACAGAGGTATTTGGCGCAGCGTAACCGCTGGAGTCGAGGCGGATAAATCCCGGCCCGGACGCCATGATGGTTGACGTGCCGTTAGCGAAGGTAATTCCGGTCAGACGAAACGATTGTGATGGCGTCATGTTCACGCTTATCATGCCTGTATTAATTCCGCTTCTTGGAGTGTCGTCCTTAAGGATTGTCTCATCAGTGACAGCAGGACTGCTCGTTCCCGCCCCGGTAACGTCGGTCTGGCCTTTCAGTGTGATACCCTTCGTAATTTCCAAGCGTGAAGTCCAGCTAAATGTGCCGGCGGGGAGCGTGATCGTATCGCCGTCGTGCGCGGCGTTAAGCAAAGCCCGCACACTCGTCTCCGATCCGTCGGAATCGTAAACTGTGGCCCCGGAGCACGGAGCGCAAAAGCTCGTCAAAACGAGAATAGACAGAAGAATTCCGAATGTCCTCACAATTGCGGCTTATCGTTCCTCGCGATGCACCGCCACCATCGCTAATATCAGAATCAATTATCATGGCAAGTAAATATTTGTGTTCAGGCGAATTATTTTGCAGGCAGCACCCGAAGATGGATCGGAATCCGGAATCTCTCCCCATGTTTTTGTTGGCGAGTTCCGCTCATTGGCGAACTCGGAAATCTGGCCGCGGCGCGCCAGATTTCGATAACGCACTGGCGAAATAGGTTCTGATCGTCCAAGCCGGATCAGCCGGACTCTTTGCCCGGCAAAGAAACCCCCGCCTTCGCCTTCATGATATCGTTTCTCAAGGAGCCCACGTCAGTCGCGATAATAGGCAGCCCAAAACTGTGGGTATTCAGGGCTGCAGGCGTGGGTGCCTGAGGGTGGCGCCGTTTCGCCGCGAAGAATCGCTCTCCAACTCTTCCAGGTGTTCGTATTTTTCCAGGTCATCTTACAGTTCATCCGGATTCGCCGTGTCACCAGGTGATGGAACACGGGCAACCGCCGCCCCTTGATTCGGCTGCGTTGCCACCTGAACTTCATTTGACTCAAATTGCCGCGCGATCTTCCAGAGTCGCGTCAGTAGAGTTGTGATCGACCACCATGATCTCTTTCTGGCACCAGGTTTTGCTAAGCGCCGAGCAATTGCAGTGCCTTTCGCTCAGCTGCGACAGAATAGAAGCGTTCTAACAAATGTTGTAGCCACGCCCCGGTGGGGCGTTTGCATCATTCGGAGCCGGGTGTCCCGAACAGCGCACAGCGCCGTGGCCACGAGCAAAGCGTTCAGCTATGTCATCGCCGATTTTTTTGCTCTCCTTTCCCTTTTAGCTTTTTTCCTTTTTTTCTGAAGGTGTTGCTGGGACCTCGTGTAGCGCTCGGCGGCCGCTGGATACCCGATACCAAAGGATGCGGGTAAACAAATGTTCCAACATAATCGACGCCATTTAGTGCCGCCGTGTATGTTGAAGAAACAGCCGATGGCGTAGTATCCGCGGGAAATCCACCGCCGAGATTGAAAAAATCGACATTGAGTTTCGTTGTCGGTTGTCCGCGTCGAACGCCGTATTCTAGTGCGTGTCCATTCGGGGTGTAGATGTTGTTCCACGAATAGCATGGTTCCAATGCCCCGTGATTCCACTTAGCCGTGCCTGTAGTCGTGTTGATGGGTTGCGGTCTGCCTGTAATTTGATCGCCCTTGCCCCTGCCATTCTGATCCATCATCACAAGCACACGATGGATTTCGTAAGTATCACCAGCATTGAAATTTAACTGACCAATACCTGGGGAAACGAGAGTATAAGCGTAAGTGATCGAATGTGCGCCGTTCGATATGATGTATGAGCCACGCCCGTAAGATCCAGAAGCCCGATCAGTATTTCTGACGCTGTAGCCTATCCATTGATTCGGCGTCCAGTTCTTGGTGGAATCAGAGAATGTGGCTTGTTCGCCAGAGACGGTAGTTCCACTGGTGGCGCTGCCGCTCGCAAAAAGAAATGGTGGATGCCCCTCAACGTAAGTGCCGTTGCCCTCGGTGTCGTTCATATCCCACGGACTTGTTCCATCGGCTATTCCCCAAACTGGATCTGGGCGCGCAGCCGTTTCGCGATAGTTATCAAGGTGGGTATGAATATCACCGTTAGATTCCAGCCCGATGTAAGTATTGTCATGCCAAAGACTCGTCCCGGATCGTTGCACGCCTCCACCCCATGGTATTTGCGCGTTAATTGTGTTGTCGTAAAACTCATTGGCGCGCTGACCCCGGGGTGCCCCGGCTTCGGTTCCGTGTCCACTTGGAATGACATTTAGTAAGTAATTATGGCGCGCTACCCAACGTCCGCCGGCTATGGAATCAACAAGAGTCCTAACCATAATACCCGTCCTTCTAACCGTGTTATCTTCTATAAAAAAGAACTTCTCTGTGCCATACCACGGGTAATCAGCCCACGACCCATTGCCGAATAATTTATTGTTCCAAGCCGCATGGCTAACGAAAAATGGCTGCATGTTCCCCGTAACCTCCATCACGTTATGATCCGCAACTCCGTAAATCCAACCGCCAACGGTAAGCAATACTGGCTGGTAAATCGGTGCTGTGAAATGACAATGATCCACCCGCATAGAGGTATTAGGCGCAGCGTAACCGAGGTGCCCAAGGCGGATAAGTCCCGGTCCGCTTGCAAAGATGGTTGATGACCCTGGAGCGAAGGTAATTCCGGTCAGACGAAACGATTGTGATGGCATCATGTTCACGATTATCATGCCTGTATTAATTCCGCTTCTTGGAGTGTCGTCCTTAAGGATTGTCTCGTCAGTGATCGCGGGATTGCTTGTACCGGCCCCGGTAATGGTGGTCTGACCTTTAAGTGTGATACCCTTCGTAATTTCCAAACACGAAGTCCAGCTAAATCTGCCGGCGGGGAGCGTGATCGTATCGCCGTCGTGCGCGGCGTTAAGCAAAGCCCGCACACTCGCCTCCGATCCGTCGGAATCGTAAACCGTGGCCCCGCAGCACGGGGCGGAAAAACCGCTCAAAATCAGCGTAAACAGCAGGATTCCGTAAACAGAAGGATTCCGAATGTTCTCACAATTGCGGCTTATCGATCCTCGCGATGCGCCGCTCTTGTTCGTATCAGAATCAATTGTCATGGCAAGTGAATTTTCTTCGTTCCCGCAATTTATTTTTAAAGGCTATCGGATTGGTCGCAGACCCTTCGCGAACTCCTTTACCGAAACCCCGAGCCCAAGCGGGATCTCAACCGTAGCGACGGGTTGCGCCGGATTCCCTTGCACCATGGTTCTAGGAGGAACGGACTTAGTGACGACGCTTCCGGCAGTCACTATCGCTCCGCGCCCAATGGTTACATCCGGCAGTACGATCACGCCGGGGCCGAGTGTGACGTCTTCCTCGATGACTACGCCTTGCTGTTCACGATAATGCGCAATAATGGTGACCCGTACTCCGATCGCCGCGCGGTCACGAATGGTAACCAGGTGCGGGCAGGACGTTTCTATTATCGCGTCATATCCTATCCAAACATCCTTCCCGATGTTGACGCCGCGCCAGCGGTTGAGGCGGACGCGCGTAGTTCTGGCGCCCGGTGCAATTCGAGCGAGCAGCTGAAGAATCCTGTTTTTTAAGCCTGGCAGCAGTCGCTCCAACTGTTGACGCTCAGAGACTGGGTCCATCGTGTGCCTTCTCCTTTAAAATACAAACGCCGAGATGAAGTCCGATGCCATAGTTCACGACGACATGAAGACGTCCTTCCTGCCCCCGGTGCAGTTTTGTCAGAGAAATCACAGCGTCTGTAGCCATGCAATGTGCACGATCGCACATTCCATCTACCACGTGTTCGACGTCTGGTATCCGGAGATACCGTGTTACCATTCTCCAGGTGTCCGGGAAAATATTCGGGTAATGGATAGCCACATCACTGCGAGGCAAATCCAAATCAAGGCTGTTCGCTAGATATTGAATCATCTGCACAGTCCGTTTTACGATCTCAACAAAAGGGACCGCGGTCCGGGTAGTGGAGTAATAGTTGATCCCTAACAATTGATAACCAAGCTGCTCATGCCCGATAACAAAGGCAGAGGCGTGATCTGAACCGAGAATTCTTTCTCGCAACATATTGTAGGGAACGCCAGGCGGCATACTATCAGCCATTACACAGATCGCCGGACGTTCGTCGGGAGACGGGAACAGACCGCCGGCAGCAATCAAGACGGACGTAAAACCGGCGCAACCGCTAGCGAATGAACAAAAATAAGGTAAATGATCTAGCTGGAGCTCTCTCATTACCTCTGCGGGAAAGTAGCGATTTCGCATCGCTATATCCGTTTCCTTGGCATCGCAACCTAAGACGGCGCTCTCGGCATAACAATGCTGAAAGACGAGAGAACGCGGTTCCGCAGCGCTTTGCAAAGCGGAGCGCAAGGGATTAGCTGTCAGGCTCAAGAGACTCTCATCTTTGCCCAATCCGAAGTTGTGGCAATATCCGACTGCGCTTAACGCTTCCACGTTGCCGAGCAGAAGGCGTTCGGCCTTCAGCTCGTTCAGATCCCGTCGGAGGCTGCCGAGCTGGTGATTAAACCCCTGGACAAAGATCGGCGCGTGCTTGTAGAGAAGCATCATAGGTTCAAGACACAGATCCGAGACAAACTATGGGACGGCAGATGAATCTGCCTTCGAATTTTCCGCCACGTACTGGGACAGTGGGCCTAATATCGTGATTTGTTCCGCATCCAACGCGGCCAGATCCAATTGGATGCGGAATTCGTCTTCGATTGAGCTGACCATCTCCAATATGCCGAAGGAATCGATGACCCCGCTGAGGAGGAAATCGAAACTGTCCGGGACCTCGACTGGATCGAATCCCATTCCTTTGATCACTTCAGAGTATCGCGTCAGCAGAAATTGTCGGACTTTCTTCGGACTAATGTCGCTCATACGTGTTCAGAGTGACAGCGGCGTTCGCGATCCGACTGGGAGCAATGCCCTCGAAGCGGACCAGCTGAAGTGTTGCCAAAGGTCGGGGGCAAACTTCAGCGCGGTCCGATGATTCTAATTCGATCGCGGTGCACGAGATGCTCGAGATGGTTACGCCTATCGGATCTGCTTGGTCCACCATTTGTCTAGGTTCTGGAAATTGGCGGGACGTGGGAAGAAAAGCCCTTCCTACATAAAGCGTCTCGGATTTTATCGTAACTTCGAAGCCGGTCGATTTCGTCGATGTCGAAGTTTACTAAGAATGTCCCTTCTAGTTCTGTGATCAATTGCACCATTGCTAAGGAATCCCAGGAGGGCAACAACTGCTGCCTGATGTTCTCTGGGCGAGTATCCGCTGGCAGGTCGAAGAACTCCAACAACAGGCGCAGCAATGGATCGTTATCGTTCATTGGTTTCATTCTTTAGAGCGATCCACGATGGAGATTCGACGATCGTGACTGGTTCCAATAGGTAGCGAGTCGAAGAGGAGTTGTGCTCGATACGCTGTAAACCGAGTCGATCGTAGAGACCAGCAACGATACTATTTTTGGCAGTGGGAATGTACTCCGCCTCCAGCCGTCGGACGCTTTGCCGATCCACGCGACGCAGCATGGCGGCCCAAAGAGCATCTTCCACCCCGCGCCCAAGTGCCCTGCAACTGACGAGAAAACTGTCGATCACGAGCGTCGCCGCGTCACCAGCACGGACGGCGAGCAAGACGGCGATGATTCCTTGATCGCCAAACTTATCACGTAGTCGCAAGGCCAATGCGATCGAAGTCGGCGATGCCAACATGGTTTGCACCTGCGCCCGGGAATGGCGCCGCGTGGTCAAATTGAATTGATTGGTCTTCCCAACCATCGTCACGACTCGTTCCAAGTTTGACGGCTGCACGGGCTCAATCGTCGCCTCCATTTCCAATGATTTCAGAAACGCCTCCAAGTCATCCTGATGTGCTTCAACGTTTCGTGCGCCGCGCATCGCATAATCTTCATGCCGCTGACGGTCTTCATTAGTCACAGCAAAAGAATCGAAAGCGTCCGTTTCCCACAACGAGCGGAGGATGTGGAGTGGATCAGGGGTTTCGTTTAGGATAAGAACCTCCGGAAGGAACTGGCGCATCTGCTCGCGTTCGTAGTCTGCATCGTCCAGAAACACAAAGCTGTCGAGTCCGAGACCTAGGTCGCGGGCTGCCGCGCGCAGATTCTCATGCTTGTGATTCCAATCTATTTTGCGAACTGTGAAGTCTTCCCACCTCAGGATCATGTCCGGAAGCGATACGAACGCCTGTCGTACGTCAGCCTCGTTGTTTTTCGAAAGCATCACCAGCAGCACTCCCCTGTGTCGCAGCTCGAGTAGCTCCCGCTGAATCCGAAGATGAACATTGCCTGGGAAGTCGTGACCAAGCTTAAGTCCGTTCACGCCGTCCTCGCCTACTACGCCGCCCCAGAGCGTGTCGTCTAAGTCAAGCGCGAGCACTTTGCGTCTCGGCACAATCAGCGGACGCAGAGAGCGAGCAATGAACAGCGTAAACCCAACTTGTCCTTTCGCGCTCAGCGGCTGGCGCGCGAGGAAATCCATGGTTGCATCTGCGTGAGCTCTGCCTTCGAAAGCGGCCCACGAAGCAAGATCCAGCACATGGACCCCCCCGCCTTCGGTGGCAAGTTCATAGATCTTTTGATTGACTCGCGCGACTGAGCAAAACAGCCCGGCGCAGTGCTGAGCTGCAAACAGGCCATTGGAGAAGTCGACCGGGAGCGCAATAGTCGAAAGGAACAGGGGAATTCCGTCAGCATTCCGCTTATGTAGGCCAACCACCCGTTCGATCCTCTCCAAAAATTGATCGACACGACTGGCGAGTCGTTCCGGAAACCCATGTGAAAAAGGATACAGCGCCTCCGGCAGCACTTCCTCAATCCGCCAGATGATGATGCGAGCACCAGACAGCCGCTGCGATGATACGGATGCGGGCTGCGCGATGTGGACTTCGATATCGTCGAGGGGTGCAAGTCGCAGCTGTGCCCGGCTTGGCAAGCAGCTGAGAGCGAGTTGTAGCACTGGCAGAATGGGCTCGAGATTATACGTGCTGAGTAGCTCGACATCTAGGATCGGGCCCCGCTGTTCCGGCTCTAAATCGTCTAGCAGACGCAAGGCGCGACGTATCTTAGGCAGACTCGCCGATTCGACAGCTTGCAGAATCGCGCCCTTCTGAACGTCGGGGAAACTGCGTATCCAGTGGCGTATCAAGTTCAAGTTTTAACCTATGTCAGTGTGGAAATTGCGCCACGTAGACCACGCCCTCAGGCGAGAGAGTGATGCACATCCCATTTGCTATGCTCATCTGCCGCCTAGATGGAATTTTGCATTTCACCTCTGAGGAAGTGCGCAGACTACGCCCGTGCGTCGTTGATGTGATTCTTCTGCGATTCCGCAATCATCGCTCTAATCGCGTTCAGCATGCTGAACAGTGGATCTTCGGCATCAACGGGCACGAGTCCGGAAGTCTGGTCGGTTTGCATGCGCGGCAACCGAGGAACATAGACGGTAACGTGCGGGAAACGATGCTCCAGATGACGACAAAGAAGCTCTCCTGCAGCCTTCGCTGCGCAATATTCAGTAGAGTTCTCTTGAAATTCTTGCAGGAAAATCGTGGATGGATAAAAAACGGAAAGCCTTTCCCCGCCTACGCGAAGCACGGCGTCAACCGTCGAAGAAAAGGCATTTACATAGAAGTGGCAGTAGTTGTGGAACTTTTCAGCTGAAAACCAATCTCCCGTTTCCAGCGAGATCGGCGGAGTGGCAAAATAATACAACTGGTTCGGCTTCCAGGCGGTCTCAAACTGTTCTACTAATTCTTCGGAAGCGGTCGCATCGAACCGTAAACAACTGCACTTAAATCCTGCAGATCTAATTTCTTGAGCAACTCGCTCAGCATCTTCCCTTCCACGGTAATAGGTGATCCAGACGTCGCCACCGCCGGCGGCAATGATTTTCGCAGTGATTTCTCCAAGCCCTCGTGAGCCGCCAATCACCAAAGCGCGAAATTTGGCAAACTCCTCGCGAGAAACTGCGCCACGAACAACGTCAACCGCGGCCTGTATTCGGGGACGTGGTCTAACAAATGCCGTGATCGTTCCGTTCACGTCCGGTCCTTTCACATTCAGCCAAAAGATGGAAAACTTGCGGTCAGAGCGCGCTACCTCATAATGAAGCTCACGGCCGTTTGTATGCTCGTCATGGAAGTGAAGATTATGCCCGGAGTAGATAGAGTGTAATCCCGGGCACTCCATTCCCACCAGGCGCGTGGTCGCCAGAAGCTCGGCGATTTGACCGTTTGGCAGCAGTCTGGAGACACCAGGGAACATTTTTCCGAATCGATCCTCGTCCACAAAAAGCGGCAGAGAACCTGAGGCGGCCGTAATTTCCCCAAAGTTCAGATCCCGGCAGTCCATGCCGCTAATCTTCTTCGGCAGGTCCGGGACCTGACAACGTGATTGCGAGAATGAACCTTCTATGCGAACCAGGACTCTTCCTTTAGCTTCCAGGCACAATTTGAAATCTCTGTTATCCAATCGCAGCAGCTTGCAAGAGATCACATCATCAAGATGCATCTGGCGTTTGAATTCCGTTTTCAAATGCGACAGGCCAGGTCTTTCGCCAGCTATTTGAGCGACGCATTCCAAAGCCCAAAGAAGAGAATGAATGCCATGCACGACGACATCACCGTAAATGGTCCTGCGCGCCGCAATCGGGTCGACGTGCATTGGATTCCAGTCTCCGGAGATTTCCGCGAACTCGAGCTGATCTTCAAAGGTGAAGCTGCGGGAGCTTAGGGTAGAAACAGTCATTTCAAGACTCTGATTGGATTCTTAGGCGCTTTGTAATCGAACAGAGGAGCGATCATCGTGCCGGTTGCTCATATTTCTCCTACAGTTATAGGTTCAGTGGAGTGGGGGTGGTCTGATTTGTCCCATTCCGGGCGATCACGAAATCTCCACGAAGAGTGCACGGCGCGTGTCAATTCACGGAAGACCGAAGGTAGAAATAATCCTGAAGGCCGTCGCAGCGCCAGCCGATCGACTGATGCAACGCAGCGAGGGAGGTGTCCGTCTGGTTGATCCAGAGAAACCCTGCATGAATGCCGCGCTGATTCATCACGCCATAGAAATTGTTCTGTAGTCGAAGAAAATCGAGGCCGTTGCCGCTGACGTTGTAGAGATAATTGTAGTTCACGCGTAGCCCTTCAAGCTGGAAACATACGGCGCCTAGGACCCGGCTATCTTGGCGGTTGACGATGATCCACTGATTTTCGATGTAACCGTGTAAGCGACTTTTCGTGGGCAGGTGATCGGTATATTTGTTGAAAGTCTGAAAAGAGACCCTCATAGAGCTGGTCGACGTCGGCAGCATTTGCGTATTCCAGCGCCGGATTGAGTTGCCGATCTGGTGGCAACTCGCCGTTAATCCAATCGATGGCGCGGTTAATCGCGGCAAGGATGTTTTCTTGGACGTTCATGTTTTGATCAGCGGCTAGTCGCCCGAAAATAGCGTTTAGTCAGCCCCACGGTTCGGTTTCACGCTAACCACGAGTTCGTCGCAGTCGGCGGAACATGAAGATGGGGACGCCGGAGTGCGCTCCAAGCCGCCCCTGAAGAGATCACCTAATCGGAGAAGCGGTCTAGGTGAGCAGACTTGGCCGTGCGCATGCCGGCAGCTAGCCCCCGAGCATCGAAAAATGGCTATTTTTGAAGCAAGTGTCTGCGCATACCATCCGTCATTTTGAAGCAGGTGTCAGCAGAAAGCTCGACGGAGGGGCCGGCGCACATTGCGGAGCAGCTTCGCCACTCCCGTTGGATTCGTGCTCGTGCATAGGGCTTCCCATAACAAGGATCTGACCTGTGGAGTTTATCGCGTGCGCTTCAACCAACACTACCCTGAAAGTTACGGAGGCTGCGCTGTTCAGATCTCTCATGCCTGCTTGTTTTGTCCATATAAAGGCGCGATCTCCCGCCGAGCTTGTCGAGCTTCCAACCACAGCACCCATGTCGTTGATACCAAGCGCGCGGCTGGAGTTTCCACCGGGGAGCACCCCGAGATCCTGCATTCCAGTTGTTTGAGTCCACAAAAAAGCGCGCATGCCCCGTGGACCGTTCGAGTGCCCAACCACATCCCCATTGTTATTGATTGCGCTAGCCTCGCTCGACGTATCGCCCGGCAGCGTGCCAAGGTCGCGCACATCGCCGGTTTTCGTCCACAGGACGGCACGGTCACCGGCCGCGCTCCCGGATGTGCCGGCAACCTCATCCAAGTCGTTGATGTCGCACGCGCTGCTGTAATTGCCGCCAGGCAGAACGCCGAGATTCTGCACCTCCGCACTTCGCCTCCACAGGAAAGCTTTCCTGCCATTCGGTCCCGAGGAATATCCAGCCACATGGCCGTACTTATTGATGCCGAACGCCTGTCCACAGTTGTCGCTAGGCAGGAGCGGAACCCGGCGAAGGCCGCTCGTCGGCGTCCAGACAAATGGAACGATGGACTTAGCGATATTCGCCGCTCCGGCGACTTCTCCCGTGTCGTTGATACCCGAAGCGGAACTATATTCGCCGCCGCCAAGGTTACCCAAATTCGTTGGCCGTAAGCTGCCGTGATTCCAGACCGTAGATCGAGTCTCTCCTGAGGGAGAATCACCTGCTCTCCCAGCAACATCGCCCAAGTTATTGAGCCGGCAGGGAACCCCCGCAGCAGAAAGCTCCGAGACTGTGTACGCGGTCGTCTCCCCAAATGTCTCCCGGAAAGTAACCACTCCCGCCGTCACCGCTAGAATAACGGTGACTACGCTAGTCATATTGATTTTGTTTCTCCTAAACTGTGGCTTCATGGATGCTATTTATTTTGGTTATCGCGAGCTAACGGTGATTGTCATGGTAGAGCAAGAGCCAATGTATCCTGCGGGCAGGCTTTGTGAGATAATCGCGTGACCGTTCGGCCCCATCCTGTTGACGGTCGTCGTGAACCCGGCCGTGCGCCAAGTCTGCTGCGCT
>WNFX01006477.1_pt1 | contig 12422 bp, 8 predicted proteins | sample 5400111 | NCBI WGS metagenome assembly WNFX01 (sample SAMN13153363, study PRJNA577476) | soil metagenome | isolation source: 40 cm soil or saprolite under grassland replicate 1 | place: USA:California | collected 2016-06-15
GTCGGTGCTCGACAACCTCGCCCTGGTGGACGTGTTCATGCCGAACGCGGCCGAGGCGATGGCCTATACGCGCACCTCCAGCCCTCAGGCCGCCCTCGACGTGCTCACCGAGCTGGTCCCGGTGGCGGTGGTCAAATGCGGTCACGCCGGCGCCGTCGCAGCCTCGCGCGAGACCGGCGAGCGGGTGCACGAGCCCGCCATCGCGGTGGAGGCGCTCGACCCGACCGGCGCTGGCGACGTCTTCGGCGCCGCGCTGGTCTACGGCAGCCTCCACAACTGGTCCCTGGCCGAGCGGCTGCGCTTCGCCAACCTCTGCGCCGGGCTGTCGGTGCGCTACTACGGCGGGTCGCTGTCAGCGCCCTGCTGGAACGAGGTCGCCGGCTGGTGCCGCGAGCTGGACGCCGACCCCGGCGTTCCTGCCGAGCGCAAGGCCGCCTACCAGTTCCTGCACGAGCACTACGCACGGACCACTCGCCGCGTCCAATGCCGACGGGCAGCGCCCACCATCGACGCGGCCTGCCTCGCGCCGCAGCCGTCCGGCGGTTGAGAGAGGTGGGGTGAGCTGCGCGTGCCAGCCCGACGGATCGTCGTCATCGGCGCTGGCAGCGCGTTTATGCCCGGGGTGATCCGCGGCCTGCTGCACCGCGCCGGCGATCTGGCCGGCTCCGAGGTGGTCCTCTACGACCTGGACAGCGAGCGGCTGCGGCTGATGGAGACACTGGGCGGCAAGATGGTCGCCGCCGCAGGAGCCGACCTCGCCGTGCGCACCGAGCCGGCCCTGCGCGCGGCCCTGGTCGACGCCGACTTCGTGTTCACCACCTTCCGGCCCGGCGGGATGGCTGCCCGCCACCTCGACGAGTCGATCCCGCTACGCTACGGCGTGGTGGGGCAGGAGACCGCCGGCCCCGGCGGCTTTCTGATGGCCTGCCGCTCGGTCCCGGTGCTGTTGCGCATCGCCCGGCTGTGCGACGAGGTCGCCCCGGCCGCCTGGATCGTCAACTACACCAACCCCACCAACATCGTCACCGACGCGGTGCTGCGCTTCGGCGGTGGGATCCGCATCGTCGGCCTCTGCGACGGTCACGCCGGTGATCTGGAGCTGTGGGCCGCCCTGCTCGGCTACCCCACCACTCCCGGCCGGATGGAGGCCGACTGGATCGGCCTGAACCACGCCACCTGGGCCGAGCGGGTCCGCCTCGACGGCGCCGACGTCAGCGCCGAGGTGCGCCAGCGCCTCGCCAGCCTGGAGCCGCCGCCGGGGGAGTCCAGCCTGCTCCGCCAGCTCACCGAGCTGGGCCGGGCCTTCGGCCTGCTGGCCAACGCTTATGCGCCTTACTACTTCTTCCACGACGACGTGGCCGGCGAGCTGCGAGCCAAGGGCACGACCCGGGCGCAGGAGGTGATGGCGCGCCTGCCCGATCTCTACGCCGACTACCAGGCAGCGGCGGCGCGGGAGCACCCGGAGCCATCGCGGGAGCGCGGCGGCTCCGGGCACGGCGAGTTCGCCGTGGACGTGATCTGCGCGATCGCAGGAGACGAGGGCCGGCGCCTGACCTCATGGTCCACCCGTTCGTGCGGCGCAAGGCGACCGCCGAGGCGATCCTGGAGGAGGGCCTCGCCGCTCATGCCGCCCACCTCCCACAGTTCCGCTGACCCGCCGCCGCCCGGCGTCACCCAGCCGGCGGCAGGGCGGCGGGATCTGCAGGGACCACCAGGTCGCCGGAGTGGATGCCGGCGCGGCTGAAGGCGCCGGCATCCAGTTCGATCGCGTAGCGGTAGGGGTGGTCCGGGCCGTAGGTTGGGCAGGGGTCGGCCTTGCAGGGCGGCATCTCGTCGACCGCGGCCACGCGGCCGTCGGCAGCGACGAACGCGATCGACAGCGGCACCAGCGTGTCCTTCATCCAGAACCGCACTGTGGTGTCGCCGGGCATGAGGAACACCATGCCGGTTCTGTCCGGCACCGAGGTCCGGCCCATCAGCCCGCGCTCCCGCTCCGCGGGTGTGGCAGCCACCTCGAGCGACACCCGCAGCACCGGTCGCCCGGCCGGCTCCAGGAGATAGGTGACCCGGAGCGGGGTGCCGCTGGTCGCCGCCGTGGCCGCCACTCCATGGGAGGAGGCGTCCCGCGTGAGCACGATTGCCAGCAGCGCGCCCCCGGCCAGCAGGGCGACCGCCGCGACCAACGCGCTCCGGCCGCTACCCCTGCCCATCCAGACTCTGCAGGTCGGCCTCCAGGGTCGCCAGGTCGAACCCGGAGGGCGCCTCGCCGCTGGGCTTGAGCCAGTCCGGCGACAGCAGGGCGTAGGCCTCGTCGCAGTAGGCGTTCCAGAAACCCCAGGTCATGCGCTTGAGCGCACCCCAGGTGACGCAGATGAGGCCGCGCGCGTCGTAGCCGACCACTGGCACGGCATGCCCGCCCCACGACCAAGGCGCCCCGTCCCCGTCCGGACCGCCGGGCGGCACCGACCAGACCCGCTGCCGCTGCGCACTGATCGGCAGGCCGAGTCCGATGTAGCAGTTGCCAAACAGCTGCACCGAGTCCTTGACGTGGTCGTGGTTGCCCGGCTCGATGGCCACATACGCCATGAGCTGGTGCCCGGCGATGCCCTGCTTGCGCCAGTAGTTGAGCACGTCCAGCTCGACCGCGCCATTGTCGTTGGCACCGGTGACCGGGTCGTAGCCGGTGATCGCCGAGTAGGCCGCGACCACATCGTCGTCGCTCGGGATCACCTCGGTCCCGCTGAAGGCGGTCCACTCCTGGATGCAGTGACCGGCGGCGCTGACCGTGCAGTCGCCGATGGTGTCGTTGCGCATCATCGGCCAGCTGCCGACGTTCTGGGTCCAGCGCAAGTGCGGAGGGGGAGTCGGGAGCACCTCAGCATCGAGGTAGTCCGCGAGCAGAAACGTGCGTGCGTCACGGCGGGCCGGCTGCTTGCCGAGCCGCATACCTGAGAGATCCATTGGATGGGGCATCAATGCTCCATTTCGACCGATAGGACGGGTTCGGATAGATCATCTACCAACGTAACAAGATTGGAAAGTGTCGCTGGTCACCTCGCGGGTGTGCCGTCAGGCACCACGTTATCCACAACTTGGCCGGAGGCTCTGTAACTGGTTCGCGTCGGCGGCTACGCTCCTGGAGCGGTCCTGCCAGACAGGTTACCGTCCGGTAAGATCAGGCAAGCGACGGATCAGGGAGGTCGGCTTGAAGCTCGCCATCGGAGCTGTGCTCACGTTCTTCGCCGTGGCGCTTGCCGGTCGGCGTGGTGAGGAGCTCGTCCGCCTCCTCACGCTCGGCAAGCCGGCACCGGAGCGGTTCGAGGGCGCCTGGGCGCGGCTGCGGGCCGAGTTGGTCGAGGTCCTCGGCCAGCGGAAGCTGCTGCAGCGGCCGCTCCCCGGGCTGGCGCACTTCTTCACCTTCTGGGGCTTCGTGCTGTTGCTGACCACCATCGCCGAGGCCTACGGCGAGCTGTTCAGCGATCGCTTTGCCCTACCGCTGATCGGCCACTGGGCAGCGCTCGGGCTGCTGCAGGACCTGATTGCCGTCGCGGTGCTGGTGAGCCTGCTGGTGTTCGCTGCGATCCGCCTGCGCGAGTCGCCGGGGCGCCGGGAGCGCCGCTCGCGTTTCTTCGGCTCCCACACCGGCCAGGCCTGGGTGATCCTGGCGATGATCGCCGGAGTAATTGTCACCCTGCTGCTCTACCGGGGCGCCAGGGCCGCTCGGGGGACTTTCCCCTACGGTGACGCGGCCTTCGCGTCGCACGCCGTCGGGCGGCTGCTGGACGGGCTCGCGCCCTCCACCCTACAGGCCATCGACCACGGCTTCCTGCTGTCCCACCTGGCGGTCGTGCTCGGCTTCCTGGTACTGGTCACCTACTCCAAGCACCTGCACATCTTTACCGCTCCGTTCAACGTCGCCTTCTCACGGCGGCCGGACGCGCTCGGCCCGCTCTCCACCCCGAAGATCGACCCGGAGGAGATGACCGAGGAGGACACCTTCGGTGTCGGGCGCGTTGAGGACCTCAAATGGAAGCAACTCCTGGACCTGGTCACCTGCACCGAGTGCGGCCGCTGCCAGGACCAGTGCCCGGCCTGGAACACCGGCAAGCCGCTGTCGCCCAAGCTGGTCATCACCGACCTCCGCGACCACCTGATCGAGAAGGCCCCGTTCCTGCTCGGCGAGGTCAGCGCCGAGGCGCCGAACGGCCATGACCCGGCCGTGCTCAGCAAGGACCTGGTCGCCGACGTGGTCGGCACGGACGTGCTGTGGTCCTGCACCACCTGTGGCGCCTGCGTCGAGCAGTGCCCGGTCGACATCGAGCACGTCGACACCATCGTCGACCTGCGGCGCTACGAGGTGCTGATGGAGTCCCGCTTCCCCACCGAGGCGGGCACGATGCTCCGCAACGTGGAGAACTCCGGTGACCCCTGGGGGCTCGGCTCCGGTCAGCGCCTGGCCTGGACCCAGGGCCTCGACTTCGAGGTCCCGGTGGTCAGCGGCAAGCTGCCCGAGGGCGTCGAGTACCTCTACTGGGTCGGCTGCGCGGGCGCGCTGGAGGACCGGGCCCGCAAGTCGGTGCAGGCGGTCGCCCGCCTGCTGCACCGGGCCGGGGTCTCGTTCGCGGTGCTCGGCCCGCGCGAGTCGTGCAGCGGCGACCCGGCCCGCCGGCTCGGCAACGAGTACCTCTACCAGATGCAGGCGCAGCAGAATATTGAGACGCTGCAGGGCGCCGGTGTGACCAAGGTTGTCGCGTCGTGCCCGCACTGCTTCAACACGCTGGCACGCGAGTATCCCGACCTCGGCGGCCACTTCGAGGTCGTACACCACTCGACGCTGCTGCAGCGCCTCGTCGCCGAGGGGCGTCTGTCCCCCATCACCCCGGTGGAGGCGACCGTGACCTATCACGACCCCTGCTACCTCGGGCGCCACAACAAGGTCTACGACGCGCCCCGGGCCGTTCTCGACGCGATCCCGGGACTCCGCCCAGTGGAGATGCACCGCTGCCGCGAGCGCGGCTTCTGCTGCGGCGCGGGCGGCTCCCGCATGTGGATGGAGGAGCGCATCGGCAAGCGGGTCAACCTGGAGCGCACCGACGAGGCACTGGCCACCGGTGCCGACGTCGTCGGCACCGCCTGCCCGTACTGCATGGTGATGCTGGACGACGCCGTCAAGCAGCGCCAAGCCGAAGGTGGCGCCGGGGGCGTCCGAGTCCTCGACGTCGCCCAGGTCCTGGAACAGTCCCTCCCAGATCCCGAGTAGAGCGCGCCCTACAGCTTGCCGGGGCGCAGGTCGACCACGGGGTGGCGCCACAGTTGTACCCCGCCGACCACCCGCGGCCTGTGGTGGAACAGCCCGGTCAGGAAGGTGACCGTGGCGGTCCGGTTCGGCATCGGCCCCACCACTACCGCGCTGACCCGCCAGCGGCGCAGATCCGCCGCCATCGCCTCCCGCTGACCGGCGTTCAGGCTGACCGGCGGCGGCACCCCATTGGCGATCTTGCCGACAGTGACCGACAGCGCTGTCAGAGGGACATCGAAGCGGGGGCTGCCGTCCAGGGAGGGCACGATGACGTAGCCGCCCGGCATGCGGAACCACATGTCGCTCTGGGCCTGCCAGGTCATCGTGATAGCCATCCCCCGGTAGGGGAAGGGGAGGACCAGCACCGTGCTGTCCCTGGGCAGTTGGCGCACTGCCGCGCTGGTGAAGAAGGGAGGAGTCGCCACCGGTTTGGCTGGGACGGTGTAGGCCGGGAACAGCGACAGCACTGTCAGCACGGTGACGCCCAGCGCCACCCAGCGCAGCCAGCCACCTCGGCGCCATGCCTCAGTGAGGAGTATCGCCAGCAGCAGCCCGGCAAACCCCGCCGTGAACATCCCCAGACGGCTGGGCATCAGGCTGCTGAGCAGCGGTAATCGCTGCAGCGATCCCCATGGCAGCCCCACCTTCGTCACCCGCCCGCCGACATGCAGGACTGAGCCAAGCGACAGCAACGCGGCAGCAAGCATGAGCAGGAAGCCGACCCGCACCCCCGGCCGGCGCCAGAGCACAGCGAGGCTCACCAGCACCCCGAGGATCAGCGGGACGCCCAGGTAGTTGGCGTCGCCGGTGATGAAGGCGGCCGCCTCCCGCTTGGCCGACGACCAGGCCAGCCGCTCGGCTCTACCCGGCAGAACGAAACCCTTGAGATCGTCGTAGAAATCCTTGGTCTGGACGTCGCCGTGCACCCGCTGCGGTCCGGTGAACTGGACCGCGACTGGCCAGGCAATGATCGCCGCAGCCACCACCAGCGCTACCCCGAACGCAGCCAGCGCATAGAGCACGCGCCGCGCCTCCAGCACCCGGCGCGGGTTCATGAGCACCAGCACGATCAGCAGCAACGCGCCGAACAACGCGGTCGAGGCGAGCAACTCCTCCCCGATCCAGAGCTGCACCCCCGCCATGAGGCCGAGCAGCGCACCGATCAGCAGGGGATGGCGGCGCTGGCGAACCAGGATCTCGTCGAGCGCCAGCAGCATCAGCGGCGGCAGGAACGCGAGCGTCATGTGCGGGTGGTGCGTCTGCGTGCGCATCGCCGGTGAGAAGGCGTAGATCAGGCCTCCGAAGGCAGCGGCCCAATGGTTCGGCGCGTAGCGGCGGATCGCGAGGTAGGCGCACCACGCCGACAGGGCGAAGGCGAGCACCAGGATGAGGTTGAGCGTCAGCACCTCCCCCCACCGGTGAGTGACCGGCGCCAGGAGCCATCCCGGCAGCGGCAGCGAGGTGTTCCACATCAGGTTTACGCCGTCGGGGGAGTTCAGATACTGGCTCACCAGCATCGTGCCCCCATGCTGCGCCACGTGCGCGACCCACCCCAGCGACCACAGGAAGATCGCCGCGTCGCCGTTGCCGCCGTCGATCGTCACAGTGGTCGGCGACTTCCAGATAGCCCTGTACAGCCACATCGCCAGAGCAACGTCCACGACCAGCACCAGGACTGGGGCCAGCACCCGCACCAGGCGAGGTCCCGGCACGGGAACCCTGCGCCGCAGCCGCTCAAGCCGCCCAAGCGCCTGCTCCCCCCACGACCGCCAGGTCTCCACCACCGGCACGGCGACCGCACCCTGGGGGACGACTTCAGCCTCAGGAGCTGGAGCCTCCTCCTCAGGCGTCGGCTCGGGCGGCTCCTCGGGAGCCTCAGGAGCCTTCTCCTCAGGGGCCTCCTCGGGTTCCTGATCAGGAACCTCCTGCGGCACTTCCTCTGGAAGCTTCTCTGGCGCCTCGGGCGCCTCGGGCGCCTCGTCCGGCACTTTCTCTGAGGCCTCGGACTCCTCCTCAGCCTCGGGCTCCTCCTCGACTTCTGGCTCGTCCGGCTCGACCTCGTCTGGAGCCTCGGGCTCCTCGGTCTCTTGGTCGTCGTCGGTTGCCGGCGCCTCAAGCTCAGCCGTCTCTGGTTCCGCCTCCGGCTCTTTTTCCGCCTCCGGTTCGGGTGGCTCCTCGGACGGCTCCTCCGGCGCTGGTGGGGGAGAGTCCTCCGCTGCGGCTTCGTCGGCGGGCGACTCGAACCAGCCGGTGGACAGCCGGGCCGCGTTCTGGTCGTCGTCGGTGGTGGTCACCGGTCCTGGAAGTTCTCCCAGTAGCGGGACGGCGTGGGGCCACGCTGACCCTGGTACTTGGAGCGGGCCCCCCTCGACCCGTAGGGCTGCTCCGCCGGCGTGGTGAGCTGAAACACCGCGATCTGCCCGATCCGCATCCCCGGATAAAGCGTGATCGGCAGGTTCGCCACATTCGACAACTCCAGCGTCACATGCCCCTGGAACCCCGGATCAAGGAACCCAGCAGTCGAGTGCGTCAACAGCCCCAGGCGCCCCAAAGAAGACTTCCCTTCCAACCTTGCTGCCAGGTCGGGTGGGATGCCGATGGTTTCGAGGGAGGAGCCGAGGACGAACTCGCCCGGATGGAGGATGAAGGCGTCGTCGGGCTTGACCTCGACCAATTCGGTGAGGTCCTCCATCGGTTGCTTGAGGTCGATGTAGGGGTAGCGGGCGTTGTGGAAGACACGGAACCGGCTGTCGAGCCGGATGTCGATGCTGGAAGGCTGCAGGGCGCCATCGTCCAAGGGGTCGACGATCAGGCGCCCCGCCTCGATCGCTTCACGGAGGCTACGGTCGGACAGGATCACCAGGTTGCTCCAAGCTGCCGGGGCACTCGTGCGATTGTCGCATGCCTTCCGCGCCAGCCTTGGCCTTGGCCGCGGCTTCGACGACATGGCAGGCAAGGCCGACGATCAGCAACTGGCAGGCAAGCACCCACTGGTTCTCGAAGGACTGCTTGTTGGCGAGGTCGAAGGCGGCGAAGACCAGGCCTGTTCCGAAAACCAGGGCCGCCAGCGACCGGTCGCGAAGCCGCCAGGCCAGGGCGTAGGCCCCGGCGGTGAGCGCCAGCACCGCCGGCACTCGCGCCACGCCCGGGAGGAACTTCCACACCGACAGCGAGTCCTGCCGGGCCGGCAGATTGAGGAAGAAGCGCACCGTGCAGCCGTAGAACCTCCCCGTATCGGCGAGCACCCAGGGAAGGCACACTGCTGCGCCAAGGCCGCCCGCCGCCAGGACCCGCCGCCACCCGAACCGCGGCCACAGCGCCCACAACGGCAGGATCAGCACGACGTGCTGCTTGGTCGCAAGCGCCAGCCCGAGCGGCACCACCGCCAGCCAGGCGCGCTCCAGCAAGACCAGCGCCACCGCGGCCAGCAGGCATCCGAGCACCACGCTCTCATTCCAGGACTGCTGCACCACCCGCAGCGTCCCTGGCAGGGAGACGGCCATCACCACCAGCACAGCCGCCAGCGGCGCCCTCCCGCTGGATTCCCGGCCACGCCGGTGCATGGCCCACAGCAGCATCGCCGCACCAGCGAGCATCACCGCCAGCTCGCCGTAACGCACGTCGCCGAGCAGGACCCGTCCAGGCACGGATGCCACCAGCGTGAACGGCAGATAGTTGAAGCAATCACTGGTCTGCCCGGCGGGAACGCCGGTGAAGAACATCCGGTAAGGGTTCATGCCGTGGAGCAGCCCTCGGGTCGCCTGCTGGAAGATCACCCAGACGTCGATCGCGGGACGGGCGCTTGCCTGCACCACCAGGACCTGCGCGGCCGCCGCGCTGAGGAACGCCAGCACCACCAGCGGCCAGCGCCGCCGCACCGCGCCCAGCACCGCCACGATCAGCAGGGCGCTTGCGAGTATGCCAAGGCCGATCGCCACAGGCAGCAGCGGCCCCCGGTGGACGTTCCCTATTGGCGGACGCCACAGCTGCGGGATCACGCCCACCAGCAACGCCAGGGCCACCGCCCAGCGACCAGGGGCGCGGGGGACCAGCCGCAACGCAGTCAGCACGGCGAGCACCGTGCACCCAGCGGCGATCACCACCGCGTTGCCGACCGTATAGATGGTGACGTAGCTGGTCGATGCCGTGATCGCGGCCGCTGCCAGAAGCGCGGCCGAGCCCCCGTGGCGCGCCAGCCCCGGGGTATCCGCGAATCGCCTCATCCGGCGCATGCTATCCCAGCACCCACAACGCTTCGCGTGACACGTTTCGAGAGCGTGTGTAACCTGCGGTTTCAATGGCCTCGGTCACCGGTGACACCCGACAACTTCCCGCCTCGCCACCGCCCGCAGCCGAACCGTCACCGGCACGGCATGCCTCGGTTGCCTGGTGGCTGGCTGCCGTGGTGGTGGCGGCGTCGCTGAGCGTGGTGGTGACCTGGCCGCTGGCGCTGCACATGGGGCAGCTCTGGTCGGTTCGGTTGCCAGGGATCCAGCAGGGCCAGCTGGCGGCCCCTCCCGCCGGGTCGTTCCCCGGGAACGACGCCCTCCAGACCATGCACGTCAACCAGGTCGTCATCGACAATGCGCTGCACCTGCGCGAGCCATTCCTCGACCTGGTGAGCGGCGCGGCCGGGCCCGAGCCGCTGCGGACCAGCTCGCTCGACCTGCCGTGGACGCCGGTCGAGGCGCTGCTGCTGCCGCTCGTCGGCCTGGTCGCCGCCTACAACACGGTCGTGCTGCTGTCCTCGGTCCTGGCCGTGTTGTGCGCCTTCGGCCTGCTGCGGCGCCACACCCGCCTGCCGTTGCTGGCCCTGGCCGGAGCGCTCGTTTACGCCTTCGTGCCGGGACGGGTGTTTCAGCTCTCCCTGCATTTCAACGCACTGCTATGGGCGGCCTTCCCGGCAGCCGCGTGGGCGCTGGAGGTGATGCTGGAGCGCCACCGGGATGGGCCTGTCTCATTGGGGGGCCTCGCGGCCACCACGGGATCGGCTCGCCGCTGGCTCGTCCCAGGACTCTGGCTGGCGCTGGTCACCGTGGTGGTGGCGCTGTCCGGCGAGTATCACCACAGCCTCTACCTGAGCGGCATGATCGGGTTCCTGGTGGTCTGGCAGTTGGTCGCCGCGGCCGTCGGGCGCAAGCCGCTGCCGCTCGGTCCGGCGGCGCTGGCGCTTGGCGCGGTGGTCGTGGCCGACGCCTACGTGCTCGCCACCTTCCGTTGGGTCTTTGGCGACAGCGTCGCCGGCACCAACGGGCAGTATGCCGAGGCGATCAGGTACGCCCCGAGGGGGCTCGGCGCCCTGGTCCACAAGAGCCTCGGCGAGCTCGGCGAGGGGCTGGTCTATCTCGGCTGGCCGGTCACGCTGCTGGCGCTGGCAGGCGCCGTGGTTGCGGTGGCGGGCCGCCGCCGCGCTGGCAAAGCCGCCGTAGGCAACACCGCCTTGAGCGAGGCAGCCTACGCGGTGCTGGCCGTGCCGGTGCTGTTCCTCACCCTCGGACCTGCCGCCGACCAGGCGCTGCAGCGGATCCTCGCCCGGGTCGGCCTGCCGCACCACGTCGAGCTGTACCGGCACCTCTTCGACCTGGTCCCGTTCCTGGCGCTGCAGCGGGTCACCGCGCGGCTGCTGGTGCTCGCCGCACTGCTGCTGGTGCTGCTCGCCGTGGTCGCCGTGGACGCGGCGGTGACCTGGCTGGCGCAGGGTCCCCTGCCAGCGGTGTCCCGGCGGCTGCCCGGCGGCGCGGCGCGCGGCGGCAGGACCGTGGCGGTGGCGGGCACCGCCGCCCTGGTGCTCGCCACCGCACTGCTGCTCCACGACTACCGGGTCTTCCGCTCCGTGCTGCGCCCGGCGCAGACCAGCAACCAGGTGACGGTCGCCCTCAAGGCCGGTGGCGACCAGGCCGGGCCGTTCCTCGGCCTGCCGATGTACGGGCCGACCTACCCGTGGAACGCGGCCTCCACCTACCTCGCCTCCCAGACCGGCCGGCGGACCCTCAACGCCTACAACCAGTCCCCCGCCGCCTGGCTGGAGGCCCGCTCCGCCACGCTCGGCTCGCTGACCTGGGGGCAAGTGGACGACAACGCCCTCGCCATGCTCCGCTCCACCGGCACCCGCCAGGTGGTGGTGATGGACGAACCGCACGTCTACTGCTGCGGCCACTCCTGGCGCGAGGCGGTCGACCGCCTGCTCGCCTCCGGCCACTTCCGCCTGGTCGTCGACGACCCCCCCTTCGCCCTCCTCGAACTCGTGGCGTAAACGGCACCACCGCCTGGTAAAATCGCGCCCGTTGCGGGCGTAGTTCAATGGCAGAACTCGAGCTTCCCAAGCTCGCGGTGAGGGTTCGATTCCCTTCGCCCGCTCCAAATAGATCACGTTCGAACCCCGGCCCCCCGAGAGAGGGTCGGGGTTTGTTGTGCTTCGGCGCTGGTAGCTGCGCCCCAAGTCGACCACGGAGCGGGCGTCCTCGAAGCGCTGGCCCACCTCGGTGCGCTGGACGGTGGTCTCCAGGTCTTGGTGGATCAGGATGCGCTCAAATAGGGTCTGGTTGACCAGGCGCCGGGAGGTTGGCGGCAGGCTCCAGTAGCCGGCCTCATCGAGATCGGTGAGCAGGCGGGCGGCTTGGTCGAAGGTCTCCAGGACCTCGCCGTAGTCGGCCTCGGCGCGCGCAAGCAGCGTTTGCGCCTGGCTCATCTCCTGTGCGATACGGTCTTGCTCGGCGCGGAGCAGATCGAGCGGGACGGCATCCGCGAGGTGGGCTCGCAGCAGCTTGCGGCGTTCGTCTTCGAGCTGAGAGAGCCGGCGGCGTTGGCGAGCGGCCTCGCGTTCACGCTGGCTCGTCTCCCTGTTGAGATAGGCGAGGAGGTCGTCCCGGATGGCCGCAAGCTCCTCGGCCGGCACCTGCGGCGTGCTGTACAGCTCCGCGACCTTGTCTTCGACGACCTCGGCGGCGAGGTATTGGAGGTCGCAGCCGTTGCCTTTGTGGCGGCCGAGGCAGAAGAAGTAGAGGTAGGCGCCCTTGGCGAGCGTCAGGCACAGCCGCGAGCCGCACCGCCCGCAGTAGACGGTGCCCTTGAGGTAGTGGGAGTGAATCCACTCCTTCTCCCCCGCCTTGTGATGGGCGGCGAG
>WNFX01015590.1_pt1 | contig 12422 bp, 13 predicted proteins | sample 5400111 | NCBI WGS metagenome assembly WNFX01 (sample SAMN13153363, study PRJNA577476) | soil metagenome | isolation source: 40 cm soil or saprolite under grassland replicate 1 | place: USA:California | collected 2016-06-15
GGCTGTGGCTTCCGCCGCGCTGGCGCTGGGCGTTCTTCTCGGTCGATCCGGTCGCCGCGAGGATTCCGTCTCGATCAGGTGAGGCGCGCATGTGGGCGGTGATGGACTTGAACCAACGACCTCCTCGGTGTAAGCGAGGCGCTCTAGCCAGCTGAGCTAACCGCCCGTTTTCGCGCTAGCCAGTCTACCCACCCGCCAACAGCTTCAATCCAGCGTTCAGCTGCGCATCGTTGGCGTAGCCAAGTGAAGGCTGCGCGACGTCGTAGGCGTCCGCCGGCTTGCCCAGCGTCACGCCGAGGTCAGGAGTCAGGCCCTTGTGGTCGATCGTCTCGCCATTCGGGAGATACCACCGCTCGACCGTCAGGTGGATATCGGAACCGTTGCTCAGCACGAAGTCCTCCTGCACCGACCCCTTGCCAAAGGTTGTCGTGCCGACCAGCCTGGCGCGGTGATGAACCTGCAGCGATCCGGCCACGATCTCGGCGGCCGAGGCGCTGTTGGCATCCACAAGTACGACCAGCGGGGCAGTCGGTGCGGTGTGCTTGGAACCGACCTGGTGCCGGTCGGTACCGCTCCGGCCTCGCGTCTCGAACGTCTCCCCGCTCGTGACGAACTGGGTGATCACATCGTCCGCCGCCGAGACGAATCCACCCGGATCTCCACGGAGGTCCAGCACGACGCCGCTCGAGCCCGACAGCCCGCCGTTCAACGCGGTTTGAAATTCGCTCGAGGTCTGCGCACCGAATTGATAGATCCGCACGTAGAGGACTCGATTGCCGACCATCGACGAGCGGACTGTCGGGACCTGGATCTGCGCCCGCGTGATGATGAAAGTCAGGTTGTCGGACCCGCGAAGGACCGTCAGCGTCACCTTGGTGCCTTCCGCACCCTGGATCAGTGAGGTCGCGGCGTCTGCGGTGATGCCTTTGACGTCCTTGTCGCCCACCTTGACGATCTGATCGCCGGTCTTCAGGCCGGCGCTTGCCGCGGGCGAGCCCGGAACAGTGCCTGTGATCACGGGATAGCCGGTGCTGAAGCTCAGATAGATGCCGATCCCGGTGTAGCGGCCCTGATAGCTCGCCTCCAGCTTCTTGTACTGGTCGGCGTCGAAGTAGGTCGAATACGGATCGCCGAGGCTGTTGACCAGCCCCTGAACGCTGCCTTGCGAAAGCTTCTTCGTATCGATGCTGCTGTCGACGTAGTCGGCCTGGATCAGACGCGCTGCTTCCTGGACTTCGGTCAGGTCGATGCGCGAAGCGGAGCGGTGGCCGAGATACGGAACGAATTCCGGATAGGCCTGATCGACGTATGCGCCCGCTAGAAAACCGATGACGAGCACCAGCGCGAGCGCGCCACCCCGGAGGGCGGCGCTGCGATTCATTTCAGCAGACTAGCAACCGAGCCAGATACAGGGATCGCGGTACCCGTTGCGTACGCGGATCTCAAAGTGCAGGTGCGGGCCGGTGGACCAGCCTGTGGAACCCTCGAATGCGACCGTCGTGCCGCGGGGCACCACCATGCCCGTGCGCAGGCCGGGCGCGTACCGCGCGAGGTGCCCGTAGTAGGTCGAGTAGCCGTTGCCGTGGATGATCACGAGCAGGTTGCCGTAGCCAACGCTTCCCGGATACAGGTAAGCGATGCCCGTGTCGGCGGCGACCACGTCGGTGCCATAGGGAGCCGCGATGTCGATCCCGGTGTGGATCTTGTGTGGCCATGGGCAGTTGGCGTCATAGACCTCGAGGTAAAAGCTCGAGCATCCGAAACCCTGCGTGATGCAGGAGTAACCGCAGGTCGGGATCGGCCATGCGAACACTCCCGAGCCCCCGCCCGCCTTCCTGGCGGCCGCGTCGTAGGTCTGGGCCAGCTTTGCCACCTGGGCGTCGATCGCGGCGCGCTCCGCCTGGACCTGCGCGTACTGGGTCGCCAGCTGCGCTTGCAGCTGCTGCTCATAAGCGAGGGCCGCGGCCTGGGTCGCCAGGTTCTTTTGCATGTCGGCCTCGATCTCCTGCTGTTGCTTGAGGAGGTTCGAGACTTCAGTCTTCTTCTCGAAGAGGGCTGAGTTGGCCACGCTCACCTGGACATGCTCTTGCTGCAAGTCCACCAGCAGCCTTCGGTCCGAGGCCGCGACCTGCTGCGCCCCGACCAACCTGTTCATCAGCTGGTTCATGCTGTTGGAGGTCAGCACGAGCTGGATGTAGTTCATGCTGCCGTGCGAGTCGATGTACCGAAGTCGCTCGTTCAACAGCTGGTCGCGGATCGTCGCGTGAGCTTCCAGCGGGACGAGCGCGGCCTCTCCGAAGCGGATCTTGCGGCCGAGATCATCGATGGCCGCTTGCGTCCTGGCAATCAATGCTTCCTGGGCCGCGATCTGGTTCTTGAGCCCGGCGATCATCTGATCGATCGCGTTGATCTGGGCGACCGTGTTCTTGATCTGGCTTTGGATGCTCTTCAGCTGATTCTGGTTGTGAACCTGCTGGCCTATGCCTGAGTTGTACGCCACGCATGCCTGGTAGACCGCGGGCGGATCGCCCGAGTAGCAGTAAATCGCGGAGACGTTCTGCGCCGACTGCGGAAACCAGGCCAGGGTCGCCAGCACAGCCGAGATCACGATTCGAACCTTCAACTCAGATCCTCACGTAGCGGCGCACGCCGATATAGCTGCCGACCGCGCCCAGCAACGCACCAGCGACCAGGAGGTCACGCGCCAGGCTCGAGATGAACGCGGGGTCGTAGCTCAGCGGAATGAACCCGACGTCCGATTTGAATTGCACGACCGCCGGCTCGTATGCGATCGCAAGCAGCGCAAGCGCGATCGCGGCGGCGATCAAGCCGGTCATGATGCCCTCGAGCACAAACGGCCCGCGGACGAACCATTCCGTGGCACCGACGAGCTTCATGACCTCGATTTCCTTGCGCCGGTGGTACACGGCGGTGCGGATCGTGTTCATCACGATCACCACTGACACGATCATCAAGACGACCAGCAAGGCGACGCCGGCGAGGGCAAGCCACTCCGACAGGTCGAGCATCCGGTTGACGAAGTCGCCCTGGTAGTTCGTCGGGTCCGTCGGATCTACACCGGACCATTGGCGGCCCATGGCGTCGATCCCCGCGACGTCACTGAGGTTCTTGACCCTGACGTCGAGCTTGGCGTCGAGTGGGTTGCCTTCGATCTGGGTCGACAGAATCGCGTTCTGGGGGTCGGACTTGAACTGGCTCAATGCCTCGTCTTTCGTCACGAACGTCACGGTGACTACTCGTGGGTCGGCGGCAAGCTGAGCCTGGAAGTCGTAGACGGTCTGGAGCGGCGTGTCGTCCGAGACATTGATCGAGATCTCGCTGACCTTCGTCCGGAACCCGTCGAGGACCTGCGAGAACGCGTGTCCGACCAGCAGGTTGATGCCGGCCAGGATCAGGATGAGCGTGATCGACAGAACCGCCGCCAGGCTGACGGCGAGGTTCCGCCAGAAGCTCTGCCAGGCGCTATTGAGCGCGAACTTGAGATTTCGCAAGATCATCGTGATATCTGCCTGAGCGGTCATCTCTAGCGATCTGCCCTGCATCGATAGCGATGACGCGGCGCCGGAGGAGATCGACGATCTCCCGGTTATGGGTTGCCATCACCACGGTGGCGCCGCGCGCGTTGATGCGCAGGAAGAGCTGCATGATCTCCCACGCGGTCGCGGGGTCGAGGTTTCCAGTCGGCTCGTCGGCGATGATGAAGCGCGGCGCGTGGACCAGCGCCCGTGCGATCGCCACGCGCTGCTGTTCGCCGCCCGACAGGTTCGCTGGATACGTTTGCTCCTTGCCGGAAAGGCTCACGGTATCGAGCGCCTCCGCGACGCGCGCCTTGACCTTCTGGTCCGGCTCGCCCAGCACACGCATCGCAAAAGCGACGTTCTCGTAAACGGTCAGGTTCGGCAAGAGCTTGAAGTCCTGGAAGACGAGGCCGACCTTGCGTCTGTAGTGAGGCAGTTTCCGCCTCTTCATGCGGCCGAGCTCGGTGCCGTCGACGAAGATCTTGCCCTTGGTCGGCTTCTCCTCCCGAATCAGCAGGCGTACGAGCGTGGATTTGCCGGCGCCAGAGGGGCCGACCAGAAACAGGAAATCGCCCTGCGGCACCTCGAGGTTGACGTCGCGGAGGGCTTCAGTTCCAGTCGGGTACGTCTTATGGACGTGCTGGAAGCTGATTACCGGCCGAGTGTCGAAATCCGGTGTTAAAACCATAAGCTGCGTCTCTTGCTGTGGCGTTACGCGCCGGCGGGCGCGCGTGGCTAGGTCGCGGGCAGTATACCCGATGCCCCCGGAAGCTCCAACCCCTTCCCAGAGTGCCAACCACAGCCTTAACGGCGGCCGCTTCGAGGCTTGTGCGGCAGCTGTGCCCGGCAGGACCTCGGCTAGCCCGGACTATCCGGTGTGGGCTGTCGGCCTGCGCGCGTCCGCCGCTTCCCCGTTCTGGCCTAGGCGCCAGCGCAGCCACGCCTCAATGAAGGGATCGATCTCCCCGTCGAGCACCACCTGCGCGTTGCCCACCTCGAGCCCCGTGCGCACGTCCTTCACCAGCGTGTAGGGCTGGAGCACGTAGTTGCGGATCTGCGAACCGAACTCGGCGGGCATGATCTGGCCCCGGATCTGATCAAGGTGCTCCGCCGCCTCCAGCTGCTGGCGCTGGAAGAGGCGCGCCTTGAGGACCTTCATAGCCATCTCACGATTCTTCATCTGGGAGCGTTCGTTCTGGCAGGTGACGACGATCCCGGTCGGCAGATGCGTGATCCGCACGGCCGAGTCCGTCTTGTTGACGTGCTGGCCACCCGCGCCAGTGGACCGATAGGTATCGATCCTGATGTCCTGCGGACTGATCGCGATCCCGGCCTCGTCCGCACTTTCCAGCTCGGGCATGACCTCGACCAGCGCGAACGAGGTGTGGCGACGATGGTTTTGATCGAAAGGCGAGATGCGCACCAGCCGGTGTACACCATGCTCGGAACGCAGCAGGCCGTACGCGCGCGGACCGCGGACGATGAACGTCGCGCTCTTGAGGCCGGCCTCTTCGCCGCGTGACTCGTCGATTACCTCGCTTTCGAACCGGCGGCGCTCCGCCCATCTGAGATACATGCGCATGAGCATCTCGACCCAGTCCTGAGCCTCCACCCCACCCTGTCCGACCGAGATCGTGATGACCGCGTTGTGATTCGCGTAGGGGTCGGTAAACAGGAGGTCGAGCTCGTGCGCGCGAAGCTCCTTGCTTATCTCGGCGAGCTCTTGCGCGACCTGCTTGCGAAGCTCATGGTCGCCTTCCGCCAGCTGATCCAGCTCGACAACATCGCGCGCGCGTCTCTCGAGTCGATCCCAGATCGCGACCAGCTCGCGATCTTCCGAGGCCTCGCGCGCCATCTGGCCCGCGCGACGTGGATCATCCCAGACGCCAGGCTGCGTGAGCTCCTGGTCTAGCTCGTCCGCCCGCTTCTTCTTTGCGGGTAGGTCAAAGGTGCTCCTTGAGCTGCAAGATTTGGTTCAGGATCTCTTTAGGTTCTAGCTCTACGTCCAATTCAGCACTCCAGAGAAACAGTTTGCAATCCGCGACTCGACTTCTATCGTCCGTGACACCGCTTGTACTTCTTGCCCGATCCGCACCAACATGGATCGTTGCGCCCGAGTTTAGCCCCCGCGCCCGCAGGCACCGCCTCAGCCGACGCGGCGGTCAGCGGCGCGGCGCGTCTTTGCACCTGCGCGCCGTTTGACCCGTCAACCCCACCCGGGCCCGACTCTGTGACCTGGCGAACCAGGGGCGGGGGCGGCTCATTCCGCTGCACGTTGACCCGGTAGATCGCCGACACGATCGACATCTCGATCCTCTCGCGCAGCTCGTTGAACATCTCGAAGGCTTCGTTCTTGTACTCGACGAGCGGGTCACGCTGGCCATAGGCCCGAAGCCCGATCCCTTCCCGGAACTGCTCCATCTGCGTCAGGTACTCCATCCACTGCCAGTCGATCGTGCGCAGCATCACGTCGCGCTCGACCATCGGCATCAGGTCGGCGCCGACCTCTTCGACCTTGCGGTCGTACGCCTCCGTGGCGGCCGCGAAAAGATGCTCGATCAGCCCTTCGGTTCCCCTGGTCAGGGCCTGGTCGGGGATCTGAGAGCCTGGCGCAATCGGCAGATAGGTCGACAGATACTTGACGAGACCGTCCAGGTCCCACATCTCGGCGTGACGTGCCTGGCAGTGCTGCTCGACGCCCCTGGTGATGATCTCGCGGACGTAGTCAAGAATGTTTTCCCGAGCGTCGGCTCCCTCGAGCACCTTGCGCCGCTCTTCGTAGACGATCTGCCGCTGCTTGTTCATCACGTCGTCGTACTCGACGACATGCTTGCGGGCGTCGAAGTGCATGCCCTCGACCTTCTTCTGTGCGGAAGCGATCGAGCGGGCAACCCACGGATGTTCTATCGGCTCGACCTCGAGGCTGTCCATCAGCCGGCCGATGCGGTCGGCCGCCGGGCCGAAGATCTTCATCAAGTCATCCTCGAGCGAGATGAAGAACTTGCTCGAGCCGGGGTCGCCCTGGCGGCCGGCGCGCCCGCGCAGCTGGTTGTCGATCCGTCGGCTCTCGTGTCTCTCGGTGCCGATGATGTGGAGTCCGCCGCCTCCCGCTCGTGCTGCTTCGCGTTGAGCACGTTGTGCTTGAGGCCGCGTCGCTCGAGCATCTTCGCCAGGCGCTCCGACTTCTCGACCGAGACGGTGCCCACCAGCACGGGTCGGCCCTCTTTGTTCATCTCGACGATCTCGTCGATCACCGCCTCGAACTTCGACTTCTCACTCTTGTAGATCACGTCTGGGTTGTCGGCGCGCACCATCGGCCGATGCGTCGGGATGACCACGACGTCGAGGCCGTAGATCTTGTGGAACTCTTCGGCCTCGGTCACCGCCGTGCCCGTCATCCCCGCCAGCTTCTCGTACTGCCGGAAGTAGTTCTGGACCGTGATGGTCGCGATCGTCTTCTGCTCTTGCTGCACCTTGATGCCTTCTTTCGCCTCGACGGCCTGGTGAAGGCCGTCCGACCAGCGACGGCCGGGCATGGTGCGACCCGTGAACTCGTCGACGATGATCACCTCGCCGTCTTTGACCAGATAGTCGCGATCACGCAGGAACAACGACTTCGCCTTCAGCGCCTGGTTGATCTGGTGCGCCTCGATGACGTTCTCGAGGTCGTAGATGTTCTTGATCCCGGTCCAGCGCTCCATCTTGGCGATGCCGGTCTCGGTGAGCGAGGCCGACTTGTGCTTCAGGTCGACCTCGAAGTCCTCGCTTTCAGACAGGCGCGCCGCCCATCGCGCGTACTGGTAGTACTTCTCGGTCGACTCGTCCGACTGGCCCGAGATGATGTGTGGTGTGCGCGCTTCGTCGATCAGGATGGAGTCGACCTCATCGACGATCGCGTAGTTGAGATCGCGCTGTGTGCACTGCGTGAGGTCGCGCGCCATGTTGTCGCGCAGGTAGTCGAAGGCGAGCTCTGAGTTGGTTGCGTAGGTGATGTCCGCGCCGTACGCCTCCTTCTTACCCGCCGGCCGGAAGTGCTGCAAGCGCGGGTCGGGATGGGTCTCATCGACGTACTCGGGGTCATACACACCTTCGCCCGTCTTCATCTCGGCGATCTTTCCCTGGTGCAGCACGATGCCGCCCACCACCTGGACGTCGAAGTGGCGGAGGCCGATCGTGCGCCGGCTCGCCTCGCGGCACAGCGCGAACGCCTCGATCAGCAGCTCGTCCAGGTCATGCCCTTCACGCGCCTCCTCGCGGAGCGCGTCCGATCGCGCGCGCAGAGCTTCGTCGTCGAGCTCCTTGAGCTCGGGCTCGAGTGCGTTGACCGCCTCGGCGACCGCCAGGTGGCGCTTGACTTCACGCTCGTTGGGATCGAGCAGCCTGGAAAGAATGACCATGGTCTGAACTAGAGGTTACCCGGCCGGGACGAATCTAAATCTCTGTTAAGGCACCACCGGCTCGATCACCGCCAGGGAGCCGTCCGGCCGTTCGACCAGGATCTGGATCTCCCCCGAATCCTCGGCGAGGTAGATCACGAAGGGCTGGCTGTCTGCCTCCAACTCTGAGCGCGCCTCCGCTTCGGACATCGGCCGCAGCTTGAGCCGAAGGCGCTCGAGCTCCGCATGACGCGGCCCTCGGCGACCGCCCCCGGCCGGAACACGCACCGGCGAGACGGACTGCTTGCGATGGGTGACCTTCTCTTTGAACGCCACCACCTGGCGGTCGATCTTGTCCAGAGCCAGGTCCAGCGCCGACTGAGGATCCGCCCCGCGCTCGCGCGCCTGGAGCACTGGCGTGCGGTGACCGTCGAGGTGCAGGTTGATCCGGCATACCGTGGTCGCGAGCCCGCTTCGCTTGCGCTCTTCGGAGAACTCGACCTCGGCTTCGGCGACCCTTCCAAAGTGGCGAGCGAGACGGATCAGCTTGCGCTGCGCCACATCGCGCACCTCCTGCCCCAGACCGTCGGTTCGGTCGTGCAGGACGACCTTCACAATTCGACTATAAGCGGCCGGGGAAAGGCTGTCTAGCGGGCTGCGGGCTTGTATCCCGGAGGCGGCGGGAACAGGGCGGTGATCTCCTTCGGGAGCGGGATGCCCTGGGAGAACATGCGGTCCAGGATCTTGGGCCGCAGGCCAGTCGGTTTGAACTCGGCGATGACCTTGCCGTCGGGCGTGGCGCCCTTCTGCTCCATCATGAAGATGTCCTGGGTCGTGATCACGTCCTGCTCCATACCCACGATCTCGGTGATCGCAGTCACCTTGCGCGAGCCGTCGCGCAAGCGGTTCAGCTGGACGATGAGGTTGATGGCGCCCGCCACCTGCTGACGGATGGCGCGAATCGGGAGGTCAACCCCGGCCATCAGGACCAGGGTCTCGAGACGAGCCAGGGCATCGCGCGGGCTGTTGGCGTGGAGCGTGGTCATCGAGCCGTCGTGGCCAGTGTTCATGGCCTGGAGCATGTCGAGGGCCTCGCCGCCACGACACTCGCCGACCACGATGCGCTCTGGTCGCATGCGGAGCGAGTTGATCACGAGTCGCTGAATCGTGATCTCGCCTTCGCCGTTGATGTCCTTCGGCCGCGTCTCCAGCCGGCAGACGTGCTCCTGGTGCAGCTGAAGCTCGGCCGCGTCCTCGATGGTGACGATGCGGTCCTCGACCGGGATGAAGCCTGACAGCACGTTGAGGAAGGTCGTCTTTCCGGTGCCGGTCCCACCCGAGATGATGATGTTCGCCTTCGAAAGCACGGCAGCCTTGAGAAACCCGAAGCCCGCCTCGTTTGCCGTCCCGAACTTGATCAGGTCATCCACCTGATACGGGTCACGGGAAAACTTGCGGATCGTGAGCAGCGGGCCGTTCAGGGCGAGCGGCCGGATCACGGCGTTCACGCGGGACCCGTCGGCAAGGCGGGCGTCACACAGCGGCGAGCGCTCGTCGATGCGGCGGCCCACCGTGCGGACGATGAACTGGATGACGTTGAGCAGCTGGTCTTCGTCGACGAACTTGATGTTCGTGAGCACGACCTTGCCGGCCATTTCCACATAGACATGGTCGTTGCCGTTGACCATGATCTCGGTTACGCGGTCGTCTCGGATGAGCGGCTCGATCGGCCCTAGCTGCTGGTAGTACTCATCGATGTTGATACCTGGGATCCGGACTGCCATTCGGCTAAGCCTCCGCCCGCAAATTGCCCCGACGAGACGGATCCGCCTCGCCGGCACTTGGTTGATCGAGCGCCAACTATACATTCACGCGCGCGACTGAGACCCCCGTTACAGGCCCCGATCCGACCGCTCGGAGAGCGCCGGCGCACGCATCGAGCGTGGCTCCCGTGGTGGCCACGTCGTCGATCAACAAGATCGATTCACCGCCCATCCGAGGCCCGTGCCACTCGAACGCATCCTTCACGTTCTCGAAGCGGTGCAGGCGGTCGCGGCCGACCTGCGGCGGAGTCGGACGCGTACGTACCAGTTTTCCAACCGGCTCGAAGATGGCAAGGCGCCGTCGCAGTTCGCCGGCCAGCAGCTCAGCCTGGTTGAATCCCCGTTCGCGGAGGCGGTCGGGATGCAGGGGCACGGCGACCACGCAACGCGCCGCGAGGCCTTCGACCACCAGGCGTTCGGCTACGAGCTGGGCGAGCGGGCCGGCCAGCCGTCGCCATCCCTCGTACTTGAAACGGTGGACGGCGTGCTCGATCGGCCCTTCGTAGGCGACAGCGGAGCGAAGGCGCGCCAAAGATCGCAGACGATTGCGACAGCCGCAGTCCCTGCGGGCAGACGGAAGCTCGACCCCGCATCGCCGGCAGAGCGGCTCTTCGAGCCTGCGGACCTTCGCCAGGCACCGGCCGCACAGCCACTCGCCGACGCTGCGGCAGCCGCCGCACCGAGGCGGCAGCAAGAGATCGAGGACGCGCACATGACCAGCGTATGAACCTGGTCAACGGGTTCTTAACAGCCGCCCCATCCCCGGCTGCGCCGGGTGCTTCCCCATGAATGGGAAGGAGTTTTTCAACCGGCTATTGGATGAGGATCTGGTCGCCGCGCTGAAGGTCGATCGCGGCCGTGGAGTTCGGCGGCAGCTCGAGCACGCTGTGCGCACCCCATTCGAGCGGCACGATGCCCCACCAGGCCGGCAGCTTGCGATACACCTTCCTCACGCGTTCCCTGGTGTCGAGAAACACGGCGTCGATTGGAAAGTTCATGAACATCATGTGGATCCCGTTGCACGGGACGATCCACATGCCTCGTCCTGGATCGAGGCTCCTGCGAAACATCAGTCCAAGACCACGACCGAACATGGTGCGAGGCATCTCGAGCTCATCCGCGAGCACCATGCCGCTCCGCTCGTGCACCGCGCGCCGTGCTGGCATATGCGGCGCCTAGCCTAGAGCCAGCGAACCTCCACCTGGACGACATACGGCTCAGCACCGAGTCCGTAAACGCGGATCGCTGCGGCGACCGTCTGCACCCGAGGGTCGGCTGCCCGCACGACCTTATTGGCCTCGTCACACGCTTCGGCGGTAGAGAACCTTCCCACCGTAACGTGCGGCGTGAACTCCTGTGGCGAGAGAAATTCATGCAGCGGCCCGGTGTAAAGACGGTCGTGCAGCACTCGCACTTCGTCGGCCCCCCGCCCAATGTTTAGAAGTAGGAACTGGTCGGCGGTGCAGCTGACGCCCAGCAGGTCGAGAGAAAACGAACGACGTCCTTGCATCGCGGACTCGACATGGCGCTTCAGGTCTTCATCGGAGATGCCGGCTGCAAACGGAAACACCAACGTCACGTGGGCTGGAATTGTCTCGGCCAGCGGGTCGAACCGACGGCGCACGCTTCGACTGGGATCATGTCGGGCGCCGGCGGGACGATCAGGATCGCGCGCCGTTCCGTCACAACGATCCACTAGCGTAGGGCCCCGTCATGGATTTCGACAGCGACGGAGTCCGCCTGCGCTACGAGGTCAACGGACCCGAGCGCGGATCGCCGCTCATCGCCGTGCACGGCTTTGCCTCTGATTACCGGCTGAACTGGGTCGGCTCGCGCTGGCAGGAGACCTTCACCGATGCCGGCTTTCGGGTCGTCGGTCTTGACTGTCGCGGCCATGGACACAGCGACAAGCCCCACGACGAGGCCGCGTATCGGGTCGAGATCATGGCGGGCGACGTCATCCGCCTGCTCGACGAGCTCGACATCCAGGCGGCCGCCTACCTCGGCTACTCGATGGGCGCGCGGATCGGGCTGGAAGTCGTCCTCGATTTCCCGGAGCGCATCACGCGCGGCGTGCTCGGCGGCATCGGCGCCGCGGGTGCGATCGATCGGGCCGGCACCATCGCGCACGCGCTGCGCGCCCGCGAACCCACGGACGATCCGGTCGCGCAGACCTTCTACCGGTTCGCTTCCGGCCGGCCCATCAACGACCTGCAAGCGCTGGCCGCATGCATCGCCGGCCTTCGGCCGGACGCCAACTCCAAGCGGCTCGCCGCGATCAAAACCCCGCTTCTGATCGTGGTCGGCGAGAACGACGACATCGCGCGCAGCGCGCCGGAGCTCGTTGAGCTGATACCGACGGCGCGCCTCGTCACCATTGCGGGCCGCGACCACATGAGCGCGGTGCCCGCGCGCGAATTCAAGCAATCCGCGCTCGACTTCCTGACCCAGGAGTAGAGGCCCGGCCGGTTACCTCGGCTGCATGAGGATCAGCACCGCGGGACCAAGCAGGACGATCCACAGCGTCGGAAAGATGCAGCCGACCATCGGGAGCATCATCTTCAGCGTCGCCTGGGCGCCTTTTTCCTGCGCGCGCTGGCGGCGCTTGCGCCGCATCTCGTCAGCCTGGATGCGCAGGATCTTGCCGATGCCGGTGCCGAACTGCTCCGACTGGATGACGGCCT
>WNFX01011546.1_pt1 | contig 12409 bp, 12 predicted proteins | sample 5400111 | NCBI WGS metagenome assembly WNFX01 (sample SAMN13153363, study PRJNA577476) | soil metagenome | isolation source: 40 cm soil or saprolite under grassland replicate 1 | place: USA:California | collected 2016-06-15
AGCGGGACGTGGGGCGAGGGATAGCTCGAATAGACCCGAAAGTTGTCCAAGAACTCGGACTTACCTCTGGTGATGTCGTCCAGATTGTTGGGAAGAGGAAGACGAACGCGCTGTGCTGGCCTGCTCACGAGCAGGATTATGGAAAGGGGATTGTCCGGATCGATGGCTATCTTAGGAACAACGCGGGAGTCTCCATTGATGATAAGGTCACTATTCGGAAGATAGACGCGAAGATCGCGGAACGTTTGACGTTGGCCCCGACAGAGCCGCTCCGTATCGTCGGCGGGGAAGAGTATCTTAGCCAACTCCTGGAGGGGCGGGTTCTGTCGCGGGGAGACTTCGTTCCGATCAATATCATGGGACGGACTGTCAATCTGGTTGTGACTAATACGAGTCCTCCCGCTGAAGCCGTGATTGTTACTGAGGGAACGGAGGTTCTTGTCGGTGAACAGGTCAAGGAACCAATTCGTGCGATTCCTAAGATCAGTTACGAGGACATTGGCGGTCTGCGACCCGTGATCCAGAAGGTCCGGGAGATGATTGAGCTCCCGTTGAGACATCCGGAGTTGTTTGAGAGATTGGGAGTCGAGGCGCCGAAGGGTGTCTTGCTTCATGGACCTCCAGGCACGGGGAAGACTTTGCTAGCTAGAGCGGTTGCGAGTGAGACGAACGCGAACTTTCTCAGCATTGGTGGGCCGGAGATCATGAGCAAGTATTACGGTGAGAGCGAGGAGAGGCTACGGGACGTTTTCAAGGAAGCACAGGAGAATGCCCCTTCGATCATCTTCATCGACGAAATTGACTCGATCGCACCGAAGAGAGAAGAGGTCACTGGAGAGGTAGAGAAACGAGTTACGTCGCAACTCTTGTCCTTGATGGATGGTCTCCAGTCACGGGGGAAGGTGGTGGTGATCGGGGCGACGAATCGTCCGAATGCGATAGATCCAGCGTTGCGTCGGCCGGGCCGGTTTGACCGTGAGATCGAGATTGGCGTACCTGATCGTGATGGCCGGCTGGAAGTGTTGGAGATTCACACCCGTGGGATGCCGTTGGCTGAGGATGTCGACTTGAAGAAGCTCGCGGATGTGACGCATGGTTTTGTCGGCGCGGATCTCGAGTCGCTGGCGAAGGAGGCGGCCATTCGGGCGCTGCGGAGGATTCTGCCGGAGATCAACCTTGAGGCCCAGAGCATCCCAGGTGATATCCTGAACAAGATTATCGTGAAGATGGCGGATTTTCAGGACGCCCTGAAGGAGATAGAGCCCTCAGCAATGCGGGAGGTGCTAGTTGAGATTCCAGACGTGACCTGGGACCAGGTTGGCGGATTAGAGGACGTGAAAGAGGAATTGCGAGAAGCTGTTGAATGGCCGCTGAAGTATCCAGACTTGTTTGCACAGTTGAATGCTACTCCGCCGAAAGGCCTACTTTTGTATGGTCCGCCGGGGACGGGTAAGACTTTGTTAGCGAAGGCGGTGGCTCACGAGAGCGAGTCTAACTTCATTAGCGTGAAGGGTCCGGAGCTGCTGAACAAGTTCGTGGGAGAGTCTGAGAAGGCGGTCCGGGAGGTCTTCCGGAAGGCACGGCAAGCCTCACCTTGTATAATATTTTTCGATGAGATTGACTCGGTTGCACCCACCCGCGGAAGTGGCGGTGGTGACTCGCACGTGACTGAGAGGGTGATTAGCCAGTTCTTGACCGAGATGGATGGTCTTGAGGAGCTTCGAAACGTCATCATCATCGCGGCTACGAATAGACCGGACATTATTGACTCCGCCCTATTGAGACCGGGTAGGTTTGACCGGTTGCTGTTCGTTCCTCCTCCAGACTTGGAGGCGAGGAAGCAGATCTTCAAGATTCATACTCGTAAGACTCCCTTGGCAGAGGATGTGAACTTGGATGAGCTGGCTCGGAAGACTGATGGCTATACTGGCGCGGATATCGCGTCTTTGGCTAATACGGGTGTGATGCTGGCTTTGCGGGAGCATATTTCCAAGGCTAAGGATCCGGAGGATGCGAAGAAGCGGGCTAAGGGTCTGAAGGTGGCTAAGCGACACTTTGATGAGGCTTTGCAGAAGATCAAGCCTATGTCTACTGAGGAGTTGAAGATGTACGAGCGGTTCTCGGAACAGTTTTCCGACTCGGCACGGCCCAAGTTGCGGACGACTCCCGTGGCTTGATGCACAGAAGGCAGATGGCCAGTAGCGTCTCTGAGAATTGAGGCCTAGAATCTTACGTTCTTAGTGGAGATGCGTATCGCAGGAAAAAAAGGGAGCGGGGCTAGGTTCTAGCCCGCCCGATTGTGGCGTTTAGGAGAGGCCTGCGGGCCTGCTCCGTGAGTATGCCTGTGCGGGGTAGGAGGCGCGTGGGTTGTGCCAGGGTGTTCTGGATGTTTGTCTGTCCCGTTGGGACCGCTTTGAGCCAGTCTGGAATGACGATGGTGCGGATTAGTGCTTGTACGGTGACGTCTCTTGCTTTTGCCTCCGCGAGGAGTCTGTGGTAGTTTTCTTCTCCGAGTGACTGCATGAATTTGGGCATAGAAGGATATCTTATGCTTCCGTTGGAGATAAACGTTGGAATTTGAACAAGAAGGAAGGAACAATTCGTAGCCTGTTCAGCTAATTTGAACGAGTCGCGAAGAGTTTTTCTGGGATTTGATTACAGAATCAGGAGACATTTTCTAGCGGGAAGTTTGGATCTCGGATTCCTGAGCTCTGGTATCGAGACGTCTTCCCGAGGTTGTTTCGGCTAGATTGAGAATGAGCGAGTGTCTAGTGCTGCTGGGTTGAGCCGGGGGCTTCAGAGGTCTGGTCGAGGTGCGTTGGGATCTCGGGTTTCAGATAGCTATTTAGGGGTCTTCCGTCTTAGTGGCGTTTTGCCGGACATCGTACTCGCGCTGTCGGAGGTGAATTGCTTGTCAGAAGAACCAAGGAAGACTGAGAGGGCTCCTGCCCCTGTGCGTAGAATTCTAACACCTTCCTTATCTCATGGGTCCGATGCGGAAAGGCGGCCCTTCTGGGTCGGCGGTACAGAGTTCTTCTTGAGTCTGTGGGAAGATTTGATGGGCCCCTGGGGGGTTGTTAAGAATTTTTTTCTCTGCTGGAAAACGTATTTTTCCGTCTGTCTCGGACGTTGGAATACGTTCAGTGTCTGGGGGCGGTTTCGTATCCTTCGGTTAGCTGTTCCGTATGCTGCTAGGGTCTTCGACGACATCGTTTATTGGGAGGAACGGCTCTCGTCCTAGTGCCTTAGAATCATTGGGAAGTAGCGTCTCGTAGACTGGTCTTGACGCGTTTTCCGGGTCTTGCCGTGTCTACAAGACGTGACGCCCGATGAAAGAGGCGTTAGAGGAGATAGAGAATGGTGGAAGAGGATTCTGGAGGAGAGTCTGGTCGTAAGGAGTTGCTGGTGAACATTCGCAGGCTAACCATTGCGGTCCTAGACAATCTCGAGGAAGGGTCCAGGGACAAGACTCTCGACCAGGGGCAGAAGCAGCTGCTCAGCAGCACAGGTTCCAGACTGCTGCGGCTATGGAGAAGTACTCTGAAGGATGATGCGATCAGCCAGGTAGCGGCTCAGGCCCGAAAGATGACCCTCGCGTCAGAGGAGCCGGACGGGAGCGTAATGTCCTAGCATTGACAGAGAACAACGACCCAGTAGAAGAAGACGCGGTCCGAACCCAGATCATAACAGAGCTACTCGAAAGCCTGGTAGAGTCTAGGAAGATCATGCTTGACCATGACAAGGATCTGAAGACACGGGAACGCTGGACCCAACTCCACATGAACACAAGCCAAATACTCAACACGGTCCTCCGCGACAGACAGATGAGAGACTGGGAGAAACGGCTCAAAGAGATCGAAGAATACAGACACATCAGACCAAGAATATAGACTGGGAGAATATCGCTTGCATCCCTGCGCGGCTTGAAGGCTTTATCAGACTAGTTCAGAATTCTCTCGACTCAGCGCGGGGGTTGCCAAGCCAGGTCAAAGGCGCGAGAACTCAACCCTGCCAAGAATGGTTGAGGAACGCGAAGCTCAGGACCTCGTCCCGTAGGGGTTCGTGGGTTCAAATCCCACCCCCCGCACCAATAACAAACCCTCCGCTCCGGGTTTGGTCATTGAACACTCGCTCGACTCCATTGTCCCTCGACAGTCACACTATTTATCGGGCGGCGGGTCGTCGTTCCAGATGTCGACGACACACTTCCAAGCACCCCCGCTCTCCGTCCGCCAAATAGTCACGGCCTTTCCTCGCAACATGAATCGATTACCACTCTCGTCGTTGAATGAAACTTGGTTCGTCCCGACGCCGTACGCGAGGTCGCAAGCTCGGGCGATCGTAAACCGAGTCGTCTTCCATTGAATGCTGAAATCCGGGATCTTTAGGCTCGCAGTCACGTAGTCCCGAATTGCATCTTTGCCGATAATAGCAAGTTGTCCCGGCGGAATAACGATCGCATCGTCAGCCCAAAACGAAACAATTCGCTCAACGTCACGCTCGGCTGCGGCTGCGGCCCACATCGCATCGACTCGTTCGAGTTCGGCCCGCGCCCTATCGATATCGCGTTTGTCGCCCACGGTATCCCTCCCTTTTCATCCCCAGCGGGGAGCGCGCTGATAAGTATGTGTGCACAAAACTAAGAGGAGGAACAGAGAAAGACGACCGCGGTTGTCATAATTGACGGGTTGGCTAACTTCTCTTCCCCTCATGACCGTATTAGCCGAAGGGGAAGAGAGCGCCGTCAGCAATCAGGTCCGCATGCCGTTGTCATTTGTTTGCGGACTTTTCTACTTACTCAACAGCACCACCGCATAGGCAAATGCGTTCGCGGTCCCTCTCAAGACAATAGGAAAGCGAACATCACTGAGGATTGTGGAGTTGGTGGGGACCAATTGGGTTGTTTATCACCAGATTTTTTCGGTAATCAAACAGTGACGTTTTTGTCCACGTTACAATAGTAATCGGAAGCCGTTGTCCGGGTTACGCCTTTAGCGGTGCATACGTGAAGCATTGGGACGTTTGCTTATCTCGGCGAATTGTCGCATCCCATGGAGATCCTTCTCCACCGAAACGAATGCCCCTCCCGAGTCAAACCTATGAATGCACGCGGTGGCATTTTGAAGTGGTAGTGCCTAGGAGAGTCAGCTATTGATAGAATGGGGTACCCGGGAAATATTCTCAACAACAACGTGTACAGCCCCACGTAAATTCTGGATTGTTCATTGGCCGGACGTCATGACAGACCTCTTCTAGGCCGCGAAAAAAAAGGAGAAGTTGGATGTTAGAGCGGTTGTGTTGTCACTGTTTGGCGTAGACTTTTGCGGTGAACGTCTGATCAGCCTGGTTGGCTGATCCTTCGACCCATCCCTTTGTGTTGTTGAGCCATGATAGGCGCGGTGATTGGGTCATGAAGTGAACGTCTCCCTCGAATGCGATTGTTCCTGGACCGGCTTGATGACCATGACCTTTACTCGTGGTGACGACCATGTCCTGCCCTGCCATTTGGATGCCTTTGCCTTCCCAGTCGCTTGTACCGTCAGTTTTCACGTGGATACTGATCGTTTCCATGAAACTGGCCTGGTACTTGCCTGTGATCTGGCCAACGTCGTTGTTCTCCATCTTGACACCGCTAGAACTGATGTCTTTGATGCTGAAGCTGTCGGTCTTCCCCCGTAGCTCGGCGATTACCTCGCCTTTAGTTTGCTGCTGAGATTGCATGCTGTTCGCGTTTGAATGCCGGAGAGGCTTCTATTTGAATAGTTGTATCTCGGTACAGAATCCAGCCTCCAATCACAAGGAGCCTAGGCCTTTGTCAACGAGGTCTCGGTGGCTCACTGACCTGCTTAGTAATTGACTATATGCTTGTTTATTATTTCCGAATCGGACCCGAACGAACAAATCGGAGTCGCGCAAATCTTGACGCATAATGTTGACCGTCCCCTCTCACACCCGTATGCGCACGACCGGACCCTGTATGGGGTCCCAAAGTAGTAATAATTAGAAGAAAAAGGAGAGGAAGGATTGATCTGATCTAATGAGTCAAATGCACTACTTGTATGACGAAAGTCACGCCAGGCGGCGGTGTGAACCCTAGAATCATTGATGTGGAAAAGTGACCAGCTACGGCGGGAATGCCGGTGTCAAGTGGTAGGGGAGCTATTGGGACTGTTACGGGGGGTCCGCCAGTATGGCTAGTAAGAGTCATGGTTCCGCCTAACACGAAGAAGGTTAGAGGTCCTGCGCTGCCGGGCATTACGGTCCAACCTTGAATATCCGCGTTGAAGTGGTCCGCGCCCGCTCCTGGTGAGCCTCCAGCAACAAGGTGGGCACAACCGGTACCGGTGGCGTCTCCTGTACCGTCGCTGTCAAACTCTGCCCAGAGCCAGAAACCGCCTTGGAATGGAGTGCAGAAGGATGGATTATTGCAGTTCTGCGATAGCGCGATCTGCCAAAGTGCAGCGTTACCATACGCGTGAACAACGGGAACGCCAATCGACAGGACCGATAGAGCCGCAAGGATGGCACAACACGATCCGATTTGAATCATTATCTTTGGTTTGCGCAATGATTTTCATTGCCAACTCTGGACTCTTCGTATTTAAGACTAGGCAATCTTTAGAGAGACAAGGCTACCTTTTCGAAGGTGATACCGGAGTCGATCATTGTGATGGCGACCTTGTCCTTCTTGGGGATGCTTGCAATCTCGCCATCCGAAATGTGCTCTTGAGAGTGTTCATTCTTCCTCATCAACAACTGAACCGCATCGCAATCTGAGCCTCTGTCTCGGAGTTTCGGAGCAATGTGCGCTAGACTGGCATCGGCCATGTACTTCATGTACCGCTATCGTCGTCGCTTACTTGGTAAATCGGCCGGAATGTTCTTAGCTAGCCAAGCACAATTACATGGGTGACCAACATGTCCGACGAAAATAGAAATTCAAATGAAGAAACGTCCACGGAGGGCTCGGCTGAGCGCGACGTGGGTTCAAATCCTCCCCACATTTTCCCAATTAACTGAACAGCTCCCACTGCCTCGTCTCACGAACAACGAAAGAGCGGCCAAGCCACACCAAGAATTAACAATTGAATCCTAAGTGGTTGCACCGATCTTCTTTGCGAGCTGGTCGTAGATTCTCAATCTTTCCAAAGCGATGTCGGCTCCGATAACCTTGTGCTCGCTGAAGAATTTCTCGACCTCAGCCGCGCGGCCGACGCCGACAATCGAGAAGTATTCTCGTAATATGATGGAGAACTGGGCCGTTCCAGCGTACATCTCCTCTAACTTTGCCATGTTCTTCTTGAACCATTCCCAGAGGGATGTTTTCGCATCTGGGTTGGCGGTGGCGTAGAGGATCACGTTGCGGACGTCTTGTCTCTTTACCTTGCTGCTCAATGCGAAGTCCAGTGTTTTTGCTACTAGTTCGGGCTTCTTGAAGCTGGCTAATCCTTCCAAGTATCTTAGTCGTTCTTCGTCCGTCGTGCTCTCTGTATATCTGCTGATGAGGCCGTCATAGTCGTTTGATAATCTAGCGTATCCCATAACAACTGATCGTTTCATGTCCGGCTCTACATTGGCTAGGTCATTGAGCTTAGAACCGGCCTTCTTCGCATAGACATCGTCTAGCAGAGTCAGGCGGACGGCGATGATGCCCTTCAGGGTGGTGCTATTGTCGTCCTTCTTGCCCTCGAAGATTCTGAGGCCAGCATTATGGAATTTGCGGGAAGTCTCGATTAGTTTTGAGGGTGCGATCTGGTATAGGAATGAGAGCTGGTCGGAGACTTCGACCGCGGGAAGATACTCCTCCTCGTTCTGATACTTCTCGACTAGTTTGATGTATTCTTTGAAAGACGTCCGTCCGGACAGGAGAAAGGCTTTGGCGTCGCTGATCAATCCCCAACGGTCGAGCGGAGAGAGCCCGCTCTTCCAGACAAGGTCTAGCAGTTCCTTTCCATTGTACTGGACGACGTAGAATCCCGTCTGGTCAACGTTTAATTTGAGAGATCGTGGTGTTGTTGGGAGGTTTACCTCGCCCTTTTTCTTGTCGAGCAATAACGATTGCGTCTTGCCGTCAACATTCATTGTAACAGGGATCGGCCAGGTTTGCTTGGACGTCCCACCGGTCAGGAGAAACCTCTCCTGTTCAAGCACCAGTCTACCGTCGGCCAACGAGGCTTTTACGACCGGAAAGCCTTCTTGGCTAATCCAGCCTTCCATGATTCGGCTAACATCCGTCCCGGATGCTTCTTGGAGGCTCGACCAGAGATCGTGACCCGAGGCGTTGCTGTAGCGGAATTTCTGCAAATACCGAGCGACGCCTTTCTTGAAATTCTCTGAGCCAATATATGCTTCGATCATGCGCAGAATGCTTGCGCCCTTTCCGTAGCTTATCTCGTCGAATAATTCCTCTATCTCCTCGGGGTCATGGACCTTCGCCATTATTGGATGGGTCTTGGTCAGAGCGTCACGGCCCATCGCGCCGGATGTGGATGTTCGGACAAAATCTTGCCAGACCTTCCATTCTGGATAAGCTCGGTCAGTGGATTTGAAGTCCATGAATGTCGCGAAGCTCTCGTTCAGCCAGAGGTCATCCCACCATTTCATCGTGACCAGATCTCCGAACCACATATGAGCAATCTCATGCGCGATCACATGAGCTACCGACTTTCTCGCCCGGATGCTCGTGTCCTTGTCAACGTGTAGAAGAATTTCTCGATAGGTTATGGCTCCCCAGTTTTCCATGGCACCGTACGCAAATTCTGGGACAGCTACATTGTGTAGCTTGGGCAGCTGGTAGGGGATGCCGAAGTATGACTCGTAGAAGTCTAAGACTTTTCGTGTGGCGTCGAATGAGAATTCTGTATTGATCTTTCCCGTCGGCCGGTCTGCGTAGGCCGCGTAGAGCTCTGTCCCGCCGTGCCGGCTCTTCTCCTGTACGAATTTTCCAACGCCCAAGTAGAGGAGGTATGTGGACATTTTCGGGGTCTTCTTGAAGGTGACAGTCTTCTTGTCTCCCTGCGTTGTCTCGGATTCGATGGGCATGTTCGAGATGACGGAGAGATTCGCGTCCGTCCGGATACTAACCTTGAACACTGCCTTGAAAGCGGGATGGTCCAGGCAAGGGAAGACCTTGCGGGCCTGGACGGCTTCGAGGTGAGTGGTGAGGATGTAGCCTTCTCCAAAGGATGCCTTGTAGAACCCGGTGAAGTTGTCGGAGACTTTACTATTGAACTCTATTTCTAACGGACCCGAGAACTTGCCCGTCTGAATCTCTAGAATCTTCCCTGCATGTTTGAATGGGACTTTGCTCCCGCGGGACTTCACACTGTCGATCTCTTGGCCCACAGCATTGAGGGATATGTCCCCGAGGGATTCTAGATCTACTGTCACTTTGCCGCTATATTTGAGACCAGCAAAATCTACATCGAGGAGCAGATCGTATTCTCTGACATGCTGAACGTTCTTCTCGGGCTGAGTTGTCGCTACCTGCATGAATGTCGCACTTGGAAAAGCGTGTGAGATGTACTTAAGAGAGAAACGGTGGGAGACGTGCTTAACGAAGGACGTGTTCTGGATGCAATGTAGGTCTAGGACCCAGCGATGGTGGCAGGAACTTACAGGTTGAGGACTCCTTCTCTGGCTTCCGTGGTACAACATAGAAACGAAACAGAAGGAGCATTTTCGGCTCTCTCGAAAATCCCGCTAGGTGGTGTTTCGATTCAACTGTTTAGGATCTGGATTGGCCAGGTACGGCAGTCTGCTTTCCGGCTCGACGCTTCATAAGCACGGCGATTGATATTACAACGATAATCGCTGCAACTCCTCCAACGACAGCATACAGAGTATAATCAAAGGAGGTTTGTACGGGTGACTGAGGCGGTTGGATGTCAGACCCGGTTACATTAACCAAACCGTTCATCGTTGGATGGAAGCCGCATTGAATCGGATAGAAACCATGTTTGTAGAAAATGTAAGAAAAGCTTTGGCCGGGGTTCAAAGTTCCGCTGCTGATTAGAGGCGTCCCTCCCTGGGTAATATTCGTCTGTGGCGTTGAGGAGACGGTGTGCCTGTCCCGTCCGCTGCTGACATAGGTCCAGATTACCTCTGTTCCCGTGGTAATGTTGATGACCTTTGGTTGGTAAGCATAGTCAACTATGGATGCCGAATATGTGGGAGTGCTGGCTCGAACAAACAGTGTGGAAGAGTGGAGCATAGGAAAAATGCATAGGCTCGCAAGAATCAGTGAGAGACCCATTCTTAGAAGTGGGAATTGGAAAAAATGGGGCAGGGTCCCCAAATCAGGCGACCCCTAACTACGGCTTTGGTTTTGGTTTGAACGCAACGTACGCCACGAGTATGACGCTTACGACAGAGGCTACTAGGGCACCGAGACTATAGTACATCGCATTACCAGCATTGCTTTGGGCACTGTTGGCAGCCGAATGAAGTGGATCAACGACGTTTACCGTGGTCGTTGCGTTGATTCCTGGATTGAACTCGTTGTGAAAATCATTTACTAAGTCCAGCCGGATAGTATGAGTCCCAGGGACCAGTGTCAAGGGTATGCCGTTTGTGCTAGTCCAGATGGTGACGTATACGTTGTCGACGAAAACGTGTATGTGGCCCTCGTTGTGAGCAGGATTAGTGGCACCAGCAGCCACTGTGGTTGTGTTGACATCGAAGGGCGTCCCCCTCCCGGGTTGTACCAAATGGCGGCCCCATAGACGTGGGGTGTGGTTGAGGGGATTACTACCAACAAGATAACGGCTGCTAGCACGGTTGTTGTTGCCCATCGTTTGATATTTCGCATTTTTCTTTCGAGGACCGTGTCGATTTTATAGGGTTCATTAGTCTTATTCAAGTAGTAGGAATGTGGATTTCACGAGACATTCGGCGTTATCGCTGAAGTCTGTGCGTCCACTCTACGAGGCTTGAGAGAACATCTCGTAGGGTCTGGAGAGTCTCCTCGTCAGCCAGTTGCAGATTTTCATTGAATTTCTCTCGAGCATTCGCGACCAATAGCTGAGGCCTATTGATCGGGTACATGTTTAGGTCGATCATGATCTGTCGAAGGTGGAGTTGAGCTCTGGCTCCTCCTCGCAGCGACGTTGAGGCGCTGACGATAGCAGCGGGTTTGCCGCTCCACGAGGCGTCTTTCGGCGGCCTGTTGCCCCATTCGATCGCGTTCTTGAGAATCGCTGTGATGGAATAGTTGTGTTCGGGGGTGGCGATCAGAATTGCGTCAGCGTCACGAATCTTCTTCTTGAGTTCCTTGACATCCACGGGCATTCCATGTTCAAGATCCTGATTGTACAGTGGTAGTCTTGAGACATCAACGACTTCAAGAGTTGCGTTCTGTGGGAGAAGCTGTTTCGCTGCTTCCAGTAGAGCAGTGTTAAAGGATCTTTTTCGCCCGCTGCCAGATATTCCGAGGATCGCAAGTTTCGAGGATTGCGCCATATTGTCACTCTTTCCTGTTGACTTTTGAGTGGTTATCTAGTTCTATACAACCTCTATGAAATAACGAGCCGAAGGCGGATGCTGGTCAACAAATACATGCGTCCAGTTGACGAGTGGTGAGGGCTAGTCATGGTAGATCGGAACGAACTCTTAGAGAGCTTGAAGGCCTGGATATTGCAACTTCCAGGCGTGACCCAAGAGGCTCACCGCTTCGGAGGAACAGAATTCCAAGTTGAAGGTCTCGAATTCATGCACCACCACGGACCGTCTTTTCTCGACATACGCCTCTCAAAGAGCGACCAGGAAAAAGAGCTGAAGAATGGGACGGCTCTCCGCTAGAAGAAGCCAAATGAAACTTGGATAAGATCCCTATCAAAGTGTGAGTCGGAATTTGAAGTCGGTGCGGGGTGGGGTGAAACAGAGTTTAGAATGTTCAGCACATGACACCCTGGCCTGGAACGCTACTCCCACTTCGTCGAAGCTCTACAACTTTTCCCCGGAGCCTGGATGGAGACTAGTATCAGCTTTTCTGGGCAGGGCTAGCTGGACGGTGTTCGCCGAGCCATGTTCTCCTCGAACTTGCTGACATCCTGATAGTATTGCGACACCAGACCGGCCGAGGCTGGATTCGTGTAGAGCTCCGCCACAGGATTCTCGATTAGTCGTACAATCTGTGCCGCGACTTCCTCCGCTGACTGGACGATCATCGGGCCGACTTGACTGCCTGCTCTTGGTACTTGGGGCGTGTTGGCAACTCTGTAAAAATCTGTCTCGACCATTCCAGGCATGACCAGCGAGACGTGAATTCCAGCATACTTGGCTTTGAGGTCCATGCGCGCGTTCGCGGTGAGTACGTTGACCCCGCTCTTTGCTGCACTGTAGATCGACCGGTGGCTCACGAGTGGAACTCTTCCGAGAAGGGAAGAGACGTTGATCAAATGTCCTCGGC
>WNFX01005337.1_pt1 | contig 12407 bp, 8 predicted proteins | sample 5400111 | NCBI WGS metagenome assembly WNFX01 (sample SAMN13153363, study PRJNA577476) | soil metagenome | isolation source: 40 cm soil or saprolite under grassland replicate 1 | place: USA:California | collected 2016-06-15
GTATGTCGGAACGCCGGCACGATCGTTGGCTGCTGATCCGGTTGGCTGCGCAGAACGTCGGCCGCCGCCGGCTGCGCGCGATGTTTCTCGGCGCCGCCGTGATGCTCGGGGTCGGTATCGGCTTTGCGAGCTTCGTCGCCGGCTGGGCGCTGTGGCAGGGCATGGCGCAAAGCTTCGCGCGCATGGGCGCCGACCTCCTCGTGGTACCGCGCGCGACGCTGGTAAACATCACCGCAAGTCTGCTCACCGTGCAGCCCACGGACGAGACGCTCGCCGCCGACCTCGCGCAGCGCATTTCGGCTATTCCCGGCCTCGCGCGTGTGGCGCCGCAGCGGATCGTTCCAGCGCTGGTCGAAGGGAATAGCGCCACTCTGATCGCGTTCGACCCGGCGCAGGACTTTTCGGTGCTGAGCTGGGTCGAGGCGGGGCAGGGAGGACCGGGTCTGATCGCCGGCGGCGCATTGCCCATCCGACTCGGCGAAACGGTGAGCGTCTGCGGGATGCCGATGCGCATTTCCGGCCGGCTCGGCAAGACCGGCGTGGGCCCGTTCGACGAATCCTATTTTCTCAGCTTCGACGCGCTCGCAGAGATTGTTTTGTTCTGCCGCAGATCGGACGCACGACCCAAATCGGCAGCGCCAGCGAAAGTCGACGACGTGCCGGCGGTCGCGGGCATGAGCCATGCCGGCGCCTGCTCCGGAGACCTCCAGCTCGACCGCGTTTCCGCCTTTCTGTTGCAACTGTCGCCCGCAGCCAAAGTGGAAGACGTCAAGTTTGCCCTGGCCCGGTTTGCCGACGTGAAGATCGTCGAGGGCAACGGGGTGCTCACCTCGTCACGGCAAGCGCTGAGCACGCTGCTCATCGGCATGGCGGTGTTCACCGCGTTGGAGCTCGCCGCCTTGCTGATCCTTCTTGCGCTGTTGTTCTCCGCGATCGTGCAAGAGCGCTACCGCGAGGTCGGCCTGTTGCGGGCGATGGGGGCAAAGCCCAATCAGATCATGACGATCATTCTCGCCGAAGCCGCCGTCATCACCGGCCTGGGCGGGCTGGCCGGTCTCGGCTTCGGCGCCGCCGTATTGCTGATGTTTGCTCGCTCGCTCGGCTTCTATTTCGCGCTGCTCGGCGTGCCGTTCTCCTGGCCGCCGGCCGCCGTGCTCGAAGCCGGCGCGCTCCTGGCAATCGTGTTCTCGGTCGCCCTCGGTCTCCTCGGCGCCTTCTTGCCCGCCTGGCGGGTGCGGCGCATGGAGCCCTACGCGCTCATTCAAGCGGAAGCGCGATGACGCTCTCGGCGCAATGTCTGACCAAGCGATACGGCGCCGCCTCCGGCTACGCGGCCGTGCGCGGCGCCAATCTCGTGTTGCGGCGCGGCGAGTTCATCTCGATCGTGGGCCGCTCCGGTTCGGGCAAGTCGACACTGATGGCCATGCTCGGCGCCTTGACCAAACCGACCGAGGGGAGGCTTTTGCTCGATGGCAGCGATGTCTGGACGCTGTCGGAAACGGAGCGCGCGATATTTCGCGCCCGCCAGGCCGGCTTCATCTTCCAGTTCCCAAGCCTGTTGGCGAACTTGACCGCGGTGGACAACGTTGCCATTCCAGCGCTGCTCGGTCGCAGCATGGCGGCCGAGGACGCCTATGCGCGGGCGCACGAACTGCTCGCCCGCGTCGGCTTGGCGGATCGCGCCAATGCCTACCCGGGCAGCATGTCCGGCGGCGAGCAGCGCCGGGTCGCGGTAGCGCGCGCGCTCATCAATGCGCCGCCGCTGTTGCTCGCCGACGAGCCGACGAGCGACCTCGACGAGGACACCGAAACCGACATCATCGATCTGCTCGAATCTTTGCAGCGGACGGAATCGTTCGGGTTCGTCCTCGTCACCCACGACCTCAAGCTCGCCAAACGCGCCCGGCGCTGCTTCGAGATGCGGCAAGGCACGCTGGCGGCAACGGACCTGCCGCAGGTTCAAGCCGAGCCTCAAGCCGAGCCGCGACGGCACATCACCTCCGCCACCCAGCTGGTGACGCCGGCAGCCACTGCACCCGCGCCGATTCGCCTGGGCGAGAGCCTGTGGCGCGGGGTAAGGATCTTGCTACCCGCCGCGGCGGTGATCTTCGCCGCCATCCTCGCTGTTGACGTTGGGGTCGAGAAATATCAGGCGATGCGCCTGCGCGAGCGCGCAGCGCGCATCGCGACGCTGCAGCACCTGGCGCTCAATCGCCTTCGCGGCGACGTTCAATCGGTCACCGACCTGGGGGACGGGCGCTACGAATTGACGACCTATCTCCAGAATGTCGGCGGCGAGCCGATCTACGTCATGGCACCGGACATGCGCGCCTATGTTCAGGTCGCAGGTTTGTGGCAGGAACTGCCGATGACACCGGCGGACGATAGCGCAAGTGGTGTCATAAAGATCGAGGGCAAGCAGACCTATCGCTATCGCTTCGACGCGCGCGTGCGCGATTTCGCGCAACTCCTCCCCAATTATATGCACGTGCGCTTCTCCGGTTCGATGCTAGTCAGCCCGAGCAGCTCGCCGAACGGAGACGTGTTCGAGCGCAAGGACAACTATTACGTCTACCTCAAGCCGTTCGATATTGCCGACGACGTAGTCTTGAAGCGGTTGCGGTTTTCGGGGAAGCCGCCAGTGTGGATTCCCATGCCGCCGCACTAAGCGAGCCGATCGATTGCTCGCGCGGCGACCGATCTTGATCATCGCGTGACATTATTGTGCAATCGAAATCAGTCACACACGGGTGGGAGGAGCTGGGCCATGTCGGACGGGCGCAAGCCAAAATTCAAAGAGCCGGTTCAAGACGTCGATCTGCCGCAAGTGAAGGTCGAGCCGGAGAGCGAGGCGAAAGCCCCGCTCACGGCCGAGCAGATCTACCTCAAGCGCCAGGCCGAGGTAGCGCAGCAGGACAACGACACTTTTTCAGACTATCTGCGCAAAAAGGCTGCCCGCGATGAACAGGAGACGGCGCAAGCGGAAGCTGCGCCCCAAGCGGCGCCTGTAACAGAGCGAGCGCCGAAGAGGCTCAACCGCAGGAGTCTCCTGACCTGGGCCGCCGGCACGGCGGTGGTCGGCGAGGCCGTCACGCTCGGCTATCCCATACTCACCGGTCAAAACATCCCCGATCAAGGGGCAAGGCATGCAGGCGCAACCTTTACCGAACCTCAGCGCCATCCCATTGATCGCGAATTGGTCAATCCGCAGGCCGACGTGGGCGGCCGCCGCTTCGGCGACTGGGTTCTTCTGGTGCCGACCAAGATGGGCGGCGGCACCTACGCGGTGAATCTCAATACCGGTAGGGCGCTCGCTTGGATCTCGTACTGGAACTACGGCGACTACAATCCGATCTCACACCACCTCTGCGCCTTTCCGAGTGCCGATCCGGCCAAGGGATTCGAATGGATCAACAGCACCCAAGGCGGCAAGAATTCGCTGATCTACGGCATTCCCACCCATATCGAGACGCCGGACGAAGGCTTCAACATCTATCGCGTGCGCTATGACGGCGCGCAAATGGAGGTCATGGAGAACGTCGCGGAAACGACCGGGCTCGGTCTCGGCGTGCACGTGAACATCGACCCCAAGACCGCGGAGCGCTATTTCGTCACGGACGGGCAGAAGGACATCGCGGCGTGCTTCGATCGGCGCACGTCTCGGGTCATCGCGGCGCTCAAATACGACTGGGTGCCCAATGTCCGCCAGCTGTCGGAGGCCTGGCAAAAGGGCGGCGTGCTCAAGATCTCCAAGATCTATCCTGATCCTGCGACCGGCAAGTACGACTATCGCGGCACTAAAGGCCAGAAGATCGAATGGGAGATGGTGCCGATGGGCGAGCTGTTCGTCGAGGAAGGAACGCTGCCCGGCGATGACGTTTTCAGCCTCTGCGGCGCCGACGGCACGATCTGGCATCCGAGCGGCCGCTGGGCCTCAACCATCGTGCGATTGTGCGGCGGCCAGATGATCCTCGACGCCGAGAAGAACTTCGAGCCGGTCACGTTCCTGCAATTCAACAAGGACGCGCCGAGCCAATATCCCGTGAAGAAGATCGACAACGATCACTGGGAGGTGACGTTCGATAGGATCTTCTCGCCCGGCCACGAGATCGGCTTTTCTCCCGATGGCCGTTTCCTGTGCATGATGAACAATCTGCGCGAGAACAACTGCTCGGTATTCGATTCGAGCGACCCAGATCCGCGCAACTGGAAGAAGATCGCGCATATCGAAGATCCCTTGTGGGTCGGCAAATATCCGAACCCGTTCCACATGGTCTTCTCCATGGATGGCTCCAAGCTCTACCTCTCGATCCTGCACCCCTCACCGGCCGCCAGCGGCATCATGGTCGTCGACACCAAGACCTGGAAGATCAAGAAGGAGATCCAGGGCATCGGGCCGGACATGCAAACCCTGGCGGTGACCTACGACGGCAAATACGTGGTGGGCGTGTTCAGCGGCTTCCAGCGGCTATCGAGCGGCATCGCTTTCATCGATGCCGAGACCGACGAGCTGGTGGGCATCTGGCCGAGCAATGGCGGTCACCACGATTGCGTCATCGTTCCACGAACGCTGGAGCACATGAAGCATACGCGCTCGTGCACGCTTTAGTGCGCGTCGTTTGTGACTTGACGACAAGAGCGCCGCCCACTCGCTGCCTACCCTTGCCCCGCGCAGCGGGGAGAGGGTGCAGACCGAGTGGTCCCGTCAGACGTAGCGAAGCGTCGTGAACATCCCGGCCTCGAGATGGTAGAGCAGGTGGCAATGAAGCGCCCACAGGCCGGGATTGTTGGCGTCGAAGGCCACCACGACCCGGCGGCCGGGCGGCACCAGCACGGTATCGCGCACCGCGCCGGCAAAGCGCTTGCCGTCGATCTCGACCACCTGAAATTCGTGCCCGTGCAGGTGCATCGGATGCGGCATCCGCGTCTGATTGACGAAGATCAGCTCCACGCGCTCGCCCTGCGCGATGGGTAGCGGCGGGACGTCCTTACTCCAGGCGACATTGTTGAGCGACCAGCGGTAACCCGCCATGTCGCCCGTAAGGTTGAGGGTGTGGACGCGGTTGGCCTTGCGCGGCTTGAGCGGCTCGAGCGCGCGCAGCCGGCCTTCCAAATCGAGCGCGAGCGCGGGAGACGCCATTTTGGCGGTGTCGGCGATGCGTGCGATCGGCGCATCACCGGCGCGCAGGATGATGCCCGTTTGCTTGTTTTCGCCTTCGAGCAGCGCGAACACGGGATGGGCCGCTGCCGCGCGCGGAATGGCCAACCGGATGTCCAGCCGTTGCGCCACGGTGATGGGAAAGCGCCGGGCCACCACCGGCGCGACGCGGAATCCGTCGACCGCGATCAGCTCCCCATCAAGCGCGCCGAGATCGACATGATAGGCACTCATCGAGGAGCTGTTGATGACGCGCAACAGCACCCGCCCGCCAGGTTCGACTTTGACCACTTCGGGATCGGCGAGCGTGCGGTCGTTGGCGAGGAATGCATCGTATTTCACGTCGTTCAGATCCGGCTTGTCCATGGCCATTCCCGGAGCCGTCGCCATGCCGGGAGCCGCCGTCCCCATTCCCGGCATCGCCGCAGGACCGGGCGGTGCTGCGCCGCTCATGGATGGCATGCCGCTCTTCTTGAGTTCCGCGAAGATCTGCTCGGGCGGCGTGAAGCTGAAGTCGGCCAACATGATGATGACTTCCTGCTGGTCCGCGCGGTCGCGCTGATCGCGGATGATCAGCGGTGCCGCCATCAAGAGCTGCTCCTGGAAGCCTTGATGCGAATGCATCCAGAAGGTCCCGCCGAAGCGCAAAGGAAAGTCGTAATCGGCGCTGGCCCCCGGCGGAATCGGCGGGCCGGAGATGCCGGGAACACCGTCCTGCTGCCATGGCGGCGTGAGGCCGTGCCAATGGATCAGGCTCGGCTCGTCGATCTTATTTTCCAGGCGCACCCGGAATCGCTTGCCCACCTCGGTCCTGATCCCGAAGGTACCGTCGGGTTGCCGAATACCGAACACCGAGGCAGGCTTGCCGTTCACCTCGATGCTGCGACGCTCGATCCGCAGCACCGTCGGCGGGCCGCTCTTCGCGCTCGTCTGCGCGTGCGCAAGCGTGGTGGCGCTCGAAGCCGCGACAGCGGAGAGGAACGCGCGGCGTGAAAGCATGAGTAGGCCTCCTCGGCAATGCCGCGGCGCGGCGCTATCTGAGGTCGACGTTATAGCTTGTCCGTGCCGCCGTGAAGTCGCGGCACTTGCGCTCAGCCCGACCGCAACAGGAAAGCGATTGCCACGCCCGCCGCCAAGGCGAGAAAGGACAGCAGCGTCATCACCGGTACCGGCGGCCAAGGCGCCTTACCGCCCATGATCATGGTTGGCGCAGCATCCATTCCGGCGTGCGCGGCGTGCGCCCCGGCAGCGGCCGGGCGCACCGTCATCATGCCGTGCTTGAGATGGTTGGCGACGAGCCACCAATTCATCGGGTAGGCAACGATGAAGCCCACGAGCAATCCCATCGACATCACGAACCAGAAGCTCGGTGTGGTGGGATCGGCGGCCGCCGGAATGTGCGCCTTGAGCGTCATCACGGTCGGCACCATTCCCGCCATGAGCAGATTCATGGAGAGCAGTTCCGATACGAACGTGCTGCGCAACGCGCGCAGGTACGAACCGCCGGCCATGTCGCGCATGAACAACGCCTGGAAAATCGTCCAGCCGAAGGCAAAGCCGAGAACGTATTCCACGATGACCTCGGTCAAGCCGGCAAGCCCGAACACGCTCGAGAGCACCGCGCCGGCGATGATGCCCACGCCGTCGCCGGCGACGCAATGCATCGTCGATCCCAGCGTCTGCCGCCAGCGCGCGGCAACGTAGCGTTCGTGCAGTCCCGGCAGCGGCTCGCGGCAGCCGAGCACATAGAGGAATGCACCGACCACGCCGGTATAGGCGGTCAGCAGCACGAAGCCCCATTTGAGCACCGGAGATTCCGGGGTGGTGCGGATGTCCACCGCCACGAACAGCAGCGCGGCTGCCGTCAGCACGAACCACAGCAGCATCACGCCATCTAGCATCGGGCCCTCCTTGCATTCCGTCGTGCCGCGACCGCAACCGACGGCATTGCCGCGCGGGCTTGCGCACTCGCCATTATCGAGCCGTCGCGAGGCGCTGGCCGTCTCGGCAATCGGTCACACTATTTTGCCTGATTCACAGCGGAAACTCGCCTGCAAAATCGTTCCGGGGCGGGGATATGGGCGCGATCGCCGGACGTCGTTGGGCGTGCACGTTCGCTGCTGCCGCGCTGTCCTTCGGCTTGGATTGCGGATCGCCCGCCCGGGGGCAGTACCACCGGTCGGAACCGCCTCCGGCGGCTCCGCCCACTACTTTGACCGGCGATTGGGGTGGGCTGCGGTCGTATCTCGACCGCAACGGCGTCACGATCACGCTCAACTACACCAACGACTTTCTCGCCAACGTGCGCGGCGGCATCGGGCCCGGTGCCGTCGGGATCGGAATCTTTCAGCCGCAGCTCGACCTCGACCTGCAAAAGCTCGTGGGCTGGCAGGGCGGCAAATTCCACACCCATGGCCTCATCACGCACGGGCCTTTTTTCAGCGCGACCTACCTCGGCAACATTCTCGCGGTCTCCAATCTCGAGGCTGGGCCGGTCGCTCGGCTCTATTCGTTTTGGTACGAGCAAAACTTCAATAGCCGCTTGTCGGTTCGCGCCGGCCTCATGTCGGCGGATAGCCAGTTTCTGCAGAGCCAAACGGCTGTCAACTTCATCAACAACGGCATCAGTTGGCCGACGTTTCTTGCCGCCAATCTTCCCGCCGGCGGACCGGCCTACCCCCTTCCCGCTCCCGGCCTTCGTGTCCGCGTCACGCCCGCCGAGCAGTGGGCATTTCAGGCGGCCGTATTCAGCGGCGATCCCAGCGGAGGCGACGGCTCCAACCAGCCTGTACCGCTTCCGACCGGCACCGTCTTCAGTTTTCGCGGCGGCGCCTTTGTCATCGCGGAAGCGAGCTATTTGCCCAACCAAGGCAAGGATGCCAAAGGCCTGCCCGGCGCTTACCGGATCGGAGCGTGGTACCACACGAGCCCGCGCTTCGCCGATCAGCGCTACGACAACACTGGCCGCTCGCTCGCGGACCCGCAGTCGACCGGCATCCCGCTCAACCACACCGGCGATTCCGGCGTCTACGGCGTGATCGATCAGATGCTCTATCGCGTCCCCGGCAGCGATGACCAAGGCCTTTCGGCCTTCGTTCGCGCCGGCGGCGTGCCGAACGATCGCAATTTGATCAACTTCTATGCCGACGGAGGTTTCATCTACAAAGGCCTCCTCGCGCGCCGGCCGAACGACAAGGTCGGGGTCGCCGCCGCCTATGCCCGCGTGGGCGACAATGCGCGCGGGCTCGATTCCGATATCGGATTGTTCGGAAACTTCTTCTATCCGGTGCGCAGCGGGGAAACCATGATCGAGATGATTTATCAGGCGCAGTTGGCGCCGTGGTGGATGCTGCAGCCGGAGGTGCAATACATCATCCGTCCCGGCGGCGGCGTTCTCAACAGCGGCGGAAGCTTGCGACCCAACGCCTGGGTGATTGCAGTCCGTTCGGCACTCAGTTTTTAAAAACGCTGACACACGCACGAGGATCGCGCGATGAAAATCGTCGACATGAGTCACGTGATGAACGTGCACACCCCGGGCTGGGTCGGATATGCCGGCAACCGGATGTATTACGCGCAGAACCTGCAGACGCAGATGATCGTCGCGCAGCGCATCGAAACTGCGCTTCACGTCGGCACCCATTTCGACGGCGCCATGCACGCCACCGACGATCCCAAAGGCGACATGGCCTCGCTGCCGCTCGATTATCTCGTCAACCGCGGCGTCGTGGTCGATATTTCCGGCAAGATGTCGGACTGGGCGGTGATCACGCCGGAGATCATCGAAAGCGCGGGCGCCGAGATCCGCGAGGGCGACATCCTGCTGCTGCACACGGGCTGGCACCGCCACTACGAAGGCCGGCCGCAGCAGGACCTGGTGAAGTATTTCTGCTTCCACCCCGGGCCCAACCTCGACACGCTGCATTGGATGCTCAAGAAGAAGATCAAGTGGTGGGGCATGGATACGGGCTCCTGCGATCACGCCATGAACACCTCGATCCGTACCATGCGGCCCGATCTCGCCGCGCAGTTCACCAAGCTTCACGGCAAGACACCCGGCGAGTTCTTCGGCACGTTCGAATACACCCACAAGAAATCCGGCCGCCGGGTCGCCGCGGATGTGTTTCCGTTTCACAGCTGGGCGTTCCAGGAGGGGCTGCTGCATGCCGAGAATCTCGGCGGCGACATCGAGCTCATGCTGAACAAGCGCGCGCTGATCGGCGCGTTCCCCTGGCGCTACCAGGGCCTCGAAGCTTGCCCCTGCCGCATCGTCGCCTTCCTCGATGCCGGCGACAACGTCGAGGCGGTCGGTAACGCGGCGAAGGCGCTCATGGCGAGCTAAGCGCGCCGTTGCGGACACCAACTCGCTCAACTAGCCTGCCGCAAAGCACGTGGCGCGCCCATCGCCGCCGCATTCGGAAAGTCCGCAATGGCGAAAATTTCCGCACCGGACGGGGTGAAGCTTTACGTGGAGACGGTCGGCTCCGGAACCCCGGTCGTGTTCGTGCATGAGTATGCCGGCGACTACCGCAGCTGGGAGGCGCAGGTGCGTTACTTCTGTCGCCAGCACCGCTGCGTCACCTATAGTCAACGCGGCTATCCGCCATCGGACGTGCCCTCCGACCCCGCGCGTTACTCGCAAGGAATTGCACGCGATGACGTGATCGCCGTGATGGACGCGCTCGGCATCGACAAGGCGCACGTGGTCGGCCACTCGATGGGCGGCTACACCGCGCTACATGTGGGCATCCGCTATCCGCAGCGCTGCCTATCCGTGACCGCCGCAGGCTGCGGCTGGGGCTCGGCGCCGGACGCGGAGAAACGCGAGGCCATGAAGGCGTTGGCGGCGGAGACCGGAAAGATGTTCGCCGAAGAGGGCATCGTCGCCGCGACCGCCAAATACGCCGACGCGCCCATGCGGCAGGCATTCAAGCACAAGGATCCGCGCGGCTGGAGCGAGTTCGCGCGCATGCTCGCGGAGCACTCGGCCGAGGGCCATGCCCACACCATGCTCAATCTTCAGCTTAAGCGGCCGACGCTGTGGGAGATGGAGGCCGAGCTCAAGCAATTTTTGGTGCCGCTTCTGGTGATCGTCGGCGACGAGGACGATCTCTGCCTCGACGGCAGCCTCTTCATCAAGCGCACCGCGCCGACGGCGGCGCTCTTGGTCTTGCCGCGCTCGGGCCATACCATCAACAGCGAGGAGCCGGCGGCGGTGAATGCCGCTCTCGCCGAGTTGTTTGCCGCGGCCGAGGCGGGCCGCTGGCTCGCGCACAAGCCGGCCTGATCCGACGACCGACGCACATCGCACGAGGAGACCGACATGGACCTTAAGCTCGACGGGAAGACCGCGCTGGTGACCGGCGGCAGCGCGGGAATCGGCAAAGGCATTGCCCGCGCGCTCGCGCGAGAAGGCGTCGATGTCGCAATCTGCGCGCGCCGCAAGGAGCCGCTCGATGAGACCGCGGCCGAGATCGCGAGGGAAACCAACCGCCGGATCGTGCCGATCCCCGCCGACCTCAGCAAGGACGCCGATGCCAAGAATTTTGTCGCGCAGGCGCACAAGGCGCTCGGCCGTGTCGACATCATGGTCAACAATGCGGGTTCCTCGCCTGGTGGCGTGCTCGAGCACCTCTCTGAAGCGGACTGGGAGCAGTCGCTGCAGCTCAAATTCATGGGCTATGTGCGCTGCCTGCGCTACGTGCTGCCGATCATGGTCAAGCAGGGCGGCGGCCGCGTGGTCAATCTGATCGGCAACGACGGCGTCAAGTCGTCGTATTGGGAGATTGCGCCGGGCGCGGCCAATGCCGCGGGGCAAAACCTCACGCTCTCGCTCGCCGGCCAATACGGCAAGCACAACATCAGCTTTTGCGCGGTCAATCCCGGACCGGTGCGGACCGAGCGCTGGGCCGGCTTGGTCGGGGCGATGTCGCGCGACATGAAGCTCTCCTACGAGGAGGCCGACAAGCTTGCTCCGGCCTCGATCCCGCTCGGTCGCATCGCCGAGGTCGAGGAGGTCGCAAATCTCGTGGTCATGCTGGCTTCGCCGCTCATGCACATGGTCAACGGCACCCAGATCGAGATCGACGGCGGTCAGGAGAAGGCGCTGATGGATCGCCTGCGCGACCGCAGGTGAGCACTCAGCCGGATTCTCGCGTAATCGGGAATCCCGTAGCCCGCATTGAGCGGAGCGAAATGCGGGATTTCGCTTCGCTCGATCCGCACTACGAGTTGCCAGGTTTCGGCACCGCTGCGCGATCAAGCGACCTTGACAAGCTTTCCGTCCGGCTCACTACTTGTCCGCACGTGAATGAGCGGAAACCTCGTCACATGGAGCACCGCATGAGCACCAGATCCCGGCCCTTTTGGCTCGTCACCGCGAGCGCCGTCGGCCTCGGCACGCCTGCCCTCGCGCAGAACACGATCAAGATCGGCGAACTCAACAGCTACAAGGCGCAACCCGCGTTCCTTGAGCCCTACAAGAAGGGTTGGGAGCTTGCGGTCGAGGAGATCAATGCCAAGGGCGGCGTCCTCGGCAGGAAGCTCGAAGTGATCTCGCGCGACGATGGCGCGAGCCCGGGTGACGCGGTCCGCGTCGCCAACGAGCTCGTCACCCGCGAGGGGACTAACATCATTGCCGGCACGTTCCTTTCCCATATCGGGCTTGCGGTCACCGAGTTCGCCGGCAAGGAGAAGGTGTTCTTCCTCGCCGCCGAGCCTCTGACCGATAAGATCACCTGGCAGAACGGCAATAAGTACACGTTCCGCCTGCGGCCCTCGACCTATATGCAGGTCGCGATGCTGATGCCCGACGCGATCGCCGCGAAGAAGAAGCGCTGGGCGGTGATCTATCCCAATTTCGAGTACGGCCAGTCGGCCGCGACCTGGTTCAAGGAAATGCTCAGAAAGGCTCAGCCGGACGTCGAGTTCGTGACGGAGCAAGCCCCGCCGCTCGGCAAGGTCGATGCCGGCGCGGTCGTGCAGGCGATCGACGACGCCAAGCCCGACGCCATCTTCAACGTGCTGTTCGGCGGAGATCTCGCCAAGCTCGTGCGCGAAGGAACGACCCGCGGCACGTTCAAGAACCGCACCGTTGTCAGCCTGCTCTCCGGCGAGCCGGAATATCTCGATCCGCTCAAGGACGAGGCCCCGGTCGGATGGATCGTCACCGGCTATCCCTGGGATGCGATCAACACGCCCGCGCACAAAGCGTTCGTCGCGGCTTATCAGAAGCGCTGGAACGACTATC
>WNFX01005814.1_pt1 | contig 12394 bp, 13 predicted proteins | sample 5400111 | NCBI WGS metagenome assembly WNFX01 (sample SAMN13153363, study PRJNA577476) | soil metagenome | isolation source: 40 cm soil or saprolite under grassland replicate 1 | place: USA:California | collected 2016-06-15
CGCCCGCCGCGACAGCTATGCATTTGACTCGTCGCCCGCTCACCTCGATTTCCCTCGCCGTAGCATTAGGTCTGATTTTCACATGGGGTGGGTTAATACTGGCATTTGTCGGTACAGGTCGCAACTTACCTGTCAGTTTTTACATCACAACGTTGGCAGCTCTCTCCTACTTCATCTCAATCCCACTTGGTCGCCTACTGTCCCCACGTCCCGAGATGGAACAGCCTTATTCTAGTTGCAAACAAGTCTCCGCCCCTCTGCACTAGTGCAGCCGGGACTGTTCCTGAACAATTCAGGGAAATATCTGTAATTGGAGTAAAGTGAATGGAGGCGAGCTTTCTTTCTCGCCTGCTATGCATGGCCTGGTGGCCTGATATCTAACCCATCATTTAGGTTGCAGCAGATGATTGCTAGCACACTTCTCAGCTTATATAGAGTACGGCATTTTGCATCTATCTTACAACGATGAACGTGTGTTGTATTATAACAGATGCGAGGAGACTCCTTCATAAGCTCACACACTACAAAGCAGGAGGGTAGCGATGCAGGAACCTGAGAGCGAGCATCATCATGATCACGATCATGATGAAAACCAGCATAGTCACGATGATCACGAGGAACATGATCACGACCATGGCGAACACGATCATGAGCATGATGGACATGGGCATGGGGGGCATGGCCACACGAACATGGCCGCGTCGACGCCGACCTGTACGGCAACGAAGTAGGACTGCGCGCTGTACAGATCTCAACGGCTGGGATGTTTCTCGTGGCAGCGATTCAATTTGCCATCGCGGCAATTGGCGGCAGTGCCGGACTTTTCGCCGATGCCCTCCATAACCTGGGCGATGTGTTGACGACGGTTGCCCTCTGGATAGCCTTTGTACTCTCCAACCGCGCAGCCAACCGCCGCTACACCTATGGTTACTATCGGGCGGAGGACCTGGCCGGTATCTTCATTGTGCTGGTGATTATCGCCAGCGCGGTCGCTGGTGCGGTCGAGTCTATTCAAAAGCTCACCACCGGTTCGGTCCCGACACAACTTTACCTGAGTATGGCGGCGGCCTTGATCGGAGTGGCAGGCAACGAGATCCTCGCACAATACAAAATCTCAGTGGGGAAACGCATCAATAGCGTTCCACTTATCGCCGATGGGCAACACTCTCGCATTGATGGCCTCACGTCGCTGGCGGCATTCATCGGACTGATCGGCGTTGCCCTTGGCTTCCCCCTTGCCGACCCGATAGCCGGCCTGGTTATCACCGCGGTCATTCTCACCGTTGTCTACTCGACTACGCGCAGCGTCTTGCAACGCCTCCTCGATGCCGTTGACCCGCGTCTTATCCCTTCCATTCTAACTATAGCCAGCAAGGTTCCTGGCGTTGAAGCTGTTACCGATCCGCGCGCAAGGTGGATTGGACATACCCTCCACGTCACTCTGAACATCGAGGTCGATCCAGAATTGAAACTGGCCGATGCCCACGCTATCGCTGAAGAGGTCCGCCATCGCCTGGTTCACGAGGTCAAGGGGCTCTCCGAAGCCATTATACACACCGACCCCTCAAGTCATGGCGGAGATTTTCATCAACTGATGGCGCATCATCAACAGGAAGCACAGCGCCCGCTTATTGAACGCTAGAAGAGCAAAGCGAGGACGAGTATGATCGAAGAGCGAAGCGTGTGGCGAGTAGCGAGCGCGACCGAACGTTCATAGCCACGATTGAACAGCGGCGCGTGGAGTCGCCAATGGCGGTCATGGATTATCTCCCGGCCGAGATAGGGTTCACGTCCCTCCCGCTGCATAGGACGCCAGTATACGATCCGAAAGCAGCCCTAAACAACTCAGATTTGGAAATCCCGGCCCCTGCGCAACACCGGCAAGCATTGGCAGGTGTAGCCGCGGCTCGAAGCCGCGAATAGACAGATCCTCACCAATCGCACGCTCGGTCGTCACCCTATCGAATGAGCCCGTTACCCCGGCCAGTCGCTCATATGCTCGCCCCTGCAATAGTTTGGTAAACCAGAGAGCATTGAAGCCAACCGCAACGATCACATAATCGTACGTGTCTCGCTCCACCTCGCCGTCATATTCCATGTCGACAAAGACGTATTCCTCTGTAACCTGCATACGTCTTGCCGTTCCCATCACGGAGCGCACATTCTCGGCGCGATTCACCTCCTCCATCGCGTGCACAGAAAAGACTCCTCGATCCGTACGCCGCAAAAACTCGCGCCTATCCCTCTCGTTCATCCTCAACCAGCTCAACTGGTGCTTATGACCCCCGCGTAGACGAGCCAGCTTGGCATCGGGATCAGAAAACAGCCGGTTCTCCTCGAACCCTTCATCACGCGAGTAAAGCACCCCGTTTGGACTGACCACCTCGATAAAAGCCTTCTCCTTGCACTCGGAGAGCAGGGCAATCACAATCGCAGCGGCCGTTTCTCCCGTGCCGATCACGCCAATGTGCAGCGGAGTACTCACGGTTACTCGTAGCCGCGCAAACTCCTCAACACGCAGCCAGAAGCTTCCACCGTCCATTACGCGCGGATGGTTCGCTGGCTGTCCCTCAATAGTAATGGGCGTTCCCGGGCCGGTGATCACTAATCCATCACCCTCTACCGTCAAAGCCGCATCATCTTCCGTTGACCTGCAAACAAGCTGCCAGCGCTTACCGTCTTCACTCAGCACGATGGTGCGCACTTCGGCCAGGACGACATCGAACTCTATCCTGCTAGCCACCCACTGCAAGTAGCAGGACCACTCTCTATGGGTAGGCCTGGTCCGGCCTCGGTCGACCCAGTCCAGGTATTTGCCCATGTGAACAAGGTAACTGTGCCAGGAGAGCAAAAACATCTCGCCGGCAATCTCCTGGTTCTCGTCATCATCACCCCAGCTTGTCGAGGCGTACGGATAGCCCACGTCCTTCTCAGGGCGCGTCCCGAGCAGTTGTCTCCCATCTGTAAAGCCAAAGCCACCCGACCAGTGCGCGACGACGCCTTTGGAATCGACGATTACCAACCGCGGCACCTTATAGCCTCGTTTCGCCAACATGTAGCGTTTAGCAGCAATAGCTATCGCCTTCGGTCCCGCCCCAAGCACGAGAAGGCACTGCCCGGGCATTGCGGCACCTTCTCCTGGTACAACGTCTGTTTGCAGTCGCGTCTGATCGAAAGGAAAAGCCTCATTCACCTGCATCGTTAGACTGCCCCTGCAAAACGAAACAGGTCGGTCATCGTGAAGTGTCCTGGCTGCGCCCCTGGTAGTACAGGCTGCCACTCGGTCTCGGCATTGCGATAAGAAGAGGGATCGCCATCGATCAGTCCGAGCAGAACCTCGGCCACAATCCGTCCACCAACCTCGCCCAACCACTCACCCCTGTTGCGCACCTCGGCCTCCTTCAGAATATAAAACCAGAGCGGCGTTTCGCTTTTCCAGCCAAGGTCGTACAGACCAACCTCGCTGGTAGAGAGCGGTTCGACGCCCATCTCCCTTGCGATAGCTTCCCCCGAGGGCAGATCAAGTGCCTCCCCCCTCACCAGGTCGCGATAGGCCAGCGAATGTTCTTGAGCGGTCTTCGTCTCTCCCACCACCGACGTGGGCAAATCAATGAGCGAATGGGCAAGAATGGTATCGATCCGCTTGCTCGCCTGTGGCGGTCTCTCTTGATCTACGCTGAAAAAATACGCCCAGTCTATAACCCGATCATGTGGTACCGGGCAGGTGCCGGCAAAATCTGGGAAGACCTGCCCTTTTGCGCCGCCGCTATTGAGCGTATAGATTGACCTGACCTGGCTGTGCCCAAAGCGGTACGCTGCATCTGCGAACTCCACCGGTATATAGGGCTGTTCAACAAAGGTATAGAACTTCAAACCATTGGCCAGCAGATTGCTCACGAGATCATCACCTACAGAGAGCGGAAGGAACTCGTTGACGACGATCCACTGGTAGTGCCAGCGCACCAGGCGCTGTGCCTCGGCGAAAACTTCTGCACTCGGCACTCTCTCAGCCCTCAGGTAGTCGACGATCGCATTGTGAAATTTGAGGAAGGCCAGGTGCAACTGCGAAATAATGAGGTGGACATCGTTTCGCGCGTCGCCAAGTAGCGCACGCCCCTGCCGATTCCTGGGGACATCGGCCAGCTCTCCCTGGTCATTTACGCCAATAAGCAACTTATCAGCGTCATCGAGGTCATAGAGATAGGGGCTCCCCGTGGGTCCGCCGCCATAGAGCGATTCAAGATCGAGGCGCGGCGTTCTAAAATTGCGCAATTCGTTCAGGCGCGCATGATGCAGCAGGAGACTACGATCCGCGGTGATGTCGTGGGCGATAAACTGCCCCAGAAAGGGGAACCCGGCGGGTATGCGCGGATTGTCAGTCGGTGCCTCATTCCCACCAACCCTCGAGGCGGCATCCATCATTGACCCGGCTCGTCCTAATTTCAATAAAATGGCCTCGTCCGTCACAGGGCTGGGCAGATCGGGAAACATTCTGCCATATTTACTCGCATCTGCCGTGGCAAGCGAGTCCTTCAAACGCGGGGCAATGACACAGCTATGGGTGCTCATGGAAACCTCCTGGCGAGAATTGATTACAAATTGAGGTTACTAAAACATCACCTCGTCGATGTAGCACCAGCGCCAGTCTTCTCCAGGTTGGAAGGACTGGATAATCGGGTGGTTGGTCGCGTGGAAATGTTTCGTCGCGTGCTTGTTCTTCGAGGAGTCACAGCATCCGACATGCCCGCAAATCAGGCACTCGCGCAAGTGAACCCAGCTATCGCCAATTTTCAAACAGTCCTCACAGCCATTCGCGCTCGGTGTGACCTCTCGTATCTGATCCAGATGACTACACTGTATTGCCATGTGTCTCTTCCTTTCATTGCTTTGATACTTGCGACTGTAGTTTAACCTGAGACTAGACGAACTGGCGAGTGCCAGCGGGTAATTTAAACGATCTTACTCAAACCTGAGCCAGTAACTAGCTTATCACATCCAGCGTCACACGTGAAACATTCTTTTGACTAGTTCCCCCTGGAATAATGGCTAGGTTCCTTCCTTGCCTTCTGAGCTCTTATCCTGCTGAGGTTGCGCAGTCTCGCTTTTTCTTGCTTCCGGGCCAGGAACATCGCGTAGGGGGCTCAGCCAGCTCAGCAGGCCGTAGCGGCGCACCCCAATCAGTTCCCAGGCATGTACAAGGCCAAGGCCATAGGTACCCATCAGCAGCCCAGTCAGCGCAAAAACTGGATTGGACTGCCCAGGGAATCGGAAAAGTTGCACCGCGTAATAAAGCTCGAAGCCATAGAGAACGAGACTCACCACGAGTATAAATACCCTGCGTACCATATTGCGCCAATGAGAACGTTGGCTCAGCAGGTTCCATCCCAGCGTCAAGGTATTAGACAGCCCAACCAGGCTCAATACCAATGCCGTCCAACCCAGATTCGAAGAGGGTATCAAGGCTGCCAACGAAATGAAAAACGCGTTGAGCAGAGCTGTAAACGCGCTGGTCGCCAGAGCTCGCTTCTCCAGTGAAGCTCCCTCCAGCACCGTTTGTTCTGGCGCTATAGAAAGCGCTACAAAGAGCAAACCAACCAGGGCAGCGCCAGCGCCGGTGCTGGCCACAAAGAAATTAGCGAATGCTGCAGGAACCATACCCCTAAATTTTCCCTCCTCCAAAGTCACAATGCTTGCTTTTAACCTATCAACTCAATTATAAACAAGGTAGCGAAAGTTACAAGAGCATCCCCAGAACTCAACTCGAGGAGTGAACGAAGATGGAAACAGTCCGTACATAAGCTTCACGCATCTAAACGAAGCGCACACCCCCGCCCAAAAATCCTCTAACGCTAATTACATTGTGCTACAATGTATTGGCGAACGAAACAATGGAGTAGGAACACGATAAATCTTGTCCCATGCTGGACCGGGTGGGGCTGCCACAGGAAATACATATGACCCGCGTACTCTCTTACAATATACAATCAGGTGGAACGTATCGCACCGACAAATTAGCTACCATCATAGAGGCAACCAGGGCCGACATTATCGGCTTGACCGAAGCCACCGATCCGCAGGTTGCCGAAGAACTGGCCCAAAAACTCGGTATGCACCTCAGTATGAGTGGAGAGGCAAATCATCACACAGACTGGCATGTCGTCCTGCTCAGCCGACTACCGGTAAAAGATATACAGGCTCACGTTCGCCCCGACATCTTGACCAAACAGCACCTGTTGGAGGTAACTTTCGAGGAAAACAATGGTAACCTCCTCACCGTCTTTGTGGTCCACCTGACAGCCAACTTCTACAAAGGCTCTGTAAGTAATCGCATTCGACAAACAGAAATGCAAGAAATCCTTCGCACCATGGCAGCCAGGCAAGGAACGCCCCACATGCTCATGGGTGATTTCAACGCCGTCGCCCCCGGTGAAAGCATTAAAACCAGCGCGCTCCTCTCCTACTTTCTCAATCCCACACAAGCGTATCCAAAGCAAAATAGCGATTCTGCCGCACAGGCAGAGCTCGACCTTGCTATACGTTCATCGATACGCGCCCTCGAGGCCCTCCCAGGAAATACCTTCCTCTCCGCTATTACAGACTCTGCGAGCCTCCTCTATGCTCCTAGCGCCAGTCTCGAACTCCTGGACGAAGCTGGCTACGTTGATTGTTACCGCCGTATCAACCCACGCTCCCCCGGCCTCACCTATCCATCCCCAATCCCTGCCGGCCGTATCGACTTCATCTTTGCCAGCCCAGAGCTCGCTCCACGCCTCTCAACATCCTATGTCGTGGTCAAAGCCGCGGGCGTTGCAGGGTATGAAGCCAGCGATCACCTCCCGGTCTTCGCGGAATTTGCCTTATGATCCCTCTAAAAAGCGCTCCACACCGAAGGCGCTGATGATCTCCTGCGTTTGCCCTGTCATCACCAGTTCGGCTATGGTGACACCTGTAATCGCGCTCAACTCAAAGCCCGTGGCGCTATGTCCGGTGGCCAGCGTCACGTTCTCCCAACCAGGCGCTTTGCCAAGAATGGGGCGGCTATCCGGTGACCATGGACGTAGGCCCGCCCATATATTGGCGATAGGGGCAGTCCCCAGCGTCGGTACCAGCTGAATGGCGCTCGAGAGCAGCCATGCGATGCCTTCCGCCGTAACGCTTTTATCGAAGCCGGCCTGCTCGACCGTCGCCCCAACGTAGATCGTGTCGTCGAGCTTGGGAACGAGATACACGCCTTCGCCAAAAAGGATGTGCTTCAGGGGAGAGACCGGTTGCCTGAGGGAAAGGATCTGACCTCGCATGGGGCTGACGGGTATAGAGAGCCCCAGCCACTCGCCAAAACGCGCGGACCACGCTCCGGCGGCAATTACCAGCTGGTTACAACTTATCACCTCGCCCAGCGCTGTCTGCACGCCCGTCACCGTGGAGGCGCTACGTTGAATGCCTGTGATCTCGGTACGCTCATAGAACAACACCCCCTGCTGGCGCGCAGCCCCGGCATAAGCCCTGGTCATAGCCGCAGGCTTGATGCTGCCATCCTTCGGCGTATAGATAGCTGCCTCTACACCAGATGTCAGCAGAGGTTCTCGCACTCGGACCTCGTCTCCTGTCAACCATGTCACTTGCAATCCGAGTGGCTCCCATATTGCCATCTGCCGGCGTAGTAACCCGGCATCCGCTGCGTTTGTTGCCGTGTGCAAGGAGCCGGGACAATAGTATTCTGCCCGCACCCCGCTTGCCTCTTCGAGTGTAGGAATAAGTTCAGGATAAAGGGACCAGCTTGCCAGGAGCAGGTTGGCATAAGCGCTCTGACCGGAGATCTCGCCAATGGGTGCGAGCAGCCCGGCAGCGGCGCTTGAAGCCTCGGCCGCCACCTCTTCCCGTTCTACAACGATGACCTCGGCCCCTGCTTTACCCAGCTGATAGGCTATCGAACAACCAATCACTCCCCCACCGACAATGACGACATCGGTTGTGTGTTGTCTGCTCATCTTAACCCTTCTTTACCTGATCTCACATGTAGGCTTTACACCTCGACGTCCGCGATGGACTCACGTACCCAGGTAGGGCGATAAGGGAAGCGTTCGATTTGCTCGCGCCTGGTGACTCCCGTCAGCACCAGGATGGTGCGCAGGCCGCTCTCGACCCCGGCGATAATATCGGTATCCATGCGATCACCGATCATCACGGAGTTCTCGGAATGAGCTCCCAACGTGCGCAGGGCAGTGCGCATCATCAACGGGTTCGGTTTGCCGATGAAATAGGGCTTGACACCTGTGGCCGCACTGACCAATGCGGCTACTGCACCAGTCGCAGGGACGACTCCCCCTTCACCTGGCCCCATGGTATCTGGATTGGTGGCAATGAAACGTGCGCCAGCCATCACGAAGCGAATGGCGCGGGTAATGCGTTCAAAGCTATAGGCCGTCGTCTCACCCAACACCACATACTCTGGCGCCTGATCGGTCAGAATGAAACCAACTTCATGCAGCGCCGTTGTCAGCCCAGACTCCCCGATGACATACGCTCGCCCACCAGGCCTCTGATCGTGTAGGAACTGCGCGGTCGCCAGCGCGGATGTGAAGATCGCTTCCGGTGCTACATCCAGTCCCATAAAGTGCAGCCGTACCTGCAGGTCGCGCGGGGTGTACAGCGAGTTATTGGTAAGAATCAGGAACGGGATTCCTTTAGCCTGCAGCCGCAGCACAAACTCTGCCGCCCCTGGGACGAGCGCCGTCCCCCGCAGGATGACCCCATCCATATCTGTCAAGTAATTCTTTATATTGTCCAATGATACCCCCCGTTGAGTGGTAACTGGTGAAACTCATGTGAAAAGGAAGTATTGCCTGCTGTGAGTGTAGCACATATGCATGCTGGCCGCCAAAAATCGGCCCTTTGCTGCTTGCCCTGGAGTTTGCCGAACAATGTGACATATGATACAGTACATCTCACAAATCGATTGACACGCGAGAGGTGGCTGGTACAGTTCTCTGCATAGATGACTATAAGAATAAACACGATCTCAAGAAAGGATTTTCATGATATCTCAAGCAACTCTTGTGAGTCCGTGCCTAGCTGCTCTACAAGAAGAGTTGCTATATGGCAACCACACAGCTCTTGTTACCTTCTGGCGAGAGATCACAGCACAAGGAGCTCCTCTTATCGAAACCATCCCCAGCGATGACATCCATGTCCTGGTGACCTTTCTCTGGCAAGCAAATGAAGAGATACAGAATGTTGTCGTCGCCGGGGCGCTGGTCGGATGGAACATTTCCGAGAACCAGATGAGCCGCATGTTGAATACAGATCTCTGGTACAAAACCTACATTATGCGCTCTGATACTCGTGCCATCTATCGTTTCTCCCCTAATGATACACTCCTTCCTTGGAGCATCGATAACATGGAGAAACGGTTGGCCGCCTGCCGGCGTGACCCGCTCAATCCCAGGACGTTTCTTTTCCCCAGGAATCAGGAAGATCCCTGGAGTAGGGAAATACATATGTCGGCGCTTGAACTGCCCGCTGCCCCTCCTCAGCCCTGGATTATGCCGCGCGCGGGTGTGCCAAAGGGGGAGTTGAAGCTGCATCATATCCACAGTCATATGTTGAGGAACAGTCGCCGGGCCTGGGTCTATACTCCCCCCGGGTACGAACAGAGCGCCGGGCCGTATGGGCTCCTCCTCCTGTTTGATGGGTCAGCCTACCTTGAGCTTATTCCTACTCCTATAATCCTGGATAACCTGCTCGCTGAAGGTCTTCTGCCGCCAATGGTTGCCGTGATGCTCGATTCCCCACCAGAGTCGCGTAACCATGAACTGACGGGCCATCGACTTTTCGTCGATTTCCTGGTCCAGGAGCTTGTTCCCTGGCTTCGCAGGCACTACTATATCACTGCTGACCCAATGAAAACCATCGTGGGAGGGTCAAGCGCAGGCGGCCTGGCTGCTGCCTATACTGGTTTGCATGCTTCTGAGATATTTGGGAATGTGCTTTCTCAATCAGGGTCGTTCTGGTGGAATTGGGATGCCGAGGAAAAAATAGCGCAGCAGTGGTTGACACGGCAGTTTGCGGTCAGCCCCAGGCAACCTCTCCGCTTCTATATCGATGTGGGACGGCTTGAGCGTATTCCGGGCTATGACTTACTGATGGTCAACCGGCACCTCTACGATGTCTTACTGGCCAAAGGATACCCTGTACAATATGCTGAGTTGGGTGGAGGCCACGAGTATATTAGCTGGCGCGGAGGCTTCTCAAACGGGTTGTTAGCATTAGCCGGTGTATGAGGCCCTTTCACCTCTTAATTACCTCTTCACTTTACCCCTCACTGTTTTTGGGAATGATGCTGACCACGAGAAATCAAGTGTAGTTACAAAATGTCTGTGAAATATTCGTTCGTAACGCCGGCCGTAACGATTTGGGAACGCTCCCCCAGTACTCTAGAAATAACCAATAAGGAAAAACAGTATGGTCTCTTTGATCCAGAAAAGGGCAATAAAAAATGAGGACGGCGACATCTCAAATGCAGCGTGATGCTTCACGTTTTTTTGTAGAGCTCAGCCACCAATATGGGGATATTGTCCGTATACGCTTCGTTTTCTGGCCAACCCTTATCGTCAATCACCCTGATGCCATCAAGCATATTGTCCAGGGTAACCATAAAAATTACAACAACAAAGATTTCTTTCTCTACCATATGCTCAGTCCGCTTTGGAGTAAAGAGCTGATAACGAACGATGGACAATCCTGGCCGCGCCAGAGACGCCTCATACAGCCACCCTTCTACCGCAACCGCATCGCGGCTCTTGGCGTGCAGGTGACAAGGGCCACGGTTGCTATGCTCAATCGCTGGCAGAAAGGCACAGAGCGCGGAGGAGGCGAAAAACCGCTTGATATTGTGACAGAGATGTTTCGCCTGACCCTGTTTAATACAGGAAAGGCCCTGTTCAACATGGATCTCGGGGAAGGTGTGAGCGATTCCGAGCGGGCATTTTTAAGAGTCAATAAGCTGTATACAGAACACTTTTATGCTCCCTCTCCACCTCTCAACGTGCCCATCCCACGTAACCGTCTCCTGCACGCGGCCATTCGTACGCTCAGTGAGGTAGTAGACACCATCATCGATGAGCGACGCCAACAGAACATAGACAAAGGAGACCTGCTCTCGATGTTATTGATGGCGCGTGACGATGAGACAGGCCAGGGATTGAGTTCGCAGCAAGTGCATGACGAAGTGTTGACTATGATGATGGCTGGTCATGAAACCACGGCGGCAGCGCTTGCATGGGCCTGGCACCTGCTTTCCCAGCATCCTGATGTAGAGCGCCGCTTTCACGCGGAACTGGATGACGTGCTTGGCGGAAATTTACCCACCTTTGAGCATGTTGCCAGATTGTCATACACGCAGATGATATTAGAGGAAGCGCTGCGTCTTTACCCACCAGCCTGGATGTTCGGGCGCAAGGCTATTGCCGATGACGAGATTCGCGGCTATCACATTCCAGCAAACAGCATGATCTTTATTAGTCCATACTGTTTACATCGTCATCCAGACTTCTGGGAGAACCCGGAGGCATTCGATCCCGAGCGTTTCTCACTTGAACGCTCCAGCAGTCGCCCACCCTTCGCCTACTTTCCTTTTTCTGGCAGCTCATGTCCATATACAGGCAATATGTTCGCGCTGATGGAGGCAAAGTTAATTCTTGCCACTATAGGACAACGCTATCGATTGCGCCCGGTACAGCCCCCGATGTGGGAGACAGCACCCAATCAGATGGTTATTGCGCGCCACTGACCAGCAGAAATATAGGATAAATGAAGAGCCTCTACCCAATTCGTTCTATTCCCGAGAAGGATCGCTCCTCAGGTGAATGACTTCATCGCCAAGATGTAGCATAGCATCCCAGGTCACCTTGATAGCATCTTTGACGCTCTGGTGTGCAGGACAGCCTTCCGGGTGTACCTTAAGTGCGCGTTCTGCCTCCGCGCGCGATTCCGGAGAAACAGTCAGATCGTAGTGGATGGTAATCGCTTCAATGCGAATAGTCTTGCCAATCCCGACAATACGTCCATCAACGGTAGCAGTATACAGGTCACGGTCAAAGCGAATCTTGCGCCCTGCCAGGGCGCCGGCAAGCGTGCCGTACATTCAGCCTGCAACGGCGGCAACGATATGATCCAGGGTTGAAGCAATTGCGGGACCCTCTTTTGCCCCGTAATACTCGCGCAATTTCCCCTGCACCCCATAGACAACAGGATCTGGGACCTCACCAAGGTACGCATTGCGGTAGCCGTCTTGATATATCAGACGCGCGTGTGATATGTATTCAAAAGGTTCTGCCATTGGATGTGTTCCTCCTCTTATTAATTTAATGGGACGACCAGGTTCACCCGTACTGGT
>WNFX01011023.1_pt1 | contig 12394 bp, 3 predicted proteins | sample 5400111 | NCBI WGS metagenome assembly WNFX01 (sample SAMN13153363, study PRJNA577476) | soil metagenome | isolation source: 40 cm soil or saprolite under grassland replicate 1 | place: USA:California | collected 2016-06-15
CCCGCTGGCGGGAGGACGGCGCCCTCGACTTCCTGGGCCGGCTCGACACCCAGGTGAAGGTGCGGGGCTTCCGGATCGAGCTGGGCGAGGTCGAGGCGGTCCTGGCCCGGCACCCGGCGGTGGCGGCGGCGGTGGCCGCGGTCAAGACCGACCCCGCCGGCGACCGGCACCTCGTCGGCTACGTGCTGCCGGTGGGCCGGCCGCCGAGTGTCGAGGAGCTGGCCGGGCTGGTGCGGCGCACGCTGCCCGGGTACATGGTGCCGGCGGCCCTCGTCGTGGTCGACCGGATCCCCCGGTCGCCGAACGGGAAGCTCGACCGAGCGGCGCTGCCGGCGCCCCGGTGGGGCGAGGCGGCGGACCGGCGGTCCGCAGTGCCGCCCGGCACCGCGGTCGCGCGGGCGCTCGCCGAGATCTGGTCGGCGGTGCTGCGCCGGGAGCAGACCGGCGCCGGGCCGATCGGCCTGGACGACGACTTCTTCGCCGCCGGCGGCCACTCGCTGCTGGCGCTACGGGTGCGAGCCCAGATCCGCCGGCGGTTCGGTGTGTCGCTGCCGGTGCCGACGCTCTTCCAGGCGCGGACGCTCGGCGCCCTGACCCGCGCGGTGGAGGACGCCATGGTGCGGAAGGTCTCCGGCACCGAGGAGCTGACCACGGACGTGTTGATGCGCCGGCTGGACCCGGGCGACGGAAGCCTGCTCACGGTGCCTCGCCGGGACCACCCGGGCGAGCCAGCGCCGCTCTCGCCGCTGCAAGAGCGGCTGTGGTTCCTCGACCGGTTCGCGGCGGGGCAGAGCATCCATCACGTGTCGGTGGCGCTGCGGCTGCGCGGCGAGCTCGACCTCGCCGGCCTGCGCTGGGCACTCGGCGAGGTGCTGCGCCGGCACGACGCGCTGCGGACCAGCATCGCGGTACGGGACGGGACACCGGTCCAGCTGGTGGCTCCGCCGGTGCCGGAGCCGGCGCTGGACCCCGAGCCGGTGCCGGTCCAGCCGGGCGAGGACCCGCAGGCCGCGCTGCGCGCGGCGGTGCTCACCACCGCGGGACGGTCGTTCGACCTCGAGCGGGGCCCGCTGCTTCGGGTCACGCTGTTCCAGACCGGCCCGGCCGACCACGTGCTGGCCGTCACGGCGCACCAGATCATCTGCGACCGCGCCTCGGTCCGCCTGCTGCTGGCCGAGATCGGCGACCGGTACTCGGCGTTCCGGCACGGCCGGCCGGTCCAGCCCGCGGACCTGCCGATCCAGTACGCGGACGCCGCGGTCTGGGGTCGGGCCCGGCTGCACAGCGAGAAGCAGGCGGGCATGCTGCGGTACTGGCAGCGGCAGCTGGCCGGTCTGCCGGCGCTGGAGCTGCCCACCGACCGGCCTCGCCCGCCGGTTCCGTCGTTCGCCAGCGACCAGGTCGTGGGGTCGGTCAGCGCGGCGGCGACCCGCCGGCTGCGGGAGGTCGCGGGCGGCCGGGACGGCACCGTGTTCACCGCCCTGGTGGCGGCGTTCGACCTGGTCCTGTCCCGGTACACCGGCCAGGACGACATCGTGGTCGGCTCGACCGTGTCCGGCCGCCCGCTCCCCGAGCTCCAGGCGCTGGTCGGCCCGTTCGCCAACATGGTGGTGCTGCGCACCGACCTGTCGGGCGACCCGACCTTCGCCGAGCTGCTCGACCGGGTGCGCGAGGTGGTGCGGGGCAGCCGGGAGAACCAGGAGGTGCCGTTCGGCGAGGTGGTCCGGCTGCTGCGGCCGGACCGCGACCCGAGCCGGAACCCGCTGTTCCAGGTCGGCGTGCAGCTGCCGGACGAGGCTCCCGCCCCGGTCCTGTCCGGACTGGACGCGTCCACAGTGGCCGTCCAGCTCGGGCAGCACCCGCTGGACCTCTCGCTGGTCGGCAGCCTCGACCGGGAGCGGCTGCGGCTGGCGGTCGAGTACGGCACCGACCTGTTCGACCGGGCCCGGGTGCAGCGGATGGTCGAGCACGTCGGGCGGGTGCTCGAGGCGGTCGCGGCCGACCCGTCGCTGCGGCTGTCCCAGGTGCCACTGCTGTCCGACCCGGAGCGGGCGGACGTGCTGCGGCACTGGCAGGGCCGGCCCAGCGAACTGCCCCGCGAGCCGCTGCACGTGCAGATCGCCGAGCAGGTGGCCCGGACGCCGGACGCGCCGGCCGCGGTCTTCGCCGGCGAGTCGCTGACCTACCGCGAGCTGGATCGCCGTGCCGGGCTGCTGGCCCGCTACCTGCGGTCGGTCGGGGTCCGGCACGAGGACATCGTCGGGTTGGCGCTGGACCGCGGGCTCGACGCGCTGGTCGGGCTGCTCGGGGTGGTGAAGGCCGGCGCCGCGTTCCTTCCGCTGGATCCCGAGCACCCGGCCGCCCGGCTCGGCCTCGTCCTCGAGGACGCCGCCGCCCGGGTGGTGATCACCCACTCGACGCTCGCCGAGCGGCTGCCCCGGGCACCCGGCCGGGCGGTGGTCCGCATCGACCAGGTCTGGCCGGCTGCGCAGGAGTTGGCCGGCGAGCCGCTGCCGGAGTGGGCGACCGGCCGGTCGGCCGCGTACCTGCTGACCACCTCGGGCTCCACCGGCACGCCGAAGGGCGTGCTGGTCGAGCACGCCGCGATGACGGCCTTCGCGGCCGCGATGGCGTCGCTGTGTGGCATCGGCCCGGGCGACCGGATGCTGCAGTTCGCCTCGCTCGTCTTCGACCTTGCCGAGGGCGAGATCTTCGCCGGGCTGACGCACGGTGCGACCCTGGTGCTGGTGCCGAAGGAGACCATCGTGTCGCCGGCCGGGCTGGCCGAGCTGATCCGCCGCGAGCGGGTGACGTACCTCGGGTCGCCGCCCGCGGTGCTCGCGCTGGTCGAGGCCGAGCCGTACCCGGACCTGCGCTCGATGCTGGTGGGCGGCGAGGCGTACTCCGGCGACCTGGTGAACCGGTGGAACCTGCCCGGGCGGCGATTCCTCAACGGCTACGGCCCGACCGAGGCCGCGGTGGCCTGCACCGCCTACCTCTGCGAGCACGTCCTGTGGACCGGCCCGCCGCCGATCGGCCGCGCGCTGCCCAACCGGCGGGTCTACCTGCTGGACCGGTGGGGCAACCCGGTCCCGGTGGGGGTGCCGGGCGAGATCGTGGTGGCCGGAGAGGGCCTGGCCCGCGGCTATCACCGCAACCCGCGGCTCACCGCCGAGCGGTTCATCCCCGACCCGTTCCATCCCGGCCAGCGCGCCTACCGCACCGGCGACCTCGGGGCCTGGACCGAGCAGGGCCAGATCCAGTTCGTCGGCCGGGTCGACACCCAGGTCAAGCTGCACGGCCTGCGCATCGAGCTGGGCGAGATCGAGGTCGTACTGGCCCGCCACCCGGCGGTCGGGCAGGCCGTCGTCACGCTGCGCCTGGACGGCGGCGGTCCCGCGGGAGCCAAGCAGCTGGTCGCCTACACGGTGCCCGACGGCCCGGCGCCCGCAACCCGGGCGCTGCGCGAGCACCTCGCCGAGCACCTGCCGGACTACATGATCCCGGCGGCCTTCGTCAGCCTGGACAGCCTGCCGCTGCTGGCCAGCGGGAAGGTCGACCGGGCGGCGCTGCCGGCACCCGACGCGGTCAGCTCGACCAGTGCGGGCACGGCGCCGCGCACCGCGACCGAGCAGGCGGTGGCCGACATGTTCGCCGACCTCCTGCAGGCCAACCAGGTGGGCGCGGCCGACAACTTCTTCGAGCTCGGCGGCAACAGCCTGCAGGCCGCTCTGGTGCTCAGCCGGATCCTCGACACGTGGGGAGTGACCCTGGCGATGCGGGACTTCTACGCCGACCCGGCGGTCGAGTCGGTCGCCCGCACGATCGAGGACGCCGTGCTCACCGGGGCGGCGGCCGACGACCTGGCCAGCCTCCTCGACGAGGCCGAGTTCGACGAGACGTTCGAGGAGACGAGGGGCGATGACTGACTTCTCCAGCCGGCTGGAGGCGCTCTCCCCGCAACGGCGGGCGATCCTGGTGCAGCAGCTGGCGCAGCGAAGGGCCGCCGCGGCCGGCCGCACCGCCCGGCAGGTCCCGCGCCGGCCCGAGGGGATGGACCGTCTTCCGCTGTCCGCCCTGCAGGAACGGCTGTGGGTGATGGACCAGGTCGACCCGGACATCCTGACCGCGTACAACGTGCCGGCCGCGTACCGGCTCCGCGGTGCCGTGGACGTCGAGCTGCTGCGCCGGTCGATGTCGCGGATCGTCCGCCGGCACGAGGCGCTGCGCACGACGTTCGCCGACGAGGACGGCGTGCCGTACCAGGTGATCCATCCGCCGTTCGAGCTCGAGCTGCCGGTGGAGGACCTGACCGGCATGGATCCGCGGCAGCGTGCGGCTGAGGCGATGCGGCGGGCCGGCGACCTGTCCCGGCAACGGTTCGACCTGCGGCACGGGCCACTGATCCAGGCCGTGCTCTACCGCCTCGGAGCCGAGGACCACCTGCTCGTCGTCCCGATCCACCACATCTGCGCGGACGGCTGGTCGGTCGGCGTGTTCGTGGCCGAGCTGGCCGAGTTGTACGGCGCGGGCCGGGTCGGCCGAGAGCCGGTGCTCCCGGAACTGCCGCTGCAGTACGCCGACTTCACGGTCTGGCAGCAGCACATCCTGCAGCAGGACCGGGCCGCCCAGAAGCTGGCGTACTGGGAGCGGCGGCTGGCCGGCGCCGCCTCGCTGGACCTGCCGACCGACCGGCCACGGCCGGCCACCCCGTCGGTGCGCGGGCGGGGCCTGACCCACCACATCGGCGCCGACATCGTGGACCCGCTGCGGGAGCTGGCGCAGTCCACCGGCGCCACCCTGTTCATGGTGCTGACCAGCGCCCTGCAGGTCGTGCTGGCCCGATACACCGGGCAGCACGACATGGTGGTCGGCACCGCCACCGCCGGCCGGGACCGGCCGGAGCTGGAGCCGCTGATCGGCCTGTTCACCAACCTGGTTGCGCTGCGCACCGACCTGTCCGGGAACCCGACGCTGGCCGAGGTGCTGACCCGGGTGAAGGAGACCACGCTCGACGCGTTCGACAACCAGGACGCGCCATACGACCGGGTGGCGCAGCGGGTGCAGGCCGGGCGCGACCTGACTCGCAACCCGCTGTTCCCGGTGGCGATGGACCTGCAGCGGGCGGACACGCTGACCTTCGAGCTGCCGGGGGTGGCCGCGGAGATGGTCAGCGTGCCGCAGGGCACCGCGCGCTTCGACATCGCCATCAACGCGTTCGAGGGCGCCGACGGGGTCACGCTGTGGTTCGAGTACTCGACCGACCTGTTCGACGAGCCGCGCATGCGCCGCCTGCTGGGCCACTTCGAGCGGGTGCTCACCGCGTTCGGCAAGGACCCGTCGGTGCGGATGGCCGACCTGCCGCTGCTGTCCGACGTGGAGCAGGCCCGTCTGCTCGAATGGGCCCTCGGCAAGGACATCCCGTTCCGGAAGGAGCCGGTGCACGCGCTGATCGCCGAGCAGGCGGCCCGCACCCCGGACGCGGCTGCCGTCGTCTACTCCGGACAGTCGCTGAGCTACGCCGAGCTGGACCGGCGCGCCGGCCTGCTGGCCCGGCACCTGCGCCGGCTCGGCACCCGGCAGGAGGACATCGTGGCGGTGGGCCTGGACCGCAGCCTGGACCAGATCATCGCGCTGGTCGGGGTGCTCAAGGCCGGGGCCGCGTTCGTGCCGTTGGACCGGGACGACCCGCCGGAGCGCAGCCGGTACGTGCTGGAGGACACCGGCGCCCGGCTGGTGCTGACCAGCTCGGCGCTGCTGGACCGGCTGCCCGACGTGGACGGTCGCACGGTGGTGTGCCTGGACCAGGCGTGGCCAGAGCTGGAGGCGCTCGCCGACGAGCCGCTGCAGGAGTGGGCGTCGGTCGACTCGCTGGTGTACGTGCTCTACACGTCCGGCTCGACCGGCAAGCCGAAGGGTGTCCTGATCGAGCACGGCGGGCTGTCCAACTTCATCACCTACCTCACCAACCTGTTCGACCTCGGCCCGGCCGACCGGCTGCTGCAGTCGACGTCGCTGGTCTTCGACCTGGCCGAGGGCGAGATCTTCACCGGGCTGGCGGTCGGCGCCACGCTCGTGCTGGTGCCGCACGAGACCAGCATCTCGCCCACCGGCCTGGCCGAGCTGATGCGCCGGGAGCGGGTGACCTACATCGGCACCCCGCCGGCAATGCTCTCCCTGATGGACCCGGAGGGCTACCCGGACCTGCGCTACCTGCTGGTCGGCGGCGAGGCGTTCAGCGGCGAGCTGGTGAACAAGTGGAACCTGCCCGGCCGCCGGTTCGTCAACGGCTACGGGCCTACCGAGATCACCATCGGCGCGACGTTCTACATCTGCGAGCACAAGACCTGGACCGGTTCCCCGCCGATCGGCCGGACCCAGCCGAACCGGTGGAACTACCTGGTGGACCGGTGGAACAACCTGGTCCCGATCGGCGTGCCCGGCGAGCTGCTGTCCGGCGGCCCGGGGATCGCCCGCGGCTACCTGAACCGGCCGGAGCTGACCGCGGAGAAGTTCGTCGACGACCCGTTCCGGCCGGGCGAGCGCGTCTACCGCACCGGCGACCTGGGCATGTGGACCGAGGACGGCTACATCCAGTTCCTCGGCCGGGTGGACAGCCAGGTGCAGCTGCGCGGTGTCCGGATCGAGCCGGGCGAGGTGGAGTCGGAGATCCTCACCCACCCCGGGGTCGCCCAGGCGGCCGTGACGATGCGGGAGGACACCCCGGGGGGCAAGCGGCTGGTGGCCTACCTGGTGCCGGCCGACCCGCGGCGGCCGCCCACCGACCTGCGCGACTACCTCATCCGGCGGCTGCCGATCTACCTGGTGCCGGCCGCGTTCGTGCCGATGGAGTCGCTCCCGCTGCTCTCCAACGGCAAGGTCGACCGGAAGGCACTGCCCGCTCCCGAGCAGGCCGTGCAGCGCCGCTACGTGGCTCCGCGGACCGGCACCGAGCGCCGGCTGGCCGAGGCGTTCGGCGAGGTGCTCGGCGCCGACCGGGTCGGCGCCGAGGACGACTTCTTCGCCCTCGGCGGCAACTCGCTGCAGGCCACCCGGGTGGTGGTCCGGGTCCGCCGGGCGGTGGGCGTCGAGCTGTCCGTGCGCGAGTTCTTCACCTCCTCGTCGGTGGCCGACCTCGCTCGGGTGGTGGACCGGCTGCGGGCCGAGCAACCCCGGCACGGCGGGTCGGCGCTGGTGCCGATCACCCCGGACGGGGACCGGCCGGCGCTGTTCTGCGTGCCGAACATCTCCGGCTCGGCGTACTCCTACCGCGGGCTCGGCCAGCTCCTGGCGCCCGAGCACCCGCTGTTCGCGTTCCAGGCGCCCGGGCTGGACAGCGACGAGCCGGCCCTGGACCGGGTGGAGGAGCTGGCCAGGGTCTACACCGCGGCCATGCGGGAGCAGCAGCCGGCTGGTCCCTACCACCTGGTCGGCTACTCCGCGGGCGGGATGATCGCGCTGGAGATGGCGTTGCAGCTCGTCGACGCCGGCCAGCGGGTGGCCGCGCTGACCCTGGTGGACACCGAGCCGCCGGTGGCCGGCGAGCCGCCCTCGCCGGCGGACCTCCTGCAGCTTTTCGCCGCGAACCTGGCCGGGGCGCTGGACCGGCCTGAGGTGCCGCAGCTGGACCCGGCGATCGCGGCGCTGCCCGAGCCGGCGATGCTGGACCGGCTGCTCGCCGAGCTGCGAGCCGCGGACCTGCTGCCGGCCGACGTGGGAGCCGACTTCCTGGCCCGCCGGTTGCGGGTGTTCACCGCGACCGCCAGGGCGATCTGGCGGTACGCGCCCGCCCGGGCGTTCCCGGGGCGGCTGGACCTGGTGCGCGCCGCCGAGACCGCGAGCAGCCAGGGGACCTGGGCCGGGCTGGCCGCCGCGGTGCGCGAGCAGGTCGTCCCGGGCACGCACTTTTCGATGTGGGCCGAACCGAACCTGCCGCTGCTCGCCGGTGCCATCCGGGACTGCCTGGCCCGCGCCGCGAGCGAGGTGCCGGGGTGACCGCGGCGGACACCGCGCCCTGCACCGCGGTGACCCGCAGGAACGGCTGGTTGACCACCAGCCGGACCCCGTCGGCGATCTCGCCCCGCAGGTTCCGCCGGCCGCCGGCCGGCGGCGCCGGTGCCGGCTCCCGGGTGCCGATCAGCAGCACCGTCCTGTTCGAGGTGTCCTGGCTGTCCTACGTGCCAGGCCTGGTGCCCAAGGAGCAGCTGATCGAGGCGAACGGGAAGGTCGCCGCGAGCTCGGCCTCGGCCGAGGTGGCCGGGCCCGGGCTCGGCGGCCTCCTGGTGCAGCTGCTCACCGCGCCGACCGCGCTGCTGGTCGACGCCGTGTCCTACGCGGTCTCGCTGGCCTCGCTGCTGCTGATCGGCACCCGGGAGCCGGCACCGGCGCCGCCGGCCGGCGGCCGGCGGAACCTGCGGGGCGAGATCGCCGACGGGGTCCGGCTGGTGGTCAACCAGCCGTTCCTGCGGGTCACCGCGGTGCAGGGCGCGGTGTAACTTCGCGTTCATGGCCAGCGAGCCGCTGTTCCTGCTCTACGCGATCCGGCAGCTGCACTTCCGTGCGGGTCTGGTCGGCGCGATCTACGCCGTCGGCGCCGTCGGTGGGGTGATCGGTGCCGCCGCGGCCGGAACGGTCTCTCGGCGCGCCACGTTCGGCGCCGCGTACACGGTAGCGGTGACATTCGGCAGCCTCGCGGGCTTCCTGCTGCCCGCCGCCGGCGGGCCGGAGAGCGTCAAGGTCGTGCTGTTCGTCCTCGCGTTCTTCCTGATCCGCCTCGGGGTGGGGCTGTCCAACGTGCTGGCGATCACGCTGCGGCAGACGGTCACGCCGAACCACATGCTCGGCCGGATGAACGCCTCGATGCGCACCATCCTGTGGGGCATCGGCAGCCTCGGCGCGCTCGCCGGCGGGTTGCTCGGCGCGACGCTGGGGCTCCGGCCGGCGCTGTGGGTGACCGCCGGCATCTACGCGGCGTCCCTGGTGCCGGTCCTGGTGTCGAGCATCCCCCGGCTGGCAACGCTGCCGGAGGCCCCGGAGACCCCCGCTTCGCAGACCTCCGCGCCGGCATCGGTCTAGGGGCCTGCCGGCCGGCCGATTTTCCGGCCGTCTCCCTAGACAACCCCGGGGCCGGCCGCGAGGCTGCTCCCATGCGACAGTGGCGTCCGGCACGCAGCGTTCTCACCGTCTCGTTGGCCGCGCTCGGCCTGGTGCTGGCCGGGCAGCCGGCCGGTCTCGGCCCCGCGGTGGCCGACCAGCAGCCCACCGCGCCCGGCGCGCCAGGTGCGCTGTCCCACTTCGACCTGGCCCGCAAGGATTGCTTCGGCACGGCCCGGAACGGCACCTCCAAGGTCTGGTACACGGTGGCCGGCGGGGTGCTGTCCGACGTCTACAGCCCGACGATCGACACCACGAATGTCGAGACGCTGCAGTACGTCGTGACCGACGGTCGGACGTTCACCGACCTGCAGAGCCGGGACACCACCTACACCGTGCGGGCCACCGACCCGAGCGGGATGGCCTGCCAGGTCACCAGCACCGCGAAGAATGGCCGGTACCGGCTGGTCAGTGACTACGTCACCGACCCGGACCGGAACGCGGTGCTGATCTCCACCCGGCTGCTGCAGGCGAGCGGCCCCGGCGTGCCGGCCGGGCTGCAGGTCTACGTCCGGTACGACGCGTCGATCAACGGCAACGGCGGTGGCGGGCCGGCGAACGGCGGCGCGGACGACGCCGTGGTCGACCAGGCAACCACCGCGCTGGTCAGCTCCGACCTGAACACGGTGACGAACGCGGCGAACCGCGACTACGCGGTGCCGCTGTACGGCGCGCTGCGCGCCAACCGGCCGTTCCTCACCGCCAGCAGCGGCTACGCCGGCACGGCCAGCGACGGGCTGGCGCAGCTGGACGCCGACCACACCCTGGCCACGACCTACGCGGCGGCACCGCACGGCAACGTGGTGCAGACCGGGCAGCTGTCCCTGAACGACGAGGGGGCGTTCACCCTGGCGCTCGGCTTCGGCACCTCGGCCAGCGATGCGATCGGCGTCGCCGGGAGGTCCGCGCAGGCGCCGTTCGGGCAGACCGCGAGCCGGTACGTGGCAAGCTGGCGGGCCTACGACAAGGGGCTGCGCCCGCCGCCGACGACGTTCCCCGGTCTGTCCGACGCGGACAGCGCCCGGCTGCGCTCGGCGTACTGGCTGTCGGTGAACGTGCTCAAGGCGAGCGAGGACAAGACCTTCCCCGGCGCGGTGGTCGCCTCCATCGCCAGCCCGTGGGGCCAGGCGGTCAGCGCCGGCGACACTCCGGGCGGCAACGCCGTCTACTTCGGCTCGTACCGGGAGGTCTTCTCCCGCGACCTGTACGAGGCGTTCACCGGGATCCTGGCCGGCGGTGACCTGGCCACCGCCCGGGACACGGTGCGGTTCCTGTTCGAGCGGCAGCAGCTTTCCGACGGCCGGTTCCCGCGCAACTCGCTGGTGAACGGGAAGAAGGCGCCGGACACCGGCGGCGACCAGCTGGACGAGTCGTCCTACCCGATCCTGATGGCCTACCAGGCCGGCCTGTCCGGCGACCATGCACTGTGGACGGACCACGTGAAGAAGGCGGCCGACTTCGTGGTCGCGCACGGGCCGTCGTTCGGCGCCGAGCGGTGGGAGGAGCAGGGTGGGTACTCCCCCTCCACCATCGCCGCCGAGATCGCCGGCCTGGTCGCGGCCGGCCGGATCGCCGACCTCAACGGCGACCCGGCCGCGGCCCGGGTCTACCGGGCCACCGCGGACCACTTCCAGCGCAGCATCAAGGGCTGGACGGTGACGACCAACGGACCGCTCGCCGCCCGGTACTTCATCCGGCTGTCCAAGACCGGCGACCCGAACGCGGCGATCAGCTACAACCTCGGCAACGGCGGCCCGACCGCCGACCAGCGGTCCGTGGTCGATGCCGGGTTCCTGGAGCTGACCCGGCTCGGCGAGCTGCCGGCCACCGACCCGGACGTGCAGGCGTCGCTGCCGGTGGTGGACGGGACGATCCAGCGCAGCACCGCGAGCGGGCCGGGCTTCTACCGGTACGGCACCCCCGACTCGGGCAGCGAGGACGGCTACGGCGACTGCTTCGAGCCGGACCCGACCACCTGCTCGCCGACCGGCAAGCCGTGGCCGACCGGCAACGTCGGCTCCGGTCACCTGTGGCCGGTGCTGTCCGGCGAGCGGGCCGAGCAGCAGCTGCAGACCGGCGACCGGAGCACCGCGGCCGCGCTGCTGCTGGGTATGCAGCGGTTCTCCTCCGGTGTCGGGCTGGTGCCCGAGCAGGACTGGGAGGACCCGGACGTCCCGGCCTCGCCGTTCGGCAGCCCGCCGGAGACCGCGTCGATCGGCTTCGTCAACGGCAAGGCGGTCGGCTCCGCGTCGCCGCTGACCTGGTCGCAGGCGCAGGAGGTGCGGCTCACCCAGAGCCTGCGCGGCACCGGCGCGGCCGCCCCGGTCGAGCAGCCGGACATCGTGCGCGACCGGTACCAGCCGACCCCGCCGGCGCAGGCGCCGGTCACCGTGACCGCGCCGGCCGACGGCGCCCAGGTGGCGACCGCGACCGTCGACGTGACCGGGACCACTGTGCCGGGCGCGACGGTGGACCTGGCGTCCACCGCCACCGACACCGGCGGCGCGACCTCGGTGGTGACCGTCCAGGCCGGACCGGACGGCGCGTTCACCGCCACCGTGCCGTCGCCGTTCGGCACCTCGGTGATCACCGTCGCGGTGACCACCGCGGCCGGTGCGACCGGGTACGCCCGGGTCAGCGTGGTGTCCGACTTCATCCAGGGCACCACCGTGCTGGACGTGTCCGATCCGGACGGTGACGACACCGGGCCGGGCACCTTCGCGTACCCGCTCTCGGACAACTTCCACGCCGGGGCTTTCGACATCGAGCGGTTCCAGGTGATCGTCACCGGGGACACCGCGGTGCTGCGGGTGCGCACCCGGGACCTGTCCCCGACGTTCGGCTCGCCGCTGGGCGCCCAGCTGGTCGACGTGTTCGTGCGCGACCCGAACGCGACGGCGTTCTCGACCGCGGCGCCGTTCGCCAGCCGGAACTACTCGGTCGCCGCCGGCTCGGCGTGGAGCAGCCGGATCGAGGTGCAGGGGTTCGCCAGCCCGGTGTTCGTCGACGCCAACGGTCAGTCGCTGGGCGACATGCAGGTGCAGGCCAGCCAGACCTCCCGGTACATCACCATGCTGGTGCCGCTGGCCGCGCTGGGCACCCCCGGCCCGGGCTGGACGTTCACCGTCGTGCTGCACGGCCAGGACGGGTTCAGCTCGGACCAGGCCCGCGGGTTCGCGCCGACGCCGCAGGACTTCCTGTTCGGGGTGTGCGCGTCCTCGTCGGTGGTCAGCCCGATCTG
>WNFX01006647.1_pt1 | contig 12391 bp, 10 predicted proteins | sample 5400111 | NCBI WGS metagenome assembly WNFX01 (sample SAMN13153363, study PRJNA577476) | soil metagenome | isolation source: 40 cm soil or saprolite under grassland replicate 1 | place: USA:California | collected 2016-06-15
GATCGCAAAGCGATCGTCGTCGAGTCGCTTCACCAGGCTGTCGATCCAGCCGAAGCAGAGCGCTTCGCGAATGAAGTCCTCGTACGGCAGCGATTTCACGCCCGTGTGGGCCTTGTGAAATACGAGCCAAACTCCGCGATTCGATTTGTGGTGCCTTGCGAGCCAGGCGCGCCATTGTGCGCGAGTTCGGACGTCGAGCAACCCTAACTCCGTCACGTCAGGCATCGTCCGGCTCGATGTATCTCGACTGCGCGAATACGACGGGAATTAGCACGAAACTCACACCTATGAAGCGACTGGCGTCACCTATGAAGCGACTGGCGTCAAGAGAGTACACTGCCTCCGGCCGGTAACGCGACGCGTCACCGGCATTTCCTCTTCTTCTTCCTTCATCCACCACCAGCGAAGTCTGCATGCGTGCGGTTCCACGACGTTCGCTCTCGATCACCGACGAGCCGGCGACGGCTCGGACACCTATGCGAGGTCAAGGCCTCATGATCTGGCTATACGAGCGGGACGGGTCAATCAACAGAATGAGGTCGTCGGAGCGACATGTGAGTTTTGGACCTCGTCCCTGACGTCGCCAGCCGCCGGGGCGCTACACCAGCGCGTCCGGCGGGTTAGCATCACATAGACGACCCGGGCCAACTTCCGCGCGGCGGCCACCCGGGCCACTCGCCACCCGAGTCGCGTCTTCAGCTGCTCGTAGGCCATGGTCACCGGACTCGTCGGCGCGTAGCGCACATGGGTCGGGATCGCCGAGACGAGTGCGCCGCGCACCCAGCGATTCGCTCCCTGGGGGATGCTCCCGTGGTGGGTGTGGCCCCCGGAACTCCGCGTCACCGGCGCGAGGCCGGCGTAGCTGACCACGTGCTCAGCGCGGGGGAACCGCGTGATCGGGTCGAGCTCGACCGCCAAGAGCAGGCTCCGATACGGGCCGATCCCGGGGATCGTCGCCAAGAGCGGGGCGGTGGCATGGCCGACCGCCGCCGTCGCGATGCGCCGCTCGAGGGCGCGGATCAACGGGGCGAGGCGATCGATGAGCTCCAGGTGCGTGGTGACGATCGCCCGCTGCTCCGTGGTGAGCCGGGGCCAGGCGGTCTCCTCGAGCCACGCCCGAGTCGCCCTGCTCCCGTGGCAGGCTGAGGCGTTGCTGATGCAGCTGCGAGTGGATCCGGCCCGCCAGCCGCGTGCGGTAGCGGACCAAGGTGGTGCGGTGCCGGAGCAGCCGGAGCAACTCCCGCTGGTCGGCGGACCGCGGGTAGGCCTCAGGGATCAACCCCGAGAGGAGCATCCGGGCGAGGAGCCGCGCGTCCACCGCATCACTTTTCTGCGGGGCCGCGGCGATGGCCCGCAGCTGCTTGGCGTGGGCGAGGTGGAAGCCGATCCCGGCCGGCACCAGCAGGTCATAGAGCCAGGGCCAGAACGGGCACGTCTCGACCACCACCTCCAGCGGGCGGTAGGGCGCGAGCGCTGCCAGTGGCCGTTCGGGCTCCTTGGTGGAGACGGTGGTCTCCAGCGCCACCTTTCCCATCCTGTCCAGCACGGCGACGGCGACATACTTTAGATGAGCATCAAGTCCAGCGGAGTACATGACTGGCCTCCTGTGACGAGCGCGCATGCGTCGCTTGGCAAAGCCGAGCAAGCAAATCTTGTTCGTGAGAACCCAAGGTGGCGACAACGAGCTGTACGTCATGAACGCGGACGGCACGGGCGTCACGCAGCTCACCACAACGAAGGCGAGGGCGACCACGCGGGCTGGTCGCCCGACGGTAGGCGGATCGTGTTCTCGAGCACCCGCGATGGTGGCAACCTCCATATCTTCGTCATGAACGCGGACGGGACCGGGGTTACCCAGCTCAACTCTGGTAATTTCACCGACGACGACCCCGTCTGGTCGCCCGACGGGAAGCAGATTGCGTTCCAGAGTACTCGCGACGGCCATGAGGAGATCTACATTATGAACGCAGACGGGACTGGCCAGGCCCGGCTGACTTTCAACCAGGGGATCTTCAATGCTGTCCCCGCCTGGAGGGCTAGGCCGCTCCCTTGAGGCCGCCGTAGCCAGCGTGAGAGAGATCGCGCGTTCGAGAACCTCAGGGTGGACCTGCTCAACCAGGCGCACAATGGAGCAACCTTCGCCGGCAACCAGTGCGTGACATCGTCGCCGGCCAGTGCACGCGTGGTAGGCCAGGCACGTTGCCCTAACCTTACGGGGCGAGGTCCTCAGCATCTCGGCGTCTACTGCAAACTACCCATCTCGCACCTCCATCCCTATTTTCGGTGACGGGGGCGGTAGCTCAGCTGGGAGAGCACCTGGTTTGCAACCAGGGGGTCGTGGGTTCGAATCCCATCCGCTCCATTTCTCGAAGCGCCGGAGGCCACCTTTGATCGCCGCACTGGTCGACGTCGTACGAGCTGCGCTCTTTGCCGCGGGGCACCTGCTCGGCGGGAGCATGGGTGGCGCAATCATCGCCGTGTCGTTGCTGGTGCGCCTGGCGCTCCTGCCACTCACCATCCGCCTGGCGCGCCGAGCCGTCGCCCAGCAGGCGATTCTCGCGTCGTTGCGCCCACAGCTCGAACGGCTGCGGGTCCGGTACCGCGATGAGCCAGACCGACTCGCTGAGCACACGATCGCGCTGTACCGTCAGGCGGGTTATCGCCCCTTCACCCCGACCGGGATTTTGGCAGCAGCGGTTCAGCTGCCGCTCGTCGCGGCCGTCTATGGCGCGGTGCGCAGCGGAATCGCGACCGGGGCCCGCTTCTGCTGGATCCCCGATCTGGCCCGCCCTGACGGTCTCCTGGCCCTCGCAGTCGCCGGGATCACGGCTCTGGGTGCCTACTTCGGAACGAAGTACGGCGCGACGCCTGGACGCCCGAGCGCGGTTCCGCTGCTGATCGGGACGGCCGTCACGCTGTTCGTGTTGTGGCGGGCTTCGGCGGCGCTGCTCCTGTCTTGGGGCGCGACCGCGTGCGGCAACCTGCTGCAGACAGCGCTCCTAGGGCGTCGCCGCGGCTTGCGGGGCAGCCGCTAGGGAGCGCATTACCCTGCGCCGCATCACCGCGCACCGAAGGTGGCGAGCCGCGAGCTCGTCCATCTCGTAGTCCTTCATCCCGTCGCGACTCGACCGCTTCACGACTAGGGCCGACCGCCTCCGAGGACGGTCTGCAGCTGGCGCAGCACCTCCCCCAGCCGGGACAGCGCTTCGCCGTAGCTGGCCCAGTCGCCGCTGCGCTGCGCCGCGACGGCGCGCTGGTACAACTCGGCCGCCCGGCGGGCGAGATCCGCGGCGCGCTCGTTGCCGGGACCCACGGCGCCGGTCGGTGCGGCGGCTGCCGCCGCGGGCTCGACCGCGCCGCCGAACAGCCGCGCCAACCCGGCCTCGAGCGTCTCCTCCATGACCACCCGGTTCTGGTGGGCCACGACGACACGCTTCATCTCCGGGATGCGCCCGCCCTCGGCCCGCAGGTAGAGCGGCTGCACGTATATGAGCGACTCCTCGATCGGGATGACCAGCAGGTTGCCGCGGATCACCTCGGAGCCGCGCTGGTCCCACAGCGAGATCTGGCGAGAGATGTCGGTATCCTGGTTGATCCGGTTGACGATCTGGGTCGGCCCGTAGACCAGGCTCTGCTTGGGGAAGCGATACAGCACCAGCCGGCCGTAGTGCTCCCCGTCGTTGCGCGCCACCATCCACGAGGCCAGGTTGTCCTTGCCGCGCGGCGTGAACGGCACCATCAGGATGAACTCCGCTTGCCGCTCCTCAGGCAGCCGCATCACGATGTGGCGCAAGAAGGGATCGGGCCGCTCGCCCGGCCGCGACAACACCGGCTTCTGCCACTGGTCCTCGCGGTGGTAGAAGATCTCCGGCTCGGCCATGTGGTAGGTGGCGTACATGTCGGTCTGCACGCGGAACAGGTCCTCCGGGTAGCGCAGATGCGCCCGCAGGTCCGCAGACATCGCGTCGAGCGGCCGGAAGATCCCGGGGAACACCTGCGCCAGGGTGCGCACCAGCGGGTCCGCTGGGTCGGCGACGTAGGCCGTGACGGTGCCGTCGAAGGCGTCGATCACCACCTTCACGCTGTTGCGCATGTAGTTGATGCCATTGTCGAGCGGTTGCGCGTAGGGATAGCGACTCGTCGCGGTGTAGGCGTCGAGGATCCAGCGCAGCCGCCCCGAGTCGCTCACAACCAGGTACGGGTCGTCGTCAAACAACAGGAACGGCAGCGCCGTGCGCGCGCGCAGCCGGATGTTCCGGATGTACATGGCGCGGCTGTCGCTCGTGATGTCGCTCGAGAGCAGCACCTTCAGGGAGCGGAGGTAGGTCGCGAGCACCAAGCGCCGCAGGAACGAGCCGACCCGGACGCCCCCGGTGCCCGCGTAGGAAGTGAAGATGTTCTCGTCGCCGGCGGGATAGTCGAATTCCCGCTGCGCGGTTCGGGCGAACACCCACGAATCGGTGAGCTCGCCGAAGTAGAGTTCCGGACGCGTCACCCGCAGCGACACACTGGACACGGGTGGCAGGTCCTTGATGAAGAGGACCGGCAGTCCCTCCTGCGTGACCTGGTTCACCGGCCCGAGCGTGAGTCCCATCCCGTGCGTGAAGGTGAGTCGCTCGTTGATGAACGTCCGCGTGGGGAGCGAAGCCGAGTTCAGCTCGCGCGGCGAGAGGAGCACCTGGCGGTACTGCCCGTCGATCCAGTAGCGGTCGTCGTCCACCGAGACGAAGTCGTAGTAGGTGCGGATCTCCTGCAGCTGCCCGAACGTCTGGAGCAGCGGGTCGCGGTCCCACAGTCGGACGTTGTCGATGGTCGGCCGGTTGGCCCGGATGTCCCGCTCGGTGAGCCGCGCCTCGCCGGTGAGGTCGCGCGTCACGACGCTGTCCAGCCCCCAAGCCTGCCGCGTCGCCGTGATGTGGTAGGCGAGCTGTGGCGTCTCCTTCACCAACTCGTTCGGCGCCACGATGAGTCGTTGGACAATTGTGGGGTAGAGGGCGACGCCGAGCAGCGACACGCCGAAGTAGAGCCCGAGCGCGAGCAGCGTGTTGCGGGCCAAGCGTTGGCTCTTGGCTCCCCACAGGACCAGCGCTCCGCCTGCCAGCGCCGCCAGCCCCGCGACCCGCAGGCCAGTGAGCGTGGCGTGGAGATCCGCGAAGCTCGCCCCCACGAGCGGTCCCGTGGTGGAGTACAAGAGGTCCGGGAGGCGGACGAAGTACACCCGCAACGCCGCCAACAGGAATAGCAGGGCGATCAGCAGAGCGATGTGCAGCCGGGCCGAGGGCTCTACCGTCACGCGCCGCCCGAACACAACGACGTCACGGCGCAACACATACAGCCCGATGGCCGCCACCAGCGCGAACGTGGTGAGGGCGGTGATGAGCCCGAGGGCGCCCGCGATCACCGGCACCGTGAACACGTAGTAGCCCACGTCGCGGCCGAACACGGCGTCCGCCACGCCGAACGGCGTGCGGTGCAGGAACTGGAGCGCGCCCAGCCAGCCGCCTGAGGCGCCCACGCCGAACAGCAGCGCCACGCCGAGCGCCGTCGGCAGAGTCAGGCGGCGCAACAGCCGGGTCACGTCTACGGCAGCGGCCCCGGGGCTGAACTGGACGACCAGCGGGTTCGGGACGAGGCCGCGCTGGGCGAGTCGCAGGTTGACGTAGAGGAACGCGAATACGAGGCCGCCGACCCCGATGCCGAGCACTGCCTCAGCCACCAGCCGGGTCGTGAACACGCGCTCGTAACCCAGGGCCTGGAACCAGAACCATGCGGCGGCGAGCGGAACCAGATTGGAGAGGAACAGGAACAGGGCGAACAGGAGGACCAGCACGATGACGCCCAGGCGACGCCGCCGACGAGGCGGTAGACGGGCGACGCCTAGTGGAGCGGTCATGAAAGGCAACCTAACACAGGAGCCGCCGCTCGGTCCCGCCGCGCCGATCGGCTAGCACGCGCCGCTCGCCCCTGCGCCACTCCGCGGGACCGGGCACGCTCGCGTGCCGGCGATCCACCCCGCTGCGCCGCACGGCCCTGCACCGGCGTTCGCCGACCCGGCCGATGGGGAAGAACAGGATTGAGTCGTTACCGACCATGTTGCGCCGTGGTGATGATGGACACCGGGGGTGATATAGCCGACTGTCGCGCGCTCAGCTAGGCGAGCGCCGTCAGCGGCAGGCCGTGACGCGGCGCGACCGGGTCGGAGCAGTGCTCCCAGAACACCGCGCGAATGCTACATTTCGTCGTAACTCAGTCTGTGTAGAGCTGCTATGCAGCCAGGGGGTCGAGGGTTTGACCCCATCTGCTTCATCCTGCCCCAGGTTTCAACCCGAAGGAGGCGAAGCTCATGAACACGATGACCACGCGGGCACTTATGGTCGGACTGTTGATCGCCCTCTGGGCCTGGTTGGCCGACGTGTCCCGGCTGCACCTGGCGCTGTGGGCCGGAGTGGTCGCGCTCGGCTGCTTCTACGCCGCCGGCGGCGGCGTGCCCGCTCTGCAGAAGACGATCGTGGCGGCGCTGTCCGGCGTCGTGTGGGTGCTGATCTACCACGCGGTCCGCGTCTCGATCGGCGCGCGGGGCGTCGTCGGCGCGGTGCTGCTCGGCGCGATGGCGTGCGCCCTCGCCCTGCAGTCGCGCGTGCCCTTCCTCTCCTTTACCGCGGCGGCGTTCGCCGGCGCGGGAGTCGCGCTCGGCCTCGGCGTGAACACCGTAAACGAGGCGATTCGTGCGGGGGTCGCGCTCGCGGTCGGCGCGGCGATCGGCTTCGCGGCCGAGCGCGCCGCCGGCATGATCAGAACGCGCGGCGCCTAGGACGTTGCAGACCGGTGCCGGAGACTTGATCCGCGCGCGACGCTGGCCGCGGATGGGAAACCGGGCTCGCATGGCCCTCGGGGTAAGCGGGCTCGTGCTGGCCGCCTGCTCCGAGTCCACCCCACCGCGTCCGCCGCTCGTCTTCACGGCGCTGAGCGCGGGCAACGGGCACGCCTGCGGCCTCACGACCGACGGCGTGGCGTACTGCTGGGGCTTCAATGAAGACGGCGGGCTCGGCAACGGCACCACCGGGGGCATCAGCACGACGCCGGTCGCCGTCTCCGCTCCCCCAGGCGTCAGCTTCAGCGCTGTGAGCGCTGGCACGGCGCACAGCTGCGGCCTCACGGCCAGCCACATCCTGTACTGCTGGGGCGAAAACGAGAGCGGTCAGGTCGGCATCGGTGTGAAAACCGACACCGCGAGACCGGTGCTCGTGGCCGGCAACGTCCCCTTCGCAGGGGTGCGCGCCGCCAGTCAGCTCACCTGCGGCGTCGCGACCAACGGCGCCGCGTACTGCTGGGGGACCAACCAGACCGGCCAGCTCGGCAACGGCACGACCACCGAAAGCCTGATCCCGACGCCCGTCGCTGGCGGGCTCAGCTTTGGGACGGTGAGCGCGAGCTTTCAATACGCCTGCGGCCTCACGACCGGTGGTGCGGCCTACTGCTGGGGAAGCAACCTCCACGGCCAGCTCGGCAGCGGCCTGGGCAACGACAGCACGCCAGTGCCGGTTGCGGGCGGCCTGACCTTCAAGAGTCTCAGCACCGGGGACGGTCACGCCTGCGCCCTTACGACCGACGGCGTTGCCTACTGCTGGGGGAGCAGCTTCTACGGCGAGCTCGGCAACGGCTCGACCGCAGACAGCCCCACCCCGGTGCCCGTCACGGGCGGACTCACGTTCGCAGCCGTGAGCGCGGGCGGCGGTCACAGCTGCGGCATCACCACGGACAGTGTCACGTATTGCTGGGGGAAAAACGACCAGGGTCAGCTCGGCGACGGCACGACCACCCAGACTTCGGCGCCGGTACCCGTCACCGGTCAGTTGACCTTCGCGACGGTGAGCGCCGGCGCCGGCTTCACCTGCGGCGTCACGAGCCGCAGCGTCGGGTACTGCTGGGGATCCAACGTCAACGGCCAGCTGGGTGACGGCACCACGACGCCCAGAGCCATGCCTGTTCGCGTGGCGGGACAGCCATGAGACAGAGGCTTCCTCCCTACGTCGCTTCCTCTGGTGCGTGCACGGCTGCAAAGCCGTGGTAGAGCAGCACGTCGTAGATGATTTTCAACGTTCCTGCAATGAAAAACGGCACGCTGATCAACGCGGGCCGCGCAAACAGGAATCCCGCAAACAGGGGGGCAATAGCGGCACCGGTGGTTCGTGCCACGCCGGTGATCCCGGCTGCCGCGGATCGCTCGTCCGGACCAACCACGGCCATGGTGTACGATTGCCTGGTCGGCACATCCATTTGGCTGATGCTGAAGCGCGTCAGCAGCACGAGGACGGCGAGCGGAAGGTTCGGCATCAGTGGGACAAGAATGAGCAAGATGTTCGAAGGCAGGTGCGTGAACACCATAGTCTTTATGAGGCCGAAGCGCGCGGCCAGTCGGGACGCCAGCAGTGCGGAGATTCCGGCGAGCGCGTTCGCCCAGAAGAAAATCACGCCGAGCGTTCCAGGGTTCACGCCGAAGCGGAGAAAGAACCAGTAGGCAGCGAAGCTCTGCACCACAAAGCCGCCCGCAAAGGAATCGAGAGCGAACAGGCCCGAGAGTTTGAGCACGACATCTCGTGACCGACCGATGCCAAAGAGCGTCCTTATAGCCGCTGGAACGGCGGATGCTGCCCGCGGCACAGTCACTTCAGCAGCGGAGGAGAGGCGGGCAAACAGCAAGGTCAGCACAACGCCCAGAGCGGCGTAGAGTAATACCACAGCGCGGTAGCTCTCTAGAGGCGTCAGCGCGGTGGTCTGCAGCACGTGAGAAACAATCCCTCCGCACAGCGCGCCGGTAGCGGTGGCGAACGAGCCAACCAGTGTGTACCAAGCGAATACCGCCGTCCTGGTGTGATCGGGAACGACATGAGACAGCGCCGCCTGCTCAATCGACAGAAATGGCCCCACTTCGTTGCCGCTTGGACTGATGACGCCGATCGTCCCGGCGACGATCAGGAACACGAGGTTGCGTGTGCACGCGAACGTCAGACCCGCGGCAGCCATGAGCATGGCGCCGATGATCAGCATGCGCCGTCGCCCGATGCGATCGGCCCGGGTTGTGAGGTAGAGGGAGACGACGGTATCCCCCGCCAGCGTGAGGGTGAGCAGCATCCCGGTTTGGGAGGCGCTCAGGCCGAGGCTCGTCAGGTAGAACACCAGGACGACGGATAACGAGCCGTACGCGAACAAGCGAGTCAACCGGGTGAGGAACAGCAGCCACCCGTCACGCGGCAGAGCTCGAAGGGCGCTAGGGCCCACGCGGCCTCGCGCGGAGGTCGTCGAACAAGGTGTAGGAGTCGGCCTTGGTCCAGACGCCGACACGGCCGGGAACAGTGAACGTGTGGTCGTGCACGTCGATCAGCTTGGTGCCCTCCCAGTACACCTCCACGTGATCCGCTTGGAAGTCGACGCGCAGCTCGTGCCAGACCCCCGAGGTGACCTTCCCGGTCCAATTGGCGAGCTGGATCCGGCGTCCGTTCTTCACGTAGTAGAAGCGGACGTTGTCCTCGAGCGCATTGGCGCGACTGAGGTAGTAGTTGTTCTCATCCTGGTAGCGGAACACGACGCCGCAGGCGCGGTCGACACGCCCCGACACGGGTTTGCATTTCACGGACACGCTGCCGTCGGCGAAGGCCTGCGACGGTGCCGCCGCCACGGGGAACCGGTAGTCGGTGCGGTCGCTGTCGACCTGGGCCAGCACGTTCGGTGGACTCGGCGCGTCGGGAGCTGACTGCACAATCCAGCGGCCCACGCGGCCGCCACCGGTGCGGCCGAACACGAAGCCGGCCGGCGGCTGTCCCGGGGCCAGCGAGTCGAACTGCCAGATGATCGCCGGTCCGGTCTGTCGATCCGTCCGCGTGGGCTCGGCAGCGTGCGGGTGGCGAGCAACGCCGAGCACCGCGCTCAGGACGACTGCGCCCCACACAGGCACGGCAAATCGAGGGCGTTGTTCCATCAGCGATCTCCCCTTACGGCGTGAGACGGTGAACCACTTTGACGACCAACGCCCCGTTGAGCGGGCGGGATAGGACCCGCGTATCGGGGAAGCGAAACCGGGTGAGCGGATCGGTGGTGTACCCCGAGTTCCACACCAGGAAGACATCGTCCCCGATCACCGGGATCCAATGGAACCGCATATTGAAGTCGACGCGCTCGTTCTCGTTGTCGTACTGCACGAAGGCGAGCAAGCTCGTGCGGGTATTGAAGTCGTACTCCAACCGGCTGGCCGACAGCACGGCCGTGAACGCGCCGACCGGTAATTGAGCCCTGGTGCGCGTCAGATCGGTGCTTACGATGATGTGACCACCGCCGCGCCACACCGCGGTGAGCTCGAGGTCGGTGCTGTGACCGCCGTAGAACGGACCCCAGTTCACGAACGCTCCGAAGCTCAAGGGTCGGCCCGGGTTCATGAAGTACTGCAGCTCGTAGCGCGACCACCAGTAACGCCCCGGCGGGATCACGACGCCGCGGAAGATGTTGAAGCTGTCGGTGGGCGCGTCCAGCAAGCGCTGCCAATTGATTTCGAAGTGATCGCCGTTCTGGCGATCGCCTCCGAACACCCGCCACTCGAACCACGCCGTCTGCCAATCCGCGCTCCGCAACAGTGATCCCGTCGCGTTCGCGATGATGTCCCAGCTCGGGACAGGAAACGTGAAGTCGAGCTGCCGGATTCCCAGGACGCCGGGCCGCGGCATGAAGTCCACGTGCCCCCTCGTCTCCCAGATCCCGGTGCGGCGGACGAAGCCGAGCGGCGGGGCGAAGCCCGAGTCGACGCGGTAGAGCGAAACGAAGTTGTCGAACAGATCGTTCGGATTGTCGGTGGAGAGCCGCCACGCGAGGGGCGTCCCCGCGACCCCCGGCGACTGGCTGCCGGCGATCCATAGCTTCGGCTCGAGGTTCCCCCCATGGATGATGAGCGGCAGGTCGAGATCCAAGCCGCCCGCCCGCTCCACGCCTTGACCACGCGGTCCGGCGTGGACCGTCGCGATGGCTCCGACGTAGGACCGGGCGAAGAGATCGTGCTGGACGCGCACGACGGCGTCGTTGGCGTTGTCGCCAGCGCCGGTCTGCGCGTCGAAAATGCCGACCCTCCACGGCCCGAGCCGCCCATAAACCCGCCCCCCTGCCAGGATCGGCACTGGCGCACCACTGGTGTCGAGTCCTACGCGACGTGAATAGAAGAGCTGCACCCGGCCCGGTGTCCCGAGATCGAGCAGTCCGCTCGATTCGAGGAAGAACTCGCGCTTTTCGGGGAAGAAGAAAGGAAACCGGGTGAGGTTGATGACTTGCTGGTCGGCTTCCACCTGCGCGAAGTCGGTGTTGACGGTGAAATCCGCGGTCACCGTCGGGGTGATGGCGAGCTTGGCGTCGACGCCGGCCTTAGCGCCGAGATAGCCGCTCGTCGTTTCGCCGCCGCTGCTGTCGTGCTCGGTCTCCACGGCGCGACCGAGGGCATACGGGTACAGCTCGACATCGTGGGGGCGGTGGAGATCCGCGAGGTCGGTGATGGATCCTTCATTGTTCAGTTGGTAGAGTCCTTGGGCGCGGCCGTACGAGCGCCACAGGTCCTCCTCGTTCTTCCGCCGAATGAGGCGCCGGACATTGAATCCAAACTCTGTGGTGGTGCCGGCGTGGAACCGCAGTGCCAGCAGCGGAACGCGGAACTCCGCCGTCCATCCTCCACCATCCCGCGACACGGCGACCTCCCAGATGCCGTTCCAGTTCTCGTTCAAGTCGTCGACGCCCGAGAACTGGGCGTCCCACATGGCGCCGTTCGGGTTCGTGCCGAGTACGAACGCGCTGCGCCGGTCGTCGAAGCTGTCGATCAGGAGCCGGACGTTATCGTCACTCGAGAGGTCGGCATCGCGGCGGAGTTGGCTGGCCCGCACCGCCCGCATATCGGAGTCGTAGCAGCGCACCACGATGTACAGCGCGGCGGCGTCGAGGGCCACCTTGACGACCGTGCGCTCCGTGGCGGCGGACCCCTCGTGCGGTTCGCGCTGGCGGAAGTCGTCGATCGAGTCCGCCGTCGCCCAGAAAGACTCGTCCAACTTACCGTCGAGCGTCACCGGCGCCTGGATCAGTGTGGCCTGAAGCTTCCCGGCGCTCGCTCTGCCGTCCCTGTGTAGCGAGTTCTCGTCCTGAGCTACTGCCACGCGGGTGAGCAAGCTGATCCCTGCCAGCGCGAAGGTTAGGGGCGTCGTCACGACTAGCTCCTGAGCATAAGCCCGGCCAGCCCCGCGGCCAGGATCAACACCGGTTCCGGGATCTTCTTGGGGGTGATCAGGAGCGCCAGCGTCACCAGGGCGATGAGCGCCGTCGGCACGTCCGAGAGCGACCGCCGGCCCAAGATGACCGCCGCACCAGCGAT
>WNFX01007436.1_pt1 | contig 12388 bp, 10 predicted proteins | sample 5400111 | NCBI WGS metagenome assembly WNFX01 (sample SAMN13153363, study PRJNA577476) | soil metagenome | isolation source: 40 cm soil or saprolite under grassland replicate 1 | place: USA:California | collected 2016-06-15
CTCGCCGTAGCTCGCAAACAGCGAGACCCCGTCGAACTCGAGCACGTCGAGCGCATAGGTAATCTCGTCGAGCGCGCCCTTTGTGCTCCACATCGGCACCGTACCGAACGCACCGAAGCGCGCGGGCCAGCGCGCCACGAGCTCTGCCGCGTAGTCGTTGCAGCGCCGCGCCAGCGCCTGCGCGCTCGCCTGGTCGCCGAAGCCCACGCCGGGCTGCGCCAACGACGTCAGCGCGACTTCGATGCCATGCGCATCCATCAGGTCGAGCGCGAGTTGCGGCGTCCAGTCGGGATATTTGCCAATGGCCGGCCCCCGTCCCGCCGCATAGACCGCCTCGCGGTAGAACGGCGGAATGAGATGGAAATGGACGTCGACCCTGCGCGGCGCTGCCATCGTATGCTGCCCGACAAGTCATGCGCGGGCTTGACCCGCGCATCCATCTTCTTCGCAAAACTCTTTACGAAGGTGGATGGATTGCCGGGTCAAGCCCGGCAATGACGACTTTAAATCGCGCGAGTACGGGCATCCAGTATGCCAAACGCCTGCGCAGAGCGTACTGGATCGTCCGCCTTCGCGGACGATGACAGCGCGTTGGCCCCGTGTTGAATTTTGCAAGCGCCCATGTCTCTATGCGCAGCGCAAATTAGGGAGAGACGAGCGTGCCCTGGATGGAGGCGAACGGCATCAGCATCCACTTCGAGCTTGCCGGACAGGGGCCGTCGGTCGTGCTGTTGCACGAGATGGGCGGCACGCTGGACAGCTGGGACGGCATCGTTCCTGCGCTGAACCAGCATTTCCGCACGCTGCGCTACGATCAGCGTGGCTCCGGCCTCTCGGAAAAGGTGCGCCAACCCATCACCACCGAACTGCTGGTGGAGGATCTCGAAGCGGTGCTGCAGGGAAGCGAGCTTGCTCCGCCCTACCGCTTCGTCACGGTCGCCGCCGCCACCATGCAGGCGCTGATCTACATGACGCGCCACCCCGAGCGCATCGCGAGTTTCGTGTTCTGCAATCCGTTCACTGGGGCTGATCCCAGCCGCGTGGCAGCGCTCGAAGAGCGCGCGGCTTTGGCCGAGCGTGAAGGCTTGCGCAAGGCGCTCGCGGTGACGCTAGACAAATCCTGGCCGGCCGACATTGGCGACCGGGACGCCTACGCCGCCTACCGCGCGCGCTATCTGGCCCATGATCCGGTGTGCTTTGCCGCGATGAATCGTGCCATTGCGCGGCCCAATGTGATGCACCTCGCCAAGGACATCCGGCACCCGACCATGGTGGTGGCCGGCCGCTTCGACCAGGTGCGTCCGCCGGCGGCGAGCGAGCAGTTCGCGCGCACGGTTCCCGGTGCGCGCTTCGAATTGATCGACGCCGTGCACATGATGCCGGCGCAGGCGCCTGCGGCGCTGCTTGCGCTGCTGCAGGATTTCCTGGGCGGGGAGGCTCAATCCGTAACGCGACAACGCGCCGGTTGAAGGAAAGCGTGCTCATGAAGATCAAGGCCAACGGCATCAACATCAATTACCAGGTGGACGGGCCCGACGGCGCGCCCTGGCTCGTCTTGAGCAACTCGCTCGCGACCAACTTGGCGATGTGGGAGCCGCAGGCGCGCGAGCTCGGCCGTGCGTTCCGCGTGCTGCGCTACGATCAGCGCGGACACGGCGCGACCGAGGTACCCGCCGGCCGCTACGCCTTCGACCTGCTGGTCGCCGACGCGCTCGCGCTGATGGATGCGCTCGGAATAAGAAAAGCGCATTTCGCCGGCCTGTCCATGGGCGGCGCCACCGCGCTCGGCCTCGCGCAGCAACATCCGGATCGATTCGACCGGGTCATCGTCTGCGATTCGCCATGCCAATCGACGCCGACCAGCAGCCAGCAATGGGAAGAGCGCATTGTGATTGCGCAAAAGCAGGGCATGGAGGCCCTGGTCGAGCCCACGATGACGCGCTGGTTTCCGCCCGAAGTCTTGAAGGCCGATCCGCCGCACCTCGACAAGGTGCGCCAGATGATCCGCAGCACTCCGGTGAATGGTTTCATCGGATGCGCGGCGGCGCTCGCCGACCACAACTATGCCGCGGCGGTCGCAACGGTGAAGCATCCGGTCCTGTTCCTGGTTGGCGAGAAGGACGCCGCGGCGCCGCCCATGCGCAAGCTCCACGAGGCGCTGCTCGGCTCGCGTTATGTCGAGCTTGCCGCCGCCGGGCACATTTCCAACCTCGACCAGCCCGAGGCTTTCACCCGCGCCCTTGCCGATTTTCTGGCGGCCAAATGAGGGCGCTGCGGCCCCGGCATGCCGCCGCCTCGATTGCAAACTTGCCGGGAGGAGCTATACCTTCGAGCCAAGATCGAGCCGGGCCAGGCGCGGCCGAGCCAGTCATTTCAAGGCGTTAGGCTTTGATGCGCGCAGGCCGCCCCGGACATCGAGCCGAAATCTCTCAAGGAGAAACGTCATGACCGCCGCCGCAGCCACCAAGCCGACGCAAGCTCCGCTCTCCAACAAGGCGCGCGAGATGATGGAAGCCATCAACACTGACGCCGCCAAGCACCACGTGTGGATCCGCACCCAGGCGAATGCGCCGGCGCAGCGTCCCTGGTTCAGCGAGACGGGCGGCGAAGGCAGCGGGCAGCTCGCGTCGGGCCGCGTCGCCGCCAACCAGATGAAGACGCTACCCTATATGTGGCGCTGGAGCGAGTTCAGCCCGTATCTGCACCGCATCTCCGAGATTGCGCGCAAGGCCGAGGTGTCGCCGATCGAATTCGCGGATCGCCAGAGCATTCTTCTGCTCAATCCCGGATTGAACGGCCGTCTGCAGGTCACCAACACCATCCGCTGCGCGATCTCGATCTACAACCCCGGCGACGTCGCTCCCGTCCATCTGCATTCGCCCAACGCCAGCCGCACCATCTTGTCGAACAAGGGCGGCTATACGGTCGTGGAAGGCGAACGCTGCACCGCCGAGCGCGGCGACTTGATCCTCACCCCGAACGGCACCTGGCACGACCACGGCAACGATTCGGGCGAGCCGGTGATCTGGATCGACATGCTCGATTGGCCGCTGATGGAATTCCTCGACGCCGCGTGGGTCGATCACGACATGCCGGGCGTGCAAGGCAACGCCAAGGTCCAGCCCGTCAACAAGAGCGACGGCCGCTCGCGCCGGCTCTACGGCCGCGGCGGCATAAAGCCGGCTTTCGTCGATCACCAGATCGGTGTCGGCCGCAGTCCCGCGCCGCTCATCCATTACCGCGGTGCCGAGGTGCTCGAGACGCTGCACGGCCTGCGCAAGGAGAAGGGCGATGCGTATGAGGGCATCAAGGTCGACTTCGTCAACCCGGTGACCGGCGAGCCCGTATTCAAGACCTTGAACTACTCGGCGCAGTTGTTGCGTCCGGGGGAGGAGACCGAGCTCAAGCGCGAGACCGCCGGCACGTTCTACGTCGTCATCGAAGGCTCGGGCGCGACCGAGGTCGGCGGCAAGCGCTTCGAGTGGACGCAGAACGACATTTTCGTGGTGCCGAATTTCCTGTGGCGGCGCCACATCAACACCGGCAAGGCCGACGCGGTACTCTATTCGGTGTCCGACGCCGCGCTGATGCGCAACATCGGCCAGTACTACGCGCAGGGCCGCTCAAAGGACGGCAAGGTCACCGATCTGGTGAACTGAGGCGGCCTTCTAGGAGAGTTCGCGGTCAGACTTTGTAGCCCGGATGAGCGCCAGCGAAATCCGGGGTCCCGCATATCGCTTCGCTCATGCGGGCTACAGCATTCCGTGCGATACGCCTCGAAGGATGAGGGCGGAATCCGGCGCCTCAGACTTCGTCCACGACCGTATTGCGCAGCACCCCGATCTGCGGTGATGCGACTTCCACCACGTCGCCGGGCTTGAGCCACACTGCGGGATTACGGTGCACGCCGGCGCCGGTCGGGGTTCCGGTCCAGATCAAGTCACCCGGCTTGAGCGTCGCAAACGTGCTGATGTAGTTGATCAGCCAGGCGAAGCCCCAGGTCAGGCGGTCGGTTGAGTCCTCCTGCCGCAGTTCTCCGTTCACGCGCGTCGTCAGATGCAGCGGCTTTGCAGGGTCGATCTCGTCGGTCGTGACAATCCAAGGACCGAGGCTCCCGGACTTGTCGAAATTCTTGCCTTGCGTGACGTTCAAGCTGCCGTGGCGCAGCCAGTCGCGCACGCTGCCTTCGTTGCCGAGCGTGACACCGCCGATCATGGATAACGCGCTTTCGCGTGGGACGTGTCGGCCTTCCCTGCCGATCACCAGCACGATCTCGCCTTCGTAATCGAATTTGTCCGAGACTTTCGGCCGCACGATCGGCTGTTCGGTGCCCACCAGCGAACTCGGGAAGCGGCAGAACAGGTTGGGATATTTCGGCGCCTCCCGGCCGTCTTTGTACTCGGCACTGCGATCGGGATAGTTGATGCCGACGCAGATGTTCTTTTCAGGCGCGGGGATCGGCGGCAGCATCTCCACGTCCTTGACCTGGTAATCCGGCCGGCCGGTCGCCGCTGCGCGCGCTTGCGCAAACGCCTGCGCGCGAAAGACGTCGAGCAGCGTCGGGTATTGGGTGAGCTTGCGGCCGAGATCGATGATGCCGGTCTCGGTCACTGCGCCGTAGCTGGTGCGGCCGTCCGCTTTGAAGCTTGCAAGTTTCATGAGTGTTGCATCCGTTGGTACATTGATATCTCCCCCTCGTCATTGCCGGGCTTGACACCGCAAGTCGGGTTTACCCGACTTGCGGCGCTTAATTAGTGCGGAACTCGGGCAAGCCCGAGTTTCGTTGCAATCCATCCCCTTCGCAAAAGACTTTTTGCCAAGAAGATGGATGCGCGGGTCATAAGCGCGTTCACGCGCGTCTTCGACGTGCTTCTGCCCGCGCATGACGTGGAACCATCACGCCGCCTGCGGCGCGCCCGGCTGCCGCAGCGGATGGGCGCGGGCGAAGGCCTCGTGCTGCATGCAGGTGTCGACGATCCGGCGCACGGTCGGGAACGGCGTCAGATCGTATTTGTAGAAATTCGCCCCTGCTGCCTGGCTCGCCAAGCAGATGTCGGCGATGGTGATGGCATCGCCCTGGCAGTAGCGTCCGGTTTCCGCGGATCCCGCGAGATTGGTCTCCAGCGCCTTTAACGCCTCGCCGATCCAGGTGTGGATCCATTTGAGCCGTGCGGGCTCATCGAGCTTGAGCTCGTGCTCGAGATACTCGCGCACCCGCGGCACCATTAGCGGATGGGAGTCGCACGCGACGATCTGGGCCAAGCCGCGCACGCGTGCCCGCGCCCGCGCCCCCTGCGGCAGCAGCGGCGGCTGCGGATGGGTCTCGTCCAGATATTCCATGATGGCGAGGGACTGGAACAGCGCCGGCCCTTCGCCGTCGACGAGCGCCGGCAGAACCATTTGCGGATTGACCGCGCGGTACTTCGCTTCGCGCTGCTTGCCCTGCATGAGATTGACGTCGATGACCTCGTCCGGCGCAAGCCCTTTGAGGTTGAGCGCGATGCGCACGCGAAACGTCGCGAGCGAGCGCCAGAATGAGAACAGCTTCACGGGACCTCCCCCTTGCAGAAATTGTGAAGGGATTGTTCCTACCATAATATATCGTCACGAAAAAACTCTCAGTCGTCATGATCCCCACGACGACTGAAGGACTGGATATACCGGGAGGACGGGAATGGCTTCGGTCGAGGAAACGCGCACTCGAGCAACGGGCGGCAGCAGCCACGAGCATCGCAGCGAGGTGCGCGACGGCATGCGCATCGACTGGGACGTGCCGATCGAGATGGATGACGGCGTGGTGCTGCGCGCCGACGTCTTTCGTCCGGTGAAGGACGGCCGCTATCCGGTGATCCTGAGCTACGGCCCCTATGCCAAGGGCCTCGCGTTCCAGGACGGCTATCCGAGCGCCTGGCAGCGCATGGCCGAAAAGCACCCCGACGTCACTGCGGGGTCGAGCAACCTCTACCAGAGCTGGGAAGTGGTCGATCCCGAGAAATGGGTGCCGCACGATTATGCCTGCGTGCGCGTCGACTCGCGCGGCTGCGGTTGCTCGCCCGGCTTCATCGATCATTTCTCGCCGCGCGAAACCAAGGATTTTCACGACTGCATCGAATGGGCCGGCGTGCAGCCCTGGTCGAGCGGGAGAGTCGGGCTCAACGGCATTTCCTATTACGGCATCAACCAGTGGCAGGTGGCGACGCTGCAGCCGCCGCACCTGGCCGCCATGTGCATCTGGGAAGGGGCCGCCGACTGGTACCGCGATATGACCCATCATGGCGGCATCGTCTGCACGTTCTGGGAAAACTGGTACGACATGCAGGTGAAGACCGTGCAATACGGCGCGGGTGAGCGCGGTAAGCGTTCGCGCGTCCACGGCGAACTGGTCTGCGGGCCGCACACCCTGTCGGAAGCGGAACTCGCGAAGAACCGGAGCGCGCTGGGCGACGACATCCGCGCCCACCCGCTCGATGACGAGTACCACCGCGCGCGCTCCCCGGTCTGGTCCAAAGTGAAGACGCCGTTTCTTTCGGCAGCCAATTGGGGCGGTCAGCCCCTGCATCCGCGCGGCAATTTCGAAAGTTTCGTGCGCGCGGCCGCCAAGAACAAATGGCTCGAGGTGCACGGCATCGAGCACTGGACCCATTTCTACACGGACTATGGGCGCAAGCTGCAGCTGCGCTTCTTCGACCATTTCCTGCATGGCAGGAACAACGGGTTTGACCGGCAGCCGCGCGTGCTGCTGCAGGTGCGCCACGTCGACAAGTTCGTCGAGCGCGCCGAGAACGAATGGCCGCTCAAGCGCACGAAATGGACGAAGTTCTTTCTCGACGCGGCAAGCGGCGCCCTCGCGCACAAGCCCGCGCGGAGCAAGGGCGTTGTGCGCTTCGAGGCTTTGGGCGACGGCGTCACCTTTCTGACCGAGCCGCTGGCGCAGGAAACCGAGATCACCGGGCCTTCGGCGGTCAAGCTCTTCGTCTCGTCATCGACCAAAGACGCCGATCTGTTCGTGGTGCTGCGCGTCTTTACCGACGATCTCAAGGAGGTGGTGTTCCAGGGCGCGATCGATCCGCATACACCCGTCGGCCAGGGCTGGCTTCGCGCCTCCCACCGCAGGCTCGACAAGACGTTTTCCAAGCCCTACCGGCCGTACCACAGCCACGACAAGATCGAGCCCCTGAGGAAAGGCGAAGTGGTCGAGCTCGATATCGAGATCTGGCCGACTTCGATCGTTGTCCCGCCCGGCCATCGTATCGGCCTCTCCATCCGCGGGAAGGATTATGTCTATGCCGGGCCGAGCGGCGGCAAGCTGTCGAACTTCAAGAACGAGCTCACGGGTTGCGGACCGTTCCTGCACGATGATCCGCGCGACCGTCCCGCCGACGTCTTCGGCGGGGTCACCAGTCTGCACTTCGGCGGGGGGCGGAAGCCCTATCTCCTGCTGCCGATCATTCCGCCCAAAAAAGCGCCACCGCAGCAACGCGGAAGTCCTCGCAAGTAGGCCGAGGCCTCGCCCGTGCTAAGCAGTACCGATCCTGCCGGGCGGCTCGCGTCGGTCCTGCGGCCATCTGGCGAGGTGTCGGAGGGACCTGCCGTAAGGTAAGCTCATGCAACATTGCGATCACAGAGGGTCTGGGGAGGGATGAATACGCAATTCTGGCTGATCCAGGCCTTCAACGGAATTTCATACGGCGCGCTGTTGTTTCTGGTGGGCAGTGGCCTCTCGCTGATTTTCGGCGTGATGCGGATCGTCAATCTCGCGCATGGCTCCTACTTCCTTTTGGGTGGATATGTCGCGCTGTCGGTAATCTGGACGACAGGTTCCTGGGCGCTGGCACTGCCGGTGGCAGCCCTGTCGATCGCCGTGGTGGGCCTGCTGATGGAACGGGTTTTTCTGCGGCCGCTGGGATTCGATCCGTTGCGGCAGGTGCTGCTGACAGTCGGCTTTGCTTTCCTGTTCCAGCAAGCCGCCCTGGATATCTGGACCGGCAACAACTTCGATATCAATCCGCCCGACGCGTTGACCCGAAGCGTCGTGATCGGCGGACTGTATCTGCCGCTCTACCGCATCTTCATGATCGCCATGGCAGCGGCGATCGGCATTGCCCTTTGGCTGGTCATGGAGAAGACGCGGATGGGGGCGGCGGTTCGCGCCACTGTCGATGACGCGCAAATGGCGCGCGGCGTCGGGATCGACACGTCCCGTATTTCCATGTTCATCTTCGCGCTGGGCGCATTTCTAGCGGCATTGGGCGGCGTGATCGGCGGCGCCTTCCTCGGCATCTATCCAGGCCTGGACTTCGAGATGCTCCCGATCGCGTTTGCGGTGGTCATTATCGGCGGGATGGGAAGCCTCGGCGGCGCCGCCATCGGCGCACTGCTCGTCGGCTTGGCCGACAATTTCGGAAAGGCGCTGTTCCCCGAGATTTCCTATTTCACGCTCTACGCACCGATGGCGCTGATCCTGGCGGTGAAGCCGACCGGACTGTTCGGACGGGAATGAGCAACGACGGATGAAGAGCCAGCAAATAAAGATCTTGAGCGTCGTCGTGGCCCTGGCGGCGATCGCCATCATCGTTCCAAACACCGATTCGTTCGTGATCCTGCTGACCACGCGGGCTTTGGCTTTCTCGATTCTGGTGATGAGCGTCGACGTCCTGCTCGGCTATACCGGCCTTCCCTCGCTCGGGCAGGCGGCCTATCTCGGCGTCGGCGCGTATCTGACGGCGATTCTCGCGACCAGATACCAGTTCGGCCTGGGATACGATTTTTGGCTGGTCGTCGTGCTCGGAATTCTTCTCGCAGCGGCCTTGGCGGCCGTGTTCGGACTGCTCGCGATTCGCGCGACCGGGGTCTATTTCCTGATGATCACGCTCGCGCTCGGCCAATGTGTTTGGGGGCTGGCCTATCGGTGGAACTCGCTTACCGGCGGCGACAACGGCATCAATCTGCGAGCGCGGCCTAAATTCGGCATCGATCTCGCGGATGAAGTGACCTTCTTCTATGTGGTGCTCGGTTTTTTGGCCGTTTCGCTGCTGCTAATGTATACGCTAGTCCAATCGCCGTTCGGACGAAGCCTGACGGGGATCCGCGAGCGCGAGCTGCGCATGAAAATTCTTGGCTATAACACCTGGCTGCACAAATACATCGCGTTCATTATCGCCGGCGGTTTTGGTGGACTCGCGGGCGTGCTGTGGGCCCATACCGCAGGCATCGTCAGCCCCGAGAACGTGGTGTTGACCACTTCGGTGGACGCGCTGTTGATGGCGGTGCTCGGCGGCGCGGGCACGCTGGTCGGCGGTGTCATCGGCGCGTTCATCGTGTTCGGCCTGCGCGAATACCTGAGCACGCTGGTTCCCTGGTGGCAGTACGTGCTGGGCGCCGTCTACGTGCTCACGATCTTCTATCTGCCCACAGGGCTGATGGGAATTCCGGAGCGAATTCGCCAGCGGCGGGCGCTTATGGCAACTCGAGAAGGCATGAAAAAGATGGCACCCGTGACCTCCTGACCGGGGCAGGGATCACGACAACAAGGGAGTTTAGACTATGACAAGCACCTTGCTACGACGGATCGGTCCGCCGCTGTTGGGCAGCGTTGTTGCCCTGGGAGTGACGCCGCCTGCGAATGCCGCCGAGGAGCTGCGTATCGGATTTGTGGCGCCGACCACCGGCATCTTCGCCCAGGTCGGCAAGGACATGGTCGACGGCTTCCAGCTTTATCTTGACGACGTCAACAGCGACTTCGGCGGGGCAAAAGTGAAGTTCATCGTCGAGGACGAACAGGCCAAGCCGGACACCGCCGTCACCAGGGCCAAGAAGCTCATTTTGCAGGACAAGGTGCACATGCTCGTCGGCGGTCTTCTTGCCTCGAGCGGCTACGCGCTGGCGCCGGTGAGCACCGCCGACAAAACGGTCTACGTCGTGCCCGTTTCGGCGGCCGACGACCTGACCCAGCGCGATCTCCCCAAATATCCGTACATGGTCCGCACCGGCTGGAGCAGCTCGCAACCGAGCCATCCGTTCGGGCAATGGGCCTGCGACCAGGGCTACAAGAAGATCGCCGCGATCGGCGCCGACTATGCCTTCGGCTACGAGGTCATCGGCGGTTTCCAACGCGCATTCGAGGCCTGCGGCGGACAGATCGTGCAGAAGATTTGGCCGCCGATCGGCACCAAGGACTTCGGCCCCTACATCCCGACCATCAGGCAGGACGCCGACGCGATCTTTACGCTCATGGTCGGACCCATGTCGCTGCAATTCCCCAAGCAGCTCGCGGCGACGAGTTCGTGCTGCCGTCCATGGGCGACGAAGTGATCGGGCACGTCTCCGCGCTGCAATACAGCGCCGCGTTGGAAACGCCGAAAAACGAGGCGTTCGTCAAGAAATATCGCGCGAAGTACGGCAAGGTGCCGTCGTATTACTCGGAGACCAACTACACGACGGCGCAGATGATCCACGAGGTCATCAAGAACAACAAAGGCAACTTCCCCGGCACCGACGAGTTCGTGAAGCAACTCGCCGGGGTGAAGTTGGATACGATCCGCGGGCCCGTCAGCATCGACGACATGCGCAATCCGGTGCAGAACATCTACATCAAGAAGGTCGAGAAGAAGAAGATGTTCGGCTACGACAAGGACGAGCTCTGGAACACCGTCATCAAGACCTATCCGAACGTCAACCAGTTCGGGCAGTTCAACAAGGAGGAGTTCCTCAAGACGCCGGTCTACAGCCGCGACTTCCCACCCTGCAAATTCTGCAATTAATGCACTCGCCGGCCGGGGCGCGGACGCGCGGCCCCGGCTGTTCTCTAGACTGGACTTCGGTGAAATCGACTCAGCGTGAGCGATAAGCTCGGTCTGCTCCCTCCCCCGCCTGCGGGGGAGGGGTGGGGAGGGGGTGAGTTGAAATGCTCTATCATATTGCGCGCCCCCTCCCTGTCCCTCCCCCGCAAGCGGGGGAGGGGACGCTGCGGCACCGTCCGTCAGTGCGACGCGCGCCGGCTTTGCGGCGCTGGAAATTGGTCTTGTGGTTGGCGAGAGGACCAAGGTGAGCGCGCACGGCGGCGAGCCCGCCCTCGAGCTGCGGGGCCTGTCCAAAAGCTTCGGCGGCCTGCACGCCGTGCGCGGCGTTACGCTCACGGTCATGCCCGGCGACCGCAAGGCCATCATCGGACCGAACGGCGCCGGCAAGACCACCCTGTTCAATTTGATCACGGGAATTCTCCCGGCCAGCTCCGGACAAGTCGTGCTGTTCGGTCAGGACGTGACCAAATGGCCAAGCCATCGGCGCACGGCGCTCGGAATGGCGCGAACGTTCCAGATCACCAGCCTGTTTCCGAAGCTGACCGTTCTCGACAACGTGCTGTTGGCGATTCAGGGGCTGCGGCCGTCGAAATTCGTGATGTGGCGGTTCCTGTCCTCCTACCGCGACCTCTACGACAAGGCTTACGGGCTCCTGGAACGCGCGCGTTTCCTGGACCGCAAGGATACCGAGGTCCGCTACCTATCCCATGGCGAGCAGCGCCAGCTCGAGATCGTCCTCGGTCTCGCCAGCGATCCGAGGATTCTGCTGCTGGATGAACCGGCCGCCGGGCTCTCCTCGGGCGAATCCTCGGAGATGATCCGCTTTCTCGCCCAGCTCGATCGCAGCCTCGCGATCCTCCTCATCGAGCACGACATGGACGTGGTGTTCGATGTCGCCGAGCATATTTCCGTGCTCCATTTCGGCGAGGTGTTGGAAACGGGATCGGCGGAGCAAATCCGCCACAGCGAGAAGGTGCAGCAAGTCTATCTCGGAACCGGCTGATCCATGGCCATCTTGGACGTTCAGGACATCCATACGTATTACGGGGACGCTTATGTCCTTCAGGGACTGTCGTTGCGGCTCGAGGAAGGACAGATCCTGGGCTTGCTCGGCCGCAACGGCGTAGGCAAGACCACGCTGGTGAACTCGATCGTCGGCTTCAATCGTCCGCGCCGGGGAAGGATCTTCTTCAAGGGCGTGGACATCACCGCGGTTTCCTCTTTCGAGACGGTGCGCAGCGGCATGGGGCTGGTGCCCCAGGGGCGGCGCGTGTTTCCCACGCTCAGCGTCGAGGAAAATCTGATGGTTGCCGAGCGCAGCGTCAACCGCCGCGGCTGGAACATGGAACGCGTCTACACGCTGTTTCCGCGCCTGCGCGAAAGGCGCAGCCAGCGCGCCAAGACGCTCTCGGGCGGCGAGCAGCAGATGCTCGCCATCGGCCGCGGGCTGATGACCAACCCGGACTGCTTGATCATGGACGAGCCTTCCGAGGGTCTCGCGCCCATCATCATCCAGGGCCTTTGGAAGGCGATCGCACAATTGAAGGAGCAAGGTCATTCCATTCTGCTCGTCGAGCAAAACGCCGCGC
>WNFX01027874.1_pt1 | contig 12387 bp, 7 predicted proteins | sample 5400111 | NCBI WGS metagenome assembly WNFX01 (sample SAMN13153363, study PRJNA577476) | soil metagenome | isolation source: 40 cm soil or saprolite under grassland replicate 1 | place: USA:California | collected 2016-06-15
GCAGAACGCAGGGAATTCCCTCTGCTAAACGAGGTGCCCTTCTTCTCTTTCCAGTCTGGGTAATGGCCAACTGATTCCTCATACACATTGACCGAGCCGGCGTTACTTCTCAGCGTCAATCTCGCGCGAGGTGGTGAACCTACAGTACCATGAAGCTCTCGGTTCGTGCTATAGTCCATTGCCATTCCCGGAACTTTTGTCGTGATACTCCCAAGGCTCGTACTCGCATCCAACTCGAAGGCTGCCTCGCCGGGTAAGATCACGTTGACCGAGCCAGCACTGGTTGCGAGTTCGTAGGTTCCAGTGGAATCGATTGCTTCATGGAGATTGATAGAGCCGAGGTCGGTCTGCAGCAGAGAGTTCCCATTGAGTAGACCACGTTTGACGTAAATCGAGCCAGCATCGCTGCGCAAGGTTAACTGACCGCTGATGCCAGTCACCCAGATATCGCCCGCACCGGTAGTGAGTTCCAAATCGGCATGACTGGGGACTGTGATGTCGAAATCGATATCCTGCGGGAGATTGAGGCCAGGTATGAGTACTCGATCGACCCTGGCTTTAATCTCGTTGCCTTCTTTCACCTGCTCATAGCGCACTCTGCTTTTAGGTGTTCTCCTCCGAAACCTTCTGGTAAAGTGTGTCGTCTGGATAGTGACGATATCGGCATCACTACCAGCATTGACATGAAATGTGCCAACTTCGTTGTTGACGACAATCCAAGGACGCTCGTTAACTGAAAACCGCCGTGTCTCAACGTGAACGGTTGAGACCGCAAAGTATACTCCGGCGGCGATAAGGAGACTGGTACCTACGACGAGGAGAAGAATAGTCAGTACCAGAAGCGTAACTCCGGCAATCGTTAATCCAGCAAAGACGAGGAGGCCGATGCCACCAATGATCAGGGGGATGCTCATCAGTGCAAGTAATATGGCAAACCACGGATTGCGTCGCCTGTGGTACTGTACTGGCCCTTCTTGATATGTTTCCTGAATTTTCATAGCTTTGCTCCTTTGGATAGAAGTTGCGTGCCAGTTTGCAGACGCTGCGTTATTGTCTTCAATGCACATTCTTCTCCGTTCATAGCATAAAGCTTTGATATCACAATACGAATACAGAAAAGGTTCTTTTTGACACAGAGAGGTCACATTTTTTGTGATGAGAGCGACTTATCCAGATGATTAGAAGGGTAGAGAACACTATCTGTAGTAAATGGGTGTATTCGACAGCCTGGGGCAGATGCAACAACTGGGTATCGTCTTGTTCTAGAACATCTTTATGCCGGATGAGAGAAAACAGGTGGGCATCTTCATTTGATGCCCACCTGTTTTCTCTCAGAGCTGATGTTCTAGTAATCAGCGCGTGGCCAGGAGCCTACAGGCCAGACTCGAAGCATGTGCGCTGACGACGTGGCGTCAGGCCTGTTCAACTTCTGACGCTTCGCCTGTGCTGCCGGACGGGGTGGATGAGCCGATGATGGTGGCCAGTTCCTTGCGATTGCGATCGAGAAGGGCTCGCAGTTGTGCCAGGTTTTCCGGGTTACTGAGGGCGCGGCGACCAGCGATGGCAAAGAGCTGGGCAACTTCTGCAGCCTCACGCATGAGCGCTTGCTGCTCGGGTGATCCCCACTGGCCGCCCGGGCCAAAGGGACCATGATGGCCAAATGGAGGCCTTCCGAAGGTGCGAGGGCCACGAGGACCGCTCCAATCACGTTGCAGCCAGGGAGGAGTCCATCCTTCCCAGTCTCTTTGTGCAAACGGGGAGTCGAATTGCCAGAATCGACGACCAAACATAGTTGTTGCTCCTTTCTGATTTGGAAATTTTGCGATATATCGCTTCTGCCCACAGAAACAATACGATATATCATTCTTATTCCAATATACGATATGTCGTATTGTCGGGTTGCAACGTGAGGTACTTCCGCCTGGACGTCGCTAGCGAAAGCGCGCTGAGTTGAAGTACTGCAGCGGATGATTGTTCGTCCGAGGTAGATCAGCAATCAAGTGATAACTCGCTTACTCTTGATGTAGAGGATCCCTACGTCCAAAGACCTAGGGGAAATAGTACGGATGCCGGTTCCGTCAGAGCGGCGTCAGGACCTATACTTACTGAAGCAAGGGAGAATACCCTGCGGTGAGTACAAACAATTTGCGCTGCTGAGGGTCCGGTAAGGTGCTCGTTTGGAGCCTGACATCATGACGGCGCATGGCGAAAGGATAGAAAGATGAACCCATACGTTGCTCATAAAGAAGATCGTGAAAGCACAACATACGAAGAGACAGGTGCCTCTGACATCGACACCCTGACCCAATGCGACTTTTCCGCTGAGCAGATCGTTTCCCTGCTGGGGCTGCGGCAGCGCTACCAGAGTGGTGGGAGTGATCGCGCTTCCGTCATGCATCATTTAGAGTTCCTCAAGTATCTTGTCATGAGCGGCAAAATGGAAAAATAAGACAGGAGAAATGTAGACCAGCCTCTTATTACACCAGTCGCTCCAATCTTTATGTACGAATCCGAGATAAACGGACTTCAGCAGCTCATGGGTGGGAGGGTATGTATATTGAGAAGTGCTCGAACACTTCAATAGGTATCTACTGAAAAATATGCTGTATAAAGAAACCAATAAAACGCAATAAGATACATTGCATTGGAAAATAAAAATGAGCCAAACACTTGTACTCGATACTGACGTACCTCGAGTAGTCGATACAACATCCAGCCAGATTCTCGACCAGGAGCGTAAAGTAAGCAAACAACGGCAGAAGCAGCCCAAAGCGAGCATGCCGGCGGCTGGTAGCTCCATCCTTGCTGCTATTCTTTCTACGCTATTGCTGCGCATTGCCGGCCGTACCAGTTTTGTGCTGCTCGGTTTCTATCTAGGCGAGCACTTCACCTCGGCGACCATCGTTGCCCTTGTGCTCGAAGCATTCTATATCAGTGAACTCGTGTTAGCTCCCATCGTGGGCAGTCTCTCTGATCGCATAGGCAGCAAACCTTTCCTGCTTTCTGCACCACTCGTGGGAAGTGTTGCAGCCCTCTGCCTTGTCGGTGCCGCTTTGTTCTTTCCTCACCCGCATGCTAGCCCATTTGACACCTGGTTGGTGGTTCTGCTGCTGTTGGTGCTAGTAGGTCGCTTACTCGAAGGGGCGGCAACTGCGCTCAATGCACCAGCAAGCCTGGGCTATCTCACCGAAGCCACCAGTAGTTCGGACAAGCTGCGAGCACGGGTGATGACTGCTTTTGAAGTCGCCACTGTAGGAGGTCTGGCCCTGGCGATTCCCTTTGGTGGGAAAGTCAGCAGCCTGTTGGGGACCTGGGGCTTTTTTGTGGTGATTGCACTACACGTAATCAATGGTGTGCTGATTGCCTGTTTCTTGAAGGAGAGCACACAACGCACACCGCAGGTTGGCACGCGTCATTCGTTGATGGAAAGTCTCTCCATGCTGCGCCATAAACGCATCTTTACCTTTCTTCCGGCCTGGCTGTCAATCAATGCCCTGGTAGGTGCCTGGATTACCTTGAGTATCATTATGCTGACCTATCCCGAGCCGGCAGCGGCTATCCGTCATCCAGGGCAGTTGCTCTACGGGGGGTTTAGCAAAGAGGCTGCAACATTGCTGCTCGGCGGGTTCGGCCTGCTGTTCCTGGCAGGAATGGGGCTATGGATGCTGGTCTTGCCACATCTGCGTCGTACAACAGTGATGTTTATCGGATTGGGTGGTTTGAGTCTGAGCATCGTCGGCATGACACTGATCAACGGCCTGGCTGGGAACCCTGCGCGTTTGTTCGCTAGTTCGCAACCACTGCTCCTGATTCTCCTCCCTCTGGTGGTGCTCGGAGTACTCCTGTTAAGTGGCTTTACCCCGGCTTCACTGACCCAGATGGCGGCGATATCGGAACTGCTACCAGGCAAACGAGGCGCCGTGATGGGCTTGTACTCGGTCGTCCTGGGAGTGGGACAATTGATAGGCGCCTCTCTAGGTGGACTGTGCGTGGACCTGGACGGTTTCTACGGATTGATGGGCTTCTCAGTGGCGATGGGACTTATCGCACTGGGCAGCGTGCTTTACATACGCATGAATGGTCACGACCTGATCAAAAGCCCTTCCAGAGGCAGGTAGGAGAACGGCCTGGCGAGGCTTGCCCTCGCCAGGCTAAAGCCAATCACGTCGCTTCACAAATTGGGACCTGTGCACGGACACGCGTTCCCTGGCCTGGTGCACTTTCGATCTGGAGTACGCCACCCAGGCCCTTCACACGCTCCTGCATTGAATGGAGTCCCAGGTGACCGGGGAAGGAAGCCGTGGCATCAAACCCTCTGCCATTATCACACACCTCTAGGATGACCGCCTCGCTCGTCTGGCACAGTCGCAGGTCCACCTCGCTGGCATGGGCATGCTTGACGGTGTTATGCAGGGCTTCCTGGGCGATGCGGTACAACTCCTGTTTGACCTTGAGCGGCAGCGCAGGCTCTGCGCTCAGATCCGTTTGAACCGTGATGTCGTGACGGGCGTGCAGGGCGGCTCCTTGTTTGGTCAGCGCACTGACCAGCCCTTCGATCTCCAACGATTCGGGGCGCAATTCAAAGATCAAGGCGCGCATCTCGGCCAGCCCCGCCTCGGCCAGCGAGAGCACATAGTCCAGCGGTTCGGCCACCTGAGCAGGATCGCGGTCGTGCGGCATAAAGGCCTGTTTTTCGCTTGAAAGCAGCACCAGCATGCCGATGGCCTGTTCTTTCAGCGTAAGAGGAATGATCATGCATGCACGAATATGGTGAAAGGTCGTTTTGCGGAGATCACCAATTGCCACCCGAAAGGCCCGCTCCAGGGGAGTATTGTTACGGATGTCTTGCATGATGATCGACTCGCGGGAAGTAATGGTCTCCCAAATCAGCCCCAGATTCTTGAGCGGAAAGCGCAGTTGCATCAGTTGCGCTTCCGGGACAGGGCCCCGGTTGTCAAGGAACACAAGATCCTCCCCCTCCACGGTTAAGATCGCGGAGCCTGTGTAGTCGACGACGGTCTTGAGCTGATCGAGGATCAGGCCCAACAACGGCTTGAGTTGGAGGGTGGAAGCCACCGTATGGGAGATCTCAAGCAGCGAGGAGAGCTCACGCGTACGATCCTCCACTCGCTGCTCCAGAAGTTGTTCGGCCTGCACTTGCTCAGTGATGTCACGAATGACTGCCAGGACAGTAGGCTGGCCCTTGAAGATGAACGGGGTGCCTCGTCCATCTACGGGAAAGGGTGTGCCGTCTTTGCGCTGGTCGACTGTTCGGGCTTGATAATGGCCGCCTGCTTTGATCGTTTGGATGGATTCTGGAACCAGGTAGTGATACTCCCGGTGGGTTAAAATGGTGCGATGCAATCCAAGTAGTTCCTCATAGGTATAGCCGTACATCGTACATGCAGCGGGATTGGCCTCGATAACGAAGCCATCCAGGTTAGTAATGACCATTGCATCACTGGCAGCCTCAAAGACGCCACGGTACTGGGCTTCCTTTTCGCGCAGGTGTTGCTCGGCTTCCACGCGCTCAGTGATGTCACGAACGACTCCGAGCGCATGGGATTTGCCTCTGTAGGTGAAGGTGGTACTCTGTGCTTCTGCATAGAACACCGTCCCATCTTTGCGCGGGCACCGTACAATTGCTGGTGCCTGGAATGTTTCTCCTGTCTTGACCGTCTCCAGGGCTTCGTCCAGGCCAGGGAGATAGTCTAGCAAGGTGAGGGAGCTTGCGTGCATCCCAATAACTTCTTCACGGGTGTAGCCAAACATGCTGCAATAGGCCGGATTGACCTCAACGATGTACCCATCCAAATCGATGATAAACAATGCATCGTAGGTGGCTTCAAAGATGCTGCGATACTGCTCTTCCTTTTCGCGTAGTTGTTCTTCAGCTTGCACACGCTCGGTGATATCACGCAACAGTGACAGGGTATGGGGCTTGCCCAGGTACATGAAGGTGCTTCCGCGTACCTCGACGGGGAATGCGGTGCCATCTTTGCGCAAATCAACTGCCTGGCCCTGGAACGTGTGACCAGCCTGGATCGCTTTCATATACTCTGCCACCAGAGCATGATGCTCAGGGTGGACAATGTTGGTGCGATGAAGGCCCAGAAACTCCTCATAGGCGTAGCCATGCATGCTGCATGCGGCGGGATTGGCTTCGACAACGAAGCCATCCATGTTTCTGATGATCAGCCCATCAGTGCTGGCTTCAAAGATGCTGCGATATTGCTCTTCCTTTTCGCGCAGTTGTTCTTCCGCCTGCACGCGTTCGGTGATGTCATGCGTCACCCCCAGCAAATGCGGCTTGCCCTTGTAGGTGAAGGGGGTACTGTGTGCTTCAACATGAAACACTGTGCCGTCTTTGCGCAAACCCAGTCCCTTCGCGTGGTATTGGTCACCTGATATGATCGTTTCCAGGGCCTCGGTCACAACTGGAAGATACTCTGGAACGGTAAGGACACTCGTGTGCAACCCGATGATTTCCTCGTAGGGATAGCCAAACATGTTGCAAAAGGCTGGATTCACCTCAACGATGAACCCATCCAGGTCGAGGATATTCAATCCATCGTCAGTGGCTTCAAAGACGCTACGGTATTGCTCTTCCTTTTCATGTAGTTGTTCTTCGGCCTGCACGCGCTCAGTGACGTCGCGTACTATCGCCAGCCGATGAAGTTTCCCTTTATAGGTGAACGTGGTTGCCTGCCTATCAGTATGGAATGTAGTGCCATCTTTGCGCCTGGCAACAAGCTGGGCATGGACGAAACCGCCCAAGGAGAGCTTTGAGGTAATCTTTTCCACCTGAGGGTGCGAATCAGGGTCGAAAAGATCGGTTCCCTGTAACCCTATCATCTCCTCATAGGTATACCCATACATCGTGCAGGCAGCAGGATTGACCTCGATAATGCGACCATCCTCATTATCGGCAATGAGCAGCCCATTGTTGGAAGCAGCAAAAGCACTATGATAGAGCGATTCCTGGTCGCGCAGTTGTTGCTCCATCTGCGTGCTCTGAAGCGTGCGTTGTTGCAGCTGTTCTAGCACGTCCTGGAAGCCGGACAGCAGGCGCCACTCTATTGAGCCCTCTTGCCAATCATCAACTGGTACTGCGGGTAGTGTATCTGGGTCTTGTCGTACGTGCTCGAAGAGCTGTAAGAGTGTGTCCTGAATAGCGGGGTTCATTAGTTTTCCCCTTTCTCATCCATAAAGAGGACAGCGTGCGCACATTCACCTGGAGGAAGTGCGCAGTGCTGCTGCGATGGTGATAGAAACTCGTCGCGTATCGCCATGTCCCCGCCATCTTTTGACGCAATCCATCCCTACGTCCAAAGTCCTAGGGGAAATAGTTCGGATGCCAGTTCTACTAGAGCGGCGTCAGGATCTATACTTCATGTAAGCAATGGAGAATACCCTGCGGCCGCTTCGCCGAGCACACCCGATGTGTGCTGCTGAATGCCCGGTGTCGCATGGTAGAAATCAGTTGCTCTGCTTTCAATTGTACCATATCTGCCAGTGCCAACGGAGGCACATAGGGCAAAATAGATGAGGTTAGAATGATCAGACTGTTGCTCGTGGATGACCAGCAGGGCATCAGGCGGGGATTGCGCATGCGACTCACGCTGGAGCCAGACATCACGGTGGTCGGAGAGGCGAACACTGGTGAACAGGTTCTCGCGCTGGTGCAGTCGCTCGCTCCCGATATCGTACTGATGGACATCGAGATGCCAGGTATGGATGGGATAGCCGCCACGGCCGCACTGCAGGAGTGCGCAGGTGCCCCCTTGCAGAGTGTGGTTGTAATGTTGAGCATCCATGATGACAGTCTCACGCGAGCACGAGCGCAGGCCGCAGGCGCAGTGGCATTTGTGGAAAAGCTTGGGAGGATTGAGAATCTGTTAGCAAAGATCCGCCAGGCGGCGGAACCCGCAAGGAAGTAGCTGGACCCAACTATTCAAGATTGGAGACGCGCCGAATGACGGCGCAGGGGAAAGGACATAAAGATGGACTCGTACATCCCTGTTGAAGCAGATCGTGAAAGAGCTAAGGCGGTGGAGACAGTTGCCACAGATATGAGCAAAGAAGTCCAATATGGCTTCCCAGTGTTTCCGACTCTGCACCTGCTCGGCGATTTCCGGCTAATTTGGGGTGAGACGCCTGCGATGAATATCGATATGCCACGCTTGCAGTCTCTGCTGGCCTACCTCGTCCTTCATCAGAATGCCCCTCAGTCACGGTCTCAGCTGGCCTTTCTGCTCTGGCCCGATACAACCGATTCCCAGGCTCACACTAACTTGCGGAACCTGCTCTTTAAATTGCGCAAGGTGCTGCCCAGCGTTGATCTGTTGTTGCTCTCAACCATCAGTTGGGGGAAGTCTGATGGCTGGATGGTCCTGTTCGTTGTTCTCCGGGTGGTCGATGATGGGGAGCGTCAAGAAAAAGGTGGAGCCTGCGCCTTCCTCCGACTCAAACCAGAGGTGTCCGCCGAGCTGCTCCACCAGTTCGCGACAAATGTAGAGACCCAGCCCTGTCCCGCTAATCCCCCAGGCCAGGGCATTGTCAGCTCGCATGAAGCGCCCGAATATTAGCGCGTGTTGATGCTTCGGGATCCCGATGCCGCTATCCTGCACACTTATGCCAATAGCCCGTGCGGCTGTCTCTTCCAAGACGGTGATGGTCACAGTTCCTCCCTGCGGGCTGTACTTAATAGCATTGCCAATGAGGTTAGTTAGTACCTGTTCTATGCGCCCCGGGTCGATATTGGCCACCAGCGAGGAGTGCGTTGTGCGCACCTCTAACTGGTGCCACGTCGTTGTCAGTTGCAACATGGTAGCGATGCGTTGCACTAGCGGTATCATGTTGGTTGGGGTACGCTGCAGGAGCAAGCGCCCGGCCTGTAAGCGGGTCAGGTCCAGCAGCTCCTCCGTGAGATCGACCAGGCGGGACGTTGCCAACTCGATCTCCTGCAGCGCTTCCTGCTGCCACGCGGAAAGGGCCTGCCCACGCTTGCGTGCGGTTTGCACCAGGAGCATGTCGGCGAAGCCCTTCAGCGCTGCCAGGGGGGTGCGCAATTCATGGGCTACAATGCCCAAGAACTCGTCTTTGAGATATTCTGCCTCTTTGAGGGCGGTGACGTCTTGATGAACGATCAGCGCTATAGCCTCCCGAGTAGATCCCTGCTGTTCTGTCTCCTGTAGTGGCGCGCTCGAGCGTCGCTGTGAGGGCAGGGGCACCGCATTGACCAGGAGAGGCAGGCTTGAGCCGCCGGGGCGATGGATCAGCTCCTGCTTTTGCAGCACTGTCTCCCCCCGCTGGACAGCGCGCAGCGTGGCGTACTGATCAGGTGCCAGGGGATGCCCCTGCTCATCGAAGAGAACGATCCCGTTTGTAGTGAGAAACTCTAGCATCGGCTGATCAGCCTGCCACTCTGCTCCCCACACACTGATGGCAGCACGGTTGGCGAGCATCAGGCGAGCATCAGGCCCATAGACGATATAGACACCGCTGGGCAAAGCATCGAGCACCTGCTGCAAGAAGGACAGGCGCGCTGTGGTCTCGGCATGCACTACTCGCTCGGTTTGCTCCAGTTGACGACGCTGTGTGATATCCCGGTCGATCTCCAGGATCGCAGCGGGGTGTTCCTCTTCATCGCGGAAGAGCACCTGGCGGCTTTCCACGATCACGCTGCTTCCGTCTTTACGTGTATGCGTGAGTTCCCCTTCCCAATATCCTTCCTGTTCGAGGTGCGCAACGACAGTGGAACGGCTGACGGGAAAGTGTGTCTTGAGCAAGAAATGGGTGATACGGCCCTGCGCTTCCTGGGCTGTCCAGCCATAGAGTTCTTCGGCTCCCTGGTTCCAGGAGATCACTCGACTGGCGGGATCGCGCACGAGAATAGCATCGCGCGCGAGATTAATGAGTTCGGTCTGCAGACGAATATATTGTAATTGTTGGAGGCGCTCGCGCTCCGCGACTCGTTGTTCGGTCACATCTCGAATGGCTCCGACGACATGGAGCACGCCATCGAGCAACAGGGGGCTCAGGCTGATCTCCACTGGAAATTCCGCGCCATCCTTACGCTGCCCGACGAGTTGAAGCCCAATCCCCATAGGACGAGTTCGCGGGTTAGAGAAATAGTGATCTCGATGGGTAGTATGGACCTTATGGAAGTGTTGAGGGAGGAGCATTTCGAGCTGCTGCCCCTGCAGCTCTTCGCGAGGATAGCCAAAGACAGCTTCTGTTTGCCCGTTCACCATCACAATGGCTCCTGCTTGATTGACGATTACCAGGGCATCGGGCGATATATCCAGGAACGGAAGTACATTGGTGGAAGAGATGTGTGCTGGCACAGACGAAGAAGAAGCAGATGTGTTCTGAGATTCTTGAACGTCAGACATCAGTGCACGCTCCTTTACGCTCCTCGATGCATGGCTCCTCAGTGCAGGGTTTAAGCGAACGGCCAGGGAACACTACCAGGTGCTGTATGGTAGTGTGTGCTTATCTCAGCCGTTTCGCGAGCAAGAGGACGCATCACTGCTCAGGCGAATGCTGATGATTATTGCTGCCTCGCTCTTGACACTGAGATACTGACCAATTCCTTCCCTTGAAAAGATTACTCAATTTTCCCCCCAAAAGCAAGTATTTGTCCAAAACAGAAAGAGAACTTTCTAGTTCTCTCGCGGAGATTTTTGATACAGCTGCTGAGAGTCTTCTCGGCAGCTGTACTGATCAAGAACACATCTGAGCTTATCTGGTAATATTACTGCGGTTGCATACATTCTCGCGCAAACAGCCGAAGCGATTCCAGTTTTGCCGCGTCAGGGAACCATATGATCAGTTCTTGTATGCCCGCGCCTTCGAGTTCGGCTATGCGCCGACGAATCGTCTCAGGGGATCCTATCATGGCGCTGGCCCTCATCAAGGTCACGATATCCCGCTGATGGGGTTTCAGGGAAGCCAGGGCCGCTTCCTCTGACTCGTCGATGGCACAGATTGATGACGACGTGCGCCGAATACTCGTGTAATCGCGGCCTACATTTTCGCAGTGGTGCTTGATGACATCAAGTTTATGCCGAATGGTTGGGATATCGCCACCGATGTTGCAGGCATCTGCATACTGGGCCACGAGCTTAAGGGTGACCTTCTCGCCACCGCCGCCAATCAGCAGGGGGATATGCGGCTTTTGTATACCCTTGGGTTGATTGATCGCACCGCACACCTGATAATACTTGCCCTCGAAGACTGCCTCTTCCTGCGTCCACATAGCGAGGATGACTTGAATAGCTTCACGCAGGTAGCGGAGCCGCTCGGGAGCGTCAGGGTAGTCATACCCGTAGGCGCGATACTCGTGCTCGAACCAGCCGGCGCCAACGCCGAAGTCGAGCCGACCGTGACTCATAACATCGACCGTACTGGCCATTTTTGCCAGCAATGCGGGATTGCGATAGCCATTGCAGGTCACCAACTGCCCGATACGTACACGTTTCGTGTCGCGAGCCAGAGCCGCCGTGCTCATCCAGCATTCAAATGTGACCTCCTGTGAGGGGACGGGAATGGTGTGAAAATGGTCGTAAAGCCAGACTGAGTTAAAGCCCAGGTTCTCAGCCACCTGGGCTACGCGTGTCATGGCCTCAAACGCCTCAACCGGGTCGGGAAAATCGACCAGGTCCATGCGCCACCCTTGCGGGACCATTACACCAAACTTTATAGGCATTTGTGTTGCTCCTTCAAAGAAAAATAAACTCTTGCTTCCTGGCCTGTTAGACAATTAATTCGGCCAGGCGATCCACCTGATCCAGTTCTGGAATGCAGGGCCAGCACATCAGTTCATCGACGCCGATGTCAGCAAACGCCTGGATTGCTCCTTTCACTGCCTCAGGTGTCGAGGGAACGGAGCTGGCTATCTGCTCTGCTCGCTGCCCCATTATCGCATAGTAGGTGCGTAGATAAACCCCTGCTCGTTCGGCTGCATTGGGTCCCAGGCCGAAGTAGGTGGCTGCAACGAAACGCGGTTTACCAGCTCTTCCCGCGGCCGTCCAGGCTTGCTCAGCAACAGCATAACCCTGGCGCGCCATAGGGGGTGGAGCACCACCGGCAATGTAGCCGACTCCCCAGCGACCGACGCGCTGGATAGCGGCAGGGCTATAGCCGCCAATGAGGATTTCAGGTCCGCCTGGCCGCACGGGCGGCGGGCCTATTGGTCCGATGTCGTTGGCAAGCGGTTGACCAGACCAGATGCGCTGCATGGCGTCCAGTTGCTCCTCAAAGCGCTTTCCCCGATCATGGAACGAAGCAGGGGAGGCCTGAAAGTCGTCCGCTCTGCTGCCGACGCCCACCCCAAGGGTAAGCCGACCACCGGAGAGCGCGTCCAGGCTTGCGACCTGTTTT
>WNFX01005349.1_pt1 | contig 12386 bp, 8 predicted proteins | sample 5400111 | NCBI WGS metagenome assembly WNFX01 (sample SAMN13153363, study PRJNA577476) | soil metagenome | isolation source: 40 cm soil or saprolite under grassland replicate 1 | place: USA:California | collected 2016-06-15
ACGGCTTCATCTACGGCTGGACCCCGTGGCTGGAGCAGAGCGCCGGGCTGTCCGCCGCAGGCGCCGGGCTCCTGATGGCCCCCTCGTTCGCGGTCGCCGCCGTCGTCTCCGCGCTCGCCGCCCGGCACAGCCGCATCTGGCCGCTGCTGGTCGCGGGGGCCGCCGCGCTCGCCGCCGGCTCGGCCGGCCTGCTGCTGCTCACCGGGCGCTCGCCGCTGTGGCTGCTGCTGGCGATCAGCGTCGTCTTCGGCGCCCAGAACGGCCTGAACGTCGTCACCAACCAGACCGCCATGTACGCCCAAGCCCCCGCGGACTCGACCGGCACGGCGGCCGGGATGCTCCGCACCTTCATGTACCTGGGCGCGATCGCCTCTGCCAGCCTGATCAGCCTCAGCTTCGGCCCCGCGGCGACCGACGCCGGCCTGCACCGCCTCGCGGTCATCCTCACCGCCGCCGCCGCCGCGCTGCTCGCCGCCACCCTCGCCGACCGCAAGCTCGCCACCGCCCGCCCGCACGCCTGATGAGACCGAACGGCGGGCACCGCACACGGCAGACCCGGAGGAGTGACGGCCGCCCCCTGGTCCAACACCAGATGATCGGAGTGCCCTGGACCCAGGGCAGCCACCCTCCCGACGGCTGCTACTCAACCTTCGCCCCCGATCCCGGCCACGCGCAACGGCTGCGGGACCTGTCCCAGCAGCCGGCGCAAGGGCCGCCCTCATGTCCACGAGGCCGTGCTGACTGACGGCGTGCGGGCGCCGGCCCGGGTATCCGGGATGTCCGCCGGCACCTGAGAAACGACACGGAGCAATCACCATGAAGCACATCAAGCTGGGGGATCTGGATGTCTCTCGCATCGGCCTGGGCGCCATGGGGATGTCCGCCGCCTACACCGGCGCGGGCACCGATGACGCCGAGTCCATCCGCACTATCCACCGGGCGCTGGAGCTGGGCGTCACCTTCCTCGACACCGCCGAGACTTACGGGCCGTTCACCAGCGAGGAACTCCTCGGCCGCGCCATCAAGGGCCACCGCGACGAGGTCGTGCTGGCCACCAAGTTCGGCCGCTTCTCACACGCGGGCGGCGGCGCACGCATCCTCGACAGCAGCCCGGCGAACATCCGCACCGCGGCCGAGGGCTCCCTCAAGCGGCTGGGCACCGACCACATCGACCTGTACTACCAGCACCGCGTCGACCCCAGCACGCCGATCGAGGACACTATCGGCGCGCTGGCCGAGCTGGTGGCCGAGGGCAAGGTCCGATACGTCGGCCTGTCCGCGGCCGGGCCCGCGACGATCCGCCGCGCCCACGCCGTCCACCCGGTCGCCGCGCTGCAGTCGGAGTACTCCCTGTGGACCCGGGACCCAGAGGCAGAGGTGCTGCCGCTGACGCGGGAACTCGGCATCGGCTTCGTGCCCTTCTCCCCGCTAGGCCACGGCTTCCTCACCGGGGCGATCCGCTCCACCGGGCAGTTCGACGACGGCGACTGGCGCAAGACCAACCCGCGCTTCACCGGCGAGAACTTCCAGCACAACCTGCGGATCGCCGACGAGGTCGAAGCGATCGCCGCCGAGTCCGGCGCCACGCCGGCACAGGTGGCCCTGGCCTGGCTGCTGGCCAAGGGCGACGACATCGCCCCGATCCCCGGCACCAAACGGGTCCCCCGGGTGGAGGAGAACACCGCCGCCGACAGCATCGAGCTGACCGCAGAGCAGATCAGCAAGCTCGACAACCTCACCCCGGCCGCCGGCAACCACCACGAAGAAGCAGACATGCGGCTGCTCGGCCGCTAACCCCCGCCCGCGACCCCGACGCCGTCCCGCCCGCCGCCGGTACGCCACTGGCCGCCACAAGGTCCGTGGACTTTCGCTGGCCGGTGCCCAGAATGCCGCATTCGGTGCTGCACGGACCGCCTTGCGCACTGCCTGGAGCAACGCCCCGAACGGCAGTGCCGGGCCGTGCACGGCCCTGCTCCTGCGCCTGGCTGCGCCCGGTGCCGGGGGGAGGCCGCGTCGAGCATTCCAGCGAAAATGCGGCGGGCTGGTCCGGATCGTAGTCGCCGGCTGTGCGGCTGGCATCACCGTGCAGCTTGGTGGCAGCATGCTGGCAGGTGCTGCGGATCCGTGAAATAACGGCCTGGTGATGCAAAGGGTCTGCGGCTTGCGCAGGGGCATAGCCGCGGCGCGGCAGTGGGCGCACCAGGGCTGGCCGCTGCGGGCCATCGCACGGGGCGCGGCTGTGCGCAGGGTGCGCGGCAGCCGGTTCCGGCCCGTGATGCGATGGTCCTTGATGCGGCCGACGGGGATGGGGGCAAGCAGGTGACTCCGTCGGCGTGGCGGCCTGCCTGGTACCGGCTGCGCGCCGGGTCGCGCCGGGACTGGGCCCGGTATCTGGCGATCGCAGTGATCGTGGGACTCCTTGGCGGGGTGGCCATGGCCAGTGTGGCCGCAGCCCGCCGGACGCAGTCAGCCTTCCCGCGGATCCTCGCCGCGAGTAACGCGTCCGACCTCGACGTGGATCCCGGCCCGTACAGTGCCCGTGTGGCCGGCCAGATCTCGCGTCTGCCGGGAGTGAGGTCGGCCGAATCGTACGTAGCCCTCTACGGCATGCGCGCCCTGCGGTCTGGCTTCGCCGATCCGCGGACGCCCTTTAACCAGCAGGTGGAACTCGTCGGCTCACTCGATGGCCTCTACTTCGACCAGGACCGCGTCATCATCACCAGTGGCCGGCGTGCCAACCCCAGGCGGCCCGGCGAGATAGTCATCAGCGAGCAGACAGCACGTGGCTTCGGCCTCCGCATCGGCCAGTCGCTCACCGTCAACCTCTACTCGCCGCAGCAGGCAAGCGACCCGGGCTTCAACTTCATGACCAGGCAGCCGGTGCACCGTGTCCGGCTGACGATCACCGGCATCGGCGTTTTCACCGACGAGGTTGTCCAGGATGACATCGACCGGATCTACCGGGTACTGGCAACCCCGGCGCTCACCAGGCAGGAACTCCGCTGCTGTGCCGCCTACCTCTGGACCGGCCTGCGGCTGGCCCGTGGCGACCGCGATGTGGCACCGGTGCAGCGCGAGTTCAGCAAGCTGCTTCCCCCGGGAATCCCGGGAGTGTTCCGGGTCACATCGGTCGTCGAAGGCCAGGGAGAGCGGGCGGTCCGGCCCGAGTCCGTCGCCGCCGGCACGTTCGGCCTGATCGCGGCGCTCACTGCGCTCGTGCTGGCCTGGCAGGCGATCCGCCGCACGATTCTCGGCAGCCGTGATGAGCGCGGCGTTCTGCGGGCGGTGGGTGCCAGCCCGTCCGCCCTCATCCTCGACGCTTCCACCGGCATCATGTGCGCGATCGCCGTCGGAGCCACGCTGGCAATCGCGGTGGCGGTAGCTGCTTCGCCGCTGGCTCCGCTGGGGCAGTTGCACCGGCTCGAACCCGATCCCGGCGTGTCGCTTGACTGGACCGTTCTCGGCGCGGGCGCGGCGTTCTTCCTGCTCGCCCTGTCCGGCGCGACGGCCGTGCTGGCCTATGCCGAAGTCTCAGCACGCTCGGTGCGGCGCGGCGCGGCTTCCCGCCGGCCGACCGCGGCGGCGATGACGGCACCGCTCATCGTTCCGGCCACGGCAGCCGCGGGGATCTGTCTGGCGTTCGGGCCAGGGCCGGGCGGCAACTCGCGGCCCGCGCGGCCCAGCATCTGCGGCACGGTGGTGGCGCTGGTCGTTCTGGTCGGGTCACTGGTATTCGGAGCCAGTCTCAGCAATCTTGTCTCCCATCCCGCGCTGTACGGGTGGACCTGGGACAGGGAAATCCTCGCGGGCAGCGGTTACGGCAACATCCCGCTGCCGCAGGCTGGCCTGATGTTGGGCCATGACCCCGACATCGCCGCATGGTCTGGTGCCTACTTCGGCTCGGTCGAGATCAACAGGCATAACGTGCCGGTCATCGCCATGACCAGTACCCGGGTCAGCCCGCCGATCCTGGCCGGTCACGCGCTGGCCGGGCCGGCCCAGATAGTGCTTGGCCCGGAAACGCTGGCCCTGGTCGGCGGGCGTGTCGGCGGCACAGTCCGCGTTTTTAACGGAAAGACGACGCTGATCATGCGTGTCGCGGGGACGGCGACGATGCCCGCCATAGGAGTCGGCCACGGTATCCACCCCTCACTCGGCGAGGGCGCGGTGCTGCCCGCCAGCGCACTGCCGGAGAATGCGCGGGCAAGCGGCATCAGCAATCGCGCACTGCAAGGACCGAACACGATCCTGGTCCGCTTCCGCCCCCAGGCGGATCACGCCGCTGCCATCCGGCGGCTTGAGCGGATCGGCGGCCAGCTATCCGGGATCCGGTCGGTGCAGGGCATCCAGGTGCTGCCTGTCCAGCGGCCAGCCGAGATCGTCAACTACCGGACGATGGGCGCCGCGCCGCTCGTCCTCGCCGGGATGCTCGCGGCCGGGGCCGTCGTGGCGCTCGCCCTGACCCTCGCGGTTTCGGTCCGGCGCCGGACGCGCGATCTTGCGCTGCTGAAAACGCTGGGATTGGTCCGCAGGCAGGTGGTCGCCGTGGTGATCTGGCAGGCATCGATACCCGTCGCGATCGGGACCCTGGCCGGCGTCCCGCTCGGAATCGCGACCGGCCGGTTCTTGTGGGCCAGGTTCGCCAGCGAGCTTTATGTCGTGCCCCAGCCAGCCATCTCGACGGTGACGGTAGCTGCCGTCGCCACATCCACGCTGGCCCTGGTCATCCTGACCGCCATCGTGCCTGGCTGGCGGGCGGCCCGCACCTCCATTGCCAGCGTGCTCCGGGCGGAGTGAGGCTGACCATCCCGGTCCTGCGCCAGGAGGGCCGGCCGAGCGCCAGCAGGACACCTCCGCCCTCCCAGTGGACGACGAGGTACTCGCCCGGGGCCGCCGCCACATCGGAGGTGATCCGCTCGGCAACCATCCGGACATCAGAGCCGGCCACGGTCGTCGTATGCGTCAGCCCGGTCATCGGCGCCGCCGTTACCGGCGCCTTCGCCGTCCCGGCGGTCGCCGGGCCGGTACTCCCGGCCCTGGCAGCCGACGTCCTCACCGCGTCGGCCGTGCACGCAGCCGACTGAACCTTGCGTCAGGTCCCGCCTCACCTCTGCGGCCGGCCCCCTTGATGACGTTGTTCGCGGCCGAAGGTAGCCGAGCCGTGGGGATTGACCTTCCGCGAGCTTGCCATCCGCTTGTCAGCTGATGGTCAGCTAACGTCCAGCTAGTAATCGGATGACTAACAGAGAACGATGAGCATCTCCTGAGCTATAGCTCAGGTACAAGCCCGATCCTGTAAGTAACACAGGACGGGGAACCCGCATCACGGACCACGTCATGGGCGCCGCCCATGGCGTGGCAACCGCTGCGTGGCCGCAGGGCCCGCTCTCGCATCCGCCGTGAGCAGTGCCGGACGACCGGCGGATAACCAGGCTGCGGCATTTAGCGATGACGGCAGGCCATGGCCGACCCCGTAGCGCTCACGCACGCCCTCGCGGGGCAAAAGGAAACCCGGCGGCACCTCCACATGACCTTGCCGACCGGTCGTGCCGCTGCCCGGCGCCACTTCCCCGGCCCGCATATCCACCCGGCATTCCCGGCGAGATCACCTGACTGAAGGAGAAAACCACCTTGACTACTCCCCGCCCTGAAGAACGGGGATTCCAGCCCTCGCGGGCCGGGGTTCCTGTTTCAGCGCCGACTGCACCCGGGAGGACCCGGAATGTCTGACATCAGCTCCGCAGGCATCGCCCGGGGAACCCCGGGCTACGGCAAGACCTGCCGCCAGGATGTTCTTGGCCGCGTTGATGTCCCGGTCATGCCGGGCGCGGCAACCCGGGCACGTCCAGTGCCGGATACTCAAGGCCAGACCGGCGAGCAGGTGCCCGCACGCCGAGTAGGGTGGGCCGCCCAGCGAGGTCCCGGTAGTTCGGGCCTTTTCTGGGCAGCCTCCCTCCAAACTCAGCGTGCCCGCTTTCCAGGCACTGAGCTTTCCAGCGATTCATGCCGCGTTCGCGACAGGGTTTTCGTGGATGTAGTCATGGCATGGCCCGCAGACTATGAGCGTCTTGCGGTGCTTCTTCGCCATGAGTGCCGCCCACGGGGGCTGGTGCGGTCCGGGTTTCCCGAGCTGCTTGAGCGCGGCGACTTGGTGGACGGCCACCGTCCCGCCGCGTTCGCACAGCTCGCACCGCCGGTTCAGGAGCCGGTGAACCAGCTCCTTGCGGGGCGGGGGGAGCCGGACCGGTGCGGGGTCGCGGACGACCGCGCGCCAGTCGCGTCTGAGGGGTATCCCGCCGAATCGTGCTACCAGGTCCTTCTTGCCCTCGCGTCTGATCCTGGCCTCGAAGCAGGTCCGCGGCCCGGAGGGGGCGGGGATCACTGCCTTGTGGCGCGCGGCCATCTTGGAGACGGTCGAGCCGTGCTTGGCGGCCAGGGTCTTCAGCATGGACGTCTCGGCGTTCCAGCACAGCGCGTTGAGCCGCGAGACGTCCTGGGCCATCCGGTAGTAGTTCACGACGCCCCTGTACTCCGCTCCGTAGATCCGCACGATGTCGTAATCGGGCAGGTTCTGGAGCTGGGGCCGGTGCCAGGGTTTACCCTGCTGCCGGCAGGGGGCGCACTTGGCCCTGATCACGTCCGGCGGCACCCGCAGCGCGACCTTTCCGTTGACCGTTCTCTGGCCCCGGGTGATCTTCGTGTCGGAGTGCTGGACGATGATGTCATAGCCGGGGAACCTCGCCCGCTGGGTGCGGGCGTGGGTGATCAGGGTCTTGCGGTCGTTCAGTTCCAGCCCGGGGGTCTCCCGGAGGAACTCCGCCAGTCTGGCCTTGATCTCCTCTGCTTCGGCCTTCGGCCCGGTAAACCCCAGTATGTGATCATCTGCGTACCGGCAATAAGAAAGCCGCCGGTACCCGGGGTCCATCAAGTCGCGCGAGGGGAGCTTGCGCATCTGCCGTTTCAGGTTCCGGGCTTCCGCCCGTTGCCCGTGGCGCCGCGCTTTCTTCAGCCGGATCTTCTCGGCCGTGTAATCGGGGTTCTTCCTCCGGTCGGCTCCCCGCGTATATTGCGGGATGAGTTCCCTCTCTACGAATTCATCAAGCTTATGCAGGTAGACGTTACTCAAGATCGGGGATACCACGCCGCCTTGCGGGGTGCCGCTCAGCGTGTCATGGTATTGCCAGTCCTCCAGGTACCCGGCTTTCAGCATGTACCGGATCATCCGGAGGAACCGCTGATCGTGGATTTTCTCCGCCAGTATTCCGAGCAGGATTTCGTGGCTGAAACTGCCGAAGGAAACCCCGCCTTACTACGTGCTTCGATGACCTCGCCGCGGCGCTGCGGGCGTGGGCGAAAGGCCTTTTCAGCACGGAGGCAGCTGTTGAGCTGCTGATCGGCCACGGCTCGTGGCTTTGCCGCGAGGATTTCCTGGAAATAGCCGTGGAATTCGGCCGGGGAATCACTGATGACGCGGTAATGGCGGCCGTCGACTGGGAGGCGGCGGTGGCCGCGCTGGAGGCGGGCAGGTTGCCGTGCTCGGGCGGTGAGGGCAGGATCTTGCGGCTGGCGGCGAGCATCGCCGGCGGGGTGCCGGTGGATCTGGGGTCCGCGCTGTCGGGCCTGGACGAGCGCAACATCGCCGGCGTCGCCCGTGCTGTGCTGCACGCTGCTGGCCACCGGGACCCGCGCGTGGCTGCCGGGGGTGGGCGGTGGTGAGCACGGTACGGCTGACCCGGCCGCGGCACCCGTTCGAGGGCCAGCCGCTGCCGGTGCTGGGCCGCATGCGCCGGCACGGCGAGGTGGAGCTGCTGGTGGTGCTGCCGGACGGGTCCAAGCGGCTGATCCCGGCGGCCTGGACCGACCTGGAACGCCCACCGGGCGGCACAGGCGCTGGCGGCGGGCCGGCGACGCTGGGAGCGGTCCCGGACCTGCTGGGGTTGTCGGTACTGGTTTCGGATCTTTCCGCCCGCAGCGCCGATGACCGGGAGCAGGCTGCACGGAAGTCACCGTGCAAGGAGGACGACCGTGCAGCCTGTTCAGCTCAGTCTGCTGCCGGACCAGGTTCCGGCACCACCCCCCGCCATCACCGGCCAGCTTCCCGCCCCGCAGCTAGACGCAGCGGTCACGCTGCTGGCCGGCCTGATCGCCAAGGCGGCCGGGACGCCGGCCGCGGGAGCGGGGGCCGATGATGAGTGACCCGGGCACGATAACCAGCTCCCACCTGTCCAGAGCGGCCGTAATCTACCAGTTATCTGAACTAAGACGAGGGTTTTGCCAGTTCAAAGGCGGATTCCGATGCGCGCGGCTACGGTCGCTGCTCATGGCCGGACAAGACGAACCGCGGGATCTGGCGGCCTTGGTCGTCCCGCAAGCCGGGTGGCTGGAGCGGGCGGAGGATCCGTGGGAGCCGTACCGGTTGCTCGATCAGGCCGGGATCTTGGTCGGCCCGGTCGCGGCGTTCCTGCGGGACTTGCAGGCGTCCGGCCGGCCGGAGACCACGCTGCGCGCGTATGCGATCGCACTGTTGCGCTGGTTCCGGTTCTTGTGGGCGACCGGGGTGCCGTGGGATCAGGCGACCCGGGCCGAGGCCCGGGACTTCAGCCGGTGGATCCAGATCGCCGTCAAGCCCGGCCGCGCGGGCGGTCCAGGCGATGCTGCCAGGGCCGGTGCCGTCGCGCCCTGGGCCGGGGTACCCAACCCGGTGACCGGCAAGGCGCCGCCTGGCAGCGGTTACGCGCCTGCCACGGTCACCCATAGCGAGAGCGTTCTGCGCGGATTCTACGACTTCCACCTGGAGACGGGGACCGGCCCGATCGTCAACCCGTTCCCGCTGGCCCGGGGTCGGCGGGGGCGGGCTCATGCGCACCACAACCCGATGGAGCCCTACCGCGGCGAGCGGTCCGGGCGGTACCGGCCCCGGCTTGCCCGGCGCGCGCCGCACCACATCCCGGAAGAGAAGTTCAACGAGCTGTTCGCCGCGCTGGGCTCGCACCGCGACCGGGCGCTGGTGGCGTTCTGGGTGTCTACCGGGGCGCGCGCATCAGAGCTGCTCGGCTTGTCGCGCCGGGACGCTGACCCGGGGCAGCAGCTGATCGCGGTGATCCGCAAGGGGACCCGGCACCTGCAGCAGCTGCCGGCCTCGCCGGACGCGTTCGTGTGGCTGCGGCTGTATCAGGCGCAGATGCACGGCCTGGTCCCGGCCGGGCCGGATGACCCGCTGTGGTGGACGCTGCGCCGCCCGTTCCGCCAGCTGGCCTACCACGCCGCTTACCGGATGTTCCACCGCGCCAGCGCTTCGCTCGGCGCCAACTGGTCCCTGCATGACCTGCGGCACCTGGCCGCCTACCGGATGACCCGCGATCCGGGAATGCCGCTGGCCGACGTCCAGTGGATCCTTGGCCACGCCCAGCTGACCACCACGCAGCTGTACCTGTCGGCCCCCGCCGACGAGGTGATCGCGAGCGTGCTCGCCTATCACGCCCGGATAGCCGCGGGCGCGGAGCGGTCACCCGGCGCGGAGCCGCCGGCGGGACTTCGGTACCGGCCGGAGTCGCTGGAGGTGCTGTTCGGGAGGCCACGCGATGACCACCCGTGAGGGACGGCGCGTCCAGGCCGGCAGGCACGCATCCGCGGGCGGCGGGGGCACGGCCGGAGATCATGCCGGCGAGGGGCCTGACAGCCAGATGGCCGGACTGTCCCGGCTGTTCCCGTCACGCCCGGCGCAAGACGGCGGCTGGCCGGCGACCAGCCAGCGGCGCGGCCACGTACTGGCGCGGCTGTTCGCGCCCCCGTTCACTGCCACCGGGGATCGCTTGCAGTCCAGCCGGCGAATCGGCCTGACCAAGCTGGTGCACTGGCTGGAAGAGCAGCCCGGCCGCACCTGGCAGGACCGGTGGGTGGCCAGCGGCGCCGACGCCGCGGGCAACCTGGCCTGGCGGGAGATGGCCGCATCCTGGCTCCGCAGCACCGGCTGGGCCAGCGGCAACCCCAGGACCGATTTCATCGCCCTTGGCCGCGGGGTGCTCCCGCTGATCTGCGGCGATGTCATCCGGCCCAGCCTGCCGTGGCTGCTGACCCCGGCAATCCCGAAAAACCTCGCCGCCGAGATGGCCCGCTCCCGCGACCCCGGCGGCTTCGCTGCGCTCGCCGCGCTGGCCCGGACCGATCCGGCTAGCGCGGCGACCAAGGACCTGGCGGCGCGCCGGGTCGCCGCGATCCTGGCCGCCAAGGGCGGCGCCATCGCCGGGATCACCGTCGGCGACTGCCTGGAACTGCTGGACGTGCTCGCCGTCGGCGGCGGCAATACCAGCCCGTACTTCTACCAGCTGCTGCACGCACTGGGGACCTTCCCGCCGGCGGCACCGCCCACCGTCCGGGCGTTCAAGACGCCCGGGCAGCTGACCGTCGAGCAACTGGTCGACCGGTACCCCATCGCCTGCCAGCCGGTCCGCGCCCTGATCATCGGTTACCTGCGGGAACGCCAGCCGGCGGTCGACCACGCGACGCTGCGGAGCCTGTCCCGCGCCCTGGCCGGCCTGTTCTGGCGCGACCTGGAACTCCACCATCCCGGGATCGGCTCGCTGCGGCTGGACCCGGGTTTGGCCGCGGCGTGGAAGCAGCGAGTCACGGTCAAGACGGCCCGGACCGCGGGCCCCGGCGGGCAGGTCACCCAGACGCTGGTGCCGCGGCATGACGGCATGAACACGCTGGCCATGGTGCGGGCGTTCTACCTCGACATCGCCCAGTGGGCGGTCGATGACCCGGCCCGCTGGGGCCCGTGGGCCGTGCCCTGCCCGATCCGCGACGAGGAAATGTCACGCAAGAAGGAACGCTCCCACCGCAAGTCACGGATGGACCAGCGGACCAGGGAACGACTGCCCGTCCTGCCCGTCCTGGTCGCCGCCGTCAGCGCCGCCCGGAGCAAGACCGCCGAGATCCTGCTGGCCGCGCAGGCCACCGCCCCGGGACAGCAGTTCACCGCCGCCGGGCAGACGCTGCGCCGGCCGGTGATGACCAGGCACGGCAGCAGCGCAAAGGCGTGGGCCGAGGACCCGGCCACCGGCAGGCGCCGCGACCTCACCCTCGAAGAGCACCGCTCGTTCTGGACCTGGGCCGCCGTGGAGGTTCTTCGCCACACCGGCATCCGGATCGAAGAACTCGCAGAATTGTCGCACCACAGCTTCGTGCAATACCGGCTGCCCGCCACCAGCGAGCTGATCGCGCTGCTGCAGATCGCCCCGTCCAAGACCGATACCGAGAGGCTGCTGGTCATCGCGCCAGAGCTGGCCGACGTCCTCAGCGCGATCATCTGCCGGATCCGCCGCGACGACGGCGCGGTGCCGCTGGTGGTGGCCTACGACATCCACGAACGGGTGTGGAACCCGCCGATGCCGCTGCTGTTCCAGCGCCAGATCGGCGTCGAGCGCCGGCCCATCCCGATCCACGGGATCCGCAAGCTGCTGAACGCGGCGCTGGCCGGAACCGGGCTGACTGACGCCAGCGGGAAGCCGCTGAACTTCACCCCCCACGATTTCCGCAGGATCTTCATCACCGATGCGGTGATGAACGGCATGCCCCCGCACATCGCCCAGCTCGTGGCCGGGCACGCCGACATCAACGTCACGATGGGATACAAGGCGGTCTACCCCGAAGAAGTCATCAACGCCCACCGGGCGTTCATCGCCCGCCGCCGCGCCACCCGCCCCGGCGAGGAATACCGCATTCCCAGCGACGCCGAATGGGACGAGTTCCTCGGCCACTTCGAGCGGCGGAAGGTCGCTCTCGGCGACTGCGGACGGGCCTACGGAACCAGCTGCGTGCATGAGCACAGCTGCGAAAGGTGCCCCCTCCTTCGCGTTGACCCGGCCCAGCGTCCCCGCCTGGCACAGATCTGCGACAGCCTGATCGCCCGGATCGGCGAGGCCGGACGCGAAGGCTGGGCCGGCGAAGCCGAGGGCCTGAAGATCAGCCTCGACGCAGCGCGCCAGAAACTCGCCCAGATGGACCAGGCAGCCCGCCGTGCCGCCACCGTGCACCTGGGCATGCCCGGACTGGCTGATCTTGCCGGCCGCATCCTCACCGCGCCGGCCCGGCCCAGCCCGCCCGGGCAGCCGTCATGACACCCGCCGCCGTCACCGGCACGCTGCTCCACGACCTGGTAACCGGCACCCACGCCGAAGGCATCACCGCCCTGGGCGTGGAAACCGTCATCGAGCACAATGACGCCGTCTTGCTCGTCGCCGAGCCCGGCCCGGACTTCGATGACACCTGGCAACTGCCCGGAGGCCCCGTGCTGCCCGGCCAGACTCTCACCGACGCCCTGCACCCTGCCGCCGCGGCTATCGGGCTGACCATCGACGAGGTAACCGGATACCTCGGCCACCACG
>WNFX01005351.1_pt1 | contig 12386 bp, 8 predicted proteins | sample 5400111 | NCBI WGS metagenome assembly WNFX01 (sample SAMN13153363, study PRJNA577476) | soil metagenome | isolation source: 40 cm soil or saprolite under grassland replicate 1 | place: USA:California | collected 2016-06-15
GACGGGCGCGTGAAAAACCTTGCCCGCGAAACCGAAGCCCACGAGACCCACGTTGAGCATGGGACAGAGTTTCGCACTACATCGGACGAAAGGGGAGATCGGCCATGCTACCGCTGCTGCCGCTCGCGTGCCTCGTTCAGGCCCAGGAAACACTCGATGTCACCGCCGTCGGCAAGGATCCGCGCTGGCAGATCGCCGGGCGCACCGCTTCCGTGGTCGACACCAATGGAAAGCACGCGCTCAAGCTGCCGCTCGTCCCGCAGATGGGACTGGTCTGGCTGAAGGGCTATGACTTCGGAAACGGCGTCATCGAAGCCGACCTTCTGGGACAGAGCCAGCCGCCGCAGAGCAGTTTCGTGGGTGTCGCGTTCCGCGTGGTGGATGGGGAAACCTACGACGCCGTCTACTTCCGGCCGTTCAACTTCCGCGTCGCCGACTCGACCCGTCACAGCCACGCGGTGGAGTACGTCTCCCAGCCGAGCTGGCCGTGGCAACGGCTGCGCTCAGAGCACCCCGGTCAGTATGAGGCCGCCGTCGTGCCGGAGCCGGATGGCGACCAGTGGTTCCACGTGCGTGTGGTGATCGAGCGACCGAAAGTGAGTGTGTTCGTGAACGACGCCCGCACCCCGGCGCTCGTCGTCACCGAATTGAGCGGCCGGACCCGCGGATCGGTCGGGCTTTGGGTCGGCGACGGCTCAGGTGGCCACTTCGCCAACCTACGCGTAACCCGGAAGCCGTAGGCCCTGGGCTCGTGCGTCAGCGACTGAGCCAGTAACTCAGCTTTACAAGCAGCACGTTGGTGGGCCGGTCGCGGAACAGCTCCCGACTGAAATCCCGCTGCAGGTCGAATGCCGGATCATACGGCACGTACACCGAACGACTCTGCGTCCACACGACGAAGAGCGTGGAGCCCGGGCGGTATTCCCAGCGCAGCACCGCGTTGACTTTGACGGCGCGGGTGCGGAAGTCGGGGTCCGTAAACCGGAGGGTGTCGCCCGGCGCCGCGCCGTCGGGCTGGACGACGTACGTGTTGCCGGAGCGGCTGATGGTCGAGCCGTTGTCCTGTCCGTAGGTGTTGAACGCGAACGTCTTGCGCGCCCGCAATTCCTTGAAGTCCGTGTAATCGCCGGCGAACGCGAATGGCTGGGCGTAGAGCTGGAGGCTCAGCGTCGGAGAGAACGTCGCGTTGGCGCGCAGCGTCACGTACGCCTGGCGCTGCGACAGGGCCGCGAACACATAGCGCGTACCGAGCGTCGCGGTGGCGGTGGAGCCCGTATCCTTGGTGACGAACTGCGCCGCCGCCCGGCCCGTGAAATAGCCCGCCGTCGCGTTGAGCGAAAGCGCCGCGCTGGGCCGCAGCGTGAGCTGAGGAATCAGGTTCACGGCCCAGCCGCCCGCCTCGTCGCCCTGCACCGACACGAACGCGTAGGCGCCGAGCACCCGCCGCGTGTCGGTGGTCAGATCCGCGCTCGTGAACCACCCTGCCGGCTTCATCGCGAGCGGCCCGCCGCGCGTGAGCCGGTCGTCGACCACGCGGGGCGTATACGAAACGGACCAATCGGTAAACCAGAAGTTGCGGAACTGCGCGTAGCCGAACGCCGAGATCTTGCGGTCGATTGGATCGCCGTCGTAGTTCCAGCTCGGCGAGACCTGGAGATAGGCGTTCGCCTGGCGGAACGTTCTGCCTGATTTGGTCCACTTGTAGCCCAGCACGGCGGCGGCGGAAATGCGGTCCACGCGATTCTGGAATCCGAGGTCGTTTACTTCGAACCCGGGGGAGGCGGTGCGCCCGCCCACGCCCCAGCGCCAGTTCCCCGCCACCTTATTCAGGTACAGGTCGGCGCTGACGCCGGCGAGCGACGTACGCGTGGGATCGTAGCGGAAACCCTGGGCGTCGGGGCGCTGGTAGTAGCGGTTGGACGACCGCTGCACCTGCTTCAGTGCGGCGGGTTCTCCCTGGAGGTAGGAACCGCCGATACTACCGGCCAACGTGTAATGCTTGTCGCCCCAGCGCTGAAAGAAGTCGAGGCCGCCGGCGAACGCGTCGCGCGCCAGCATATCGAGCGCCGGCGTCGTGGGTCGCCGGTCCATCGCCGTGGCAAGTAACCCGATGCTCGTATTTCCGCCGTTCAGGTCCCGCTTGACTCGCCCCGCGAAATAGTTGGTGGCCGGCTCGACCTCGTCGCGGTAGCGCGTCCCCGACATGGTATCGAGCACGGTGGCACGCTCGCGGGCGGTGAGCGCGTCGAGCAGGCCCACCGACCAGCCGCCGGCCGAGCGCCCGGTGAGCTTCGCGGCGCCGAGGATCGTCGTGCTCTGCGGAACGTCCTTGTAGCCGCTCGACGACGGCTCTCCCTGCGGCGGCCGCCCAATCCGGCGTGAATACAAGTACAGGGGCGGATCAGTGAAGCGGATCACCCCCCCGCCGTTCCCCCCGAAATCGAAGATCTGTGTGCCCTCGATGAAGAACGGCCGATGCTCATCGAGGAACTGCTCGAATTGCGTGAGGTTCACGAACGTCTCGTCGACCTCCACCTGCCCGAAGTCGGGGTTCACGGTCGCATCGAGCGTCTGGCTGGAGCTCACGCCGTACTTCACGTCTGCGCCGACGTTGTGCGCGTACGCGTTCGAAGCGTCGAACGGATTGCGGATCACCGTCGGCTGGCGGTAGGTGCCGCTCCCGACAGCATAGGGCAGGACCTGGAGGTGCTTGCGAGTCTCGAGACCCGAGAGTCCCACCAACTGGGCAAAGCGGGAGGCCATGCCGCTCTCGGTCCGGGCGACGAACGGATACATGGCCAGCTCGTTCTTGCGCTCGATCCAACGGACAAACCGCACTCCCCACACCTGCGTCTCGGCCGGGGCGAAGCGCAGCTGGGTCAACGGGATCCGGATCTCAGCCGTCCAGCCGAGTGAGTCCACCGTCGTCGCGGCTTCCCACACGGGATCCCACGACTTGTCGGAGAAGCTGCCGTCGCCGCCGTAGAGCACGTCAGTGTGGACGCCCGCGGCGTTCACCGTGAACTCGAACGCCGTGCGGTAATCGTGATAGCTGTCGAGGAGCACCCGGAACTCGTCGCTGTGCGACGACGCGTCGCGCCGCGCGAGCCGCCGCACGATCTTGCCGGGCTCGGCGTCGAACAGCCGGGCCCCGACGTACAGGGCGTCCGCGTCGTACACGATCCGCACCTCCGTCGATTCGGACACAGGGCGCCCCTCGTCCGGGACGCTCTGGAGCAGGGCGCGAACCGGCGTCGCCAGGGACCAGGCGGCATCGTCAAGGCGGCCGTCGACCTGTGGCGCGCGATCTACGCGGACCGCGGCGACCGTCGGCGCCTGCAACGCCAGCACGGCGAGCAGAGCGATCATGAAGCTGCCACCAGCGCGGCGCCGTGGCGCGCCCGCTCGGCGGTGGCGAGAATGTGCCGCGCGAGCCGCGCAGGGGCGTCCGGGACGCCCTTGTAGCCGGGAGCGCTGGCAACGTCCACCACGTACGGCCGCCCCTCGCTCTCGATGATGTCGATGCCGTACAGCTCCAGACCAAAGGCTTGCCCGCAGCGCCGCGCAATGTCCGCGAGCTCGGCGCCGACGTCGAAGGGTTCGCCGAGCTTGTCGACGTCCGTGCGTCGCGGAAAGATCTTCTTGACTCCGAAGAGCTCGGCGCCGATGGCGTAGATCTTCCGGTCCCGCCCCTCGGGCGGATGGTAGCGCTGCGCGAACACCGGCTCCCGCCGGTTGAGCGGCACCGCGGCCAGCTCTGCGGCGGTCCGGACAATGTGGACATGATGTCCACCTGCACCCAGGTAGGGTTTGACGATCAGCGGCCCGTCGTCGAGATGGGGCAGTAACTCGTGCGGATCGGACGCGACATAGGTGGCCGGCGTGGGGATCCAGGCCTCCTGGAGGACGCGGCTGGCAACGATCTTGTCGCGCACTGCGGCCGAGGCGGGATAGGGATTCAGAATCGCGGCGCCCAGCTCGTGCAACGCCCCGGCGAGGCTGAGCGCGAATCCGCTGAGCTTCCGCAGCACATAGAGATCGTGGTGTACACGGAGGGTCGCGAGATCGAGCGCCCCGCGCGGCGGATGCACGACGTCGACGACGGCGCCCGCGTCCGCGAGCGCCTGGGCCACGAGCGGCCAGTAACTGTGGCTTCGCGATGAATAGTGCGGCATCAGCAATCCGATGCGGACCGTCATGGCAGCGCCTCCTGCAACAGGCCCGCCAGCACGCGCTTCGCATCGAAGTACTGGACCGCGATTTCACGTGCCGCCCGGCAATGACGCTCGTAGGCGGTGTTGATGGCATCGAGCGAGGCCGCCGCTTCGTCTACGGTCGTGAACCGAAACATCCCCTCGCCGTGCGGCAGATACGCACTGGGCCCCGTATGCTGGACGACCGCCGGCTTGCCGCTCGCGAGGTAGCAGACAGTGCGGTCGCTGACCCACGCGTTCTGCAGCTTGACGAAGAACGGCTTCGCGCAGCTCCACTCGCCGCGCGAGCACTGGATGTAGGACTGATATTGCTGCGGCGTGCTGGCGACCTCGCGCGCGTGACGCACGCGCCAGCGCCGCTGCTCGAGCAGGTGCCGGTCCTCACCGTCGCTTTCGGCGAGGTGCAGCGCCAGCTCGAGCGGCTGGGTCGTGCGGCCTGCCAGCTCGGCGAACTCGAGAAACGCGACGCGCTTGTTGTTGTCGATACACACCTCTGTGCCATTATCGCGCAGCTTCACCCATTTCCCCGACCACCACCCTGCGACGGTGGTGAACGACTCGCAGCGTGCGTCGTGCACGTAGGGCCACAGCTCCAGGCACACGGGTGGGCGGATGTGCCGCCAGGCGAGACCACAGTCGGGGAACGGCGCCGCCGCCGTGCCGACCGTTTCGCCGATCGTGAAGTACACGTCGTGGTCCGGAACGCGGATCTGCCCGGAGCTCATCCAGATCTGCGTCAGGCCGGGATCGATGTCGACGAGCGCCGTGCGGCGCGCGCCGGCCAGAATGCGCGGATCGATACCGTAATGGAAGTTGAGCAAGAGATCGGCCCGGCGGAGCACATCGCGGCCCGTCCGCTCGCAGCCGTCGAGCCACTCGATGGGGGCATCGTCGCCGGCGTCCCGTTCGCCGTCGCCCCGCGTGTACAGCAGGGCGCGCCCCGCCATCCCGAAACCCGCCATCCGCGCGCGGAACGTGGCGAGCGCGGCGCCGTCCTTGTGCTTGCGGCGCTGTACCTGCTCCAGCCAATACACGTCGCAGCCGAGGCGCCGCAGGCCTTGCACGTACTGCATGTACACCCAAAAATGCCCGGCTCCGTCGGGAAAACTGACGACGTCGAATGGCGCTACCACCACGGTCGTCATGGCTCGGGCAGGACGAGTTCCAAGGCGTCGAACCAGCGCTCGACTTCGGCGAGCTGGTCGAAGCCCCACGCCGCACGCTCCTCCAGTAAGGCGACGGCCGGCCAGATGATGCGATTCGCGTAGCGGGCATACTCAGCCGTCTCGCTCATCGCGTTGAGATCGCGCACGGACGGCAACCGCCACCCCGCCCGGCGCAGGGCACGCGCGTACAGCTCGAGAATCCACGCGCGCTCCTGCTTCGGAAACCGGTACAAGAAGGTGGAGACATCGTAGGTCACCGGGCCGACCGCGGCGTGATCCCAGTCGATCAGGCGCGCGACCCGCGTCCCCCCTCCCCCTGCCTGATCGGAGGACACGAGCGCATTCGCGGTCCAGAGGTCGCCGTGCAGCAGCGTATCGGGCCCACCCCGCACCTCGAGCAGCGCGCTGCGCGCGTCGATCTCACCGCGGAGCCGATACAGGCGATCGAGCAAGCGCCCACGCAGCTCGCCTTGGGCCGGGGTCGGCTCGACGCGCGGCGGCGCCAGGGCTTCGAGAACGGCAATGGCGTCGCGCACATTGGCCGCGAAAAAGCCCGCGCCCAGGGAGCCGCAGAAATGCCGGCACTGCGGTACCACGGCGTGGCCGACGGCGCGTGTGTGCAACGCCGCAATCAATTCGACGACCGCCTCGACCTGCAGCGGGTCCGGGTCCTGCGGATCGAGCGGGTCACCAGCCAGGTCCTCGTACACGTGCCACACCCAGGCCCCTCCGCGCTCGACCGCCGTAGCGAGCAGGCCCGGAGCACGGTCGCTCAGATCCAGTGCGGGCAACCACCGCCGTAACACCAGCTCGTTCCGCCGCGCCAGCCACGGATCGTAACGCTTCACGACGAGCGAGCGTGCGGTGCCGTTCTCTCCCGCCCGGACGCGGTAGACGCGCGACTTCAGGCGGTCGAGTTCGATCGGTCGCCCGTCGGCGCTCGAGCCATTGAGGACGACCGCCAGGGCATCGCACAGCTCGCGCCAGCCCGGCTCGGCAGTTCCAGGCACGAGGTTGCGCAACGTCGCGTCGAAGTGGCTCATACGAGGCCGCGCAGCGGGCGCGCCGCGACGCCGAGTTGCCGGTGAAAAACGCGTAACCAGGACATGGGCCGCACCAGGTAGAGAGGCGAGTCATAGGAGAGCTGCGGGCTGACCCAGCTGATCGCCGCAAGCTCGAGGAAGATCCGACCGACAGCAGCGAGCCGCCGCAGCACCGCTGGCCGAGCATCCGGCCATGCGCGACGGACGACCGATCCGTAAGCCTTCAGGTCGATCTTCGTCAGATCGACCGCCGGGATGCCCCACCCCGCGGTCTCCCAGTCGATCGGGAACAGCTCGAGTCCACTCGCTCCGCTCCGCACGATGGCGTTCTTGGTGCGGAAGTCGCCGTGCGTCAGTGTGGCTGGTACGCCCGCGCACACCGCTTCGATGTGGGGCCAGAATTGTTTGAGACGCTCGAGACGTTCCAGCAACCGCTTGAGGAGTCGCACGTCGGCCGCGGCCAGGGCGGGATTCGCGAGCCGAGGACGTATCGTGTCACACGCCGCGTACAGGTGCTCGCGATAACGATGGGGGCCTGCCTCGGGCAGCGTCCGCGCGGCGGGAACATTGCTGGCGCCGACGTGGAGCTGCGCGATCCACCGCCCGGCAAGGGCCAGATGCGCGGGATCGGTTTTCGAGGCTCGCTCGCTGCCCACGTCCTCAAAGAACAGCCACACGAACCCGTCGCCATCCTCTCGAAACCCGTGGTAGCGCGGGACTGTGACGGGCACGTGCGGCAAGACCTGCTCGTGGATCGTGCGTTCGATCGCCGCCCGCGCGGCCGTGCAGCGTTGCGCGATGACGGTCTCACCGCGCGGGCCGGCGCCCGTCAGCCGATACGTGGCCGATTCTTTTCCACCGCGCAGCACCTCGATCGCTTCGGGCGCTCCGGCGTCTCGGCAGATGGCGCTCCAGGCCTCAGCGGCCGCGTGCCACCCGACGTTGCCCAACAGGACCGCCCCCCGGGTGAGGGAGCGGGAGGGAGTCGCTCGGGGGATCGGAGCGCTCGGGGGTCTCACGCTGTCGGTCATGCTATGGCCGTCGCGTTGGCAAGCAGGCGTCCACGCTCGAGCTGCAGGCGCAGATCGCATGTGGTGAGCGCGCGCTCGCGGTGAGTGATGAGGAACGCGGTGCGCCCTTCCATCAGGCGGTCCATCGCGTCGAGGATGACGGCTTCGGTCCTGGCGTCGACCGCGCTGGTCGGCTCGTCCAGGATCAAGAGCGGCGCGTCCTTGAGGAACGCGCGCGCCAGGGCGACGCGCTGCCGTTCTCCGCCGGAGAGCTGCAGCCCGCGCTCACCGACGGGCGTCTCGTACCCCTGCGGCAAGCGGACGACGAAGTCGTGCGCCCCGGCGGCCGCCGCCGCACGCTCGATCTGCGCGGTCGTCGCTCCGGGCCGCCCGTAGGCGATGTTCTCGCCGATGCTCGTCGAGAACAGCAGCGGCTCCTGGAGCACGATCGCGAACTGATTCCGCAGATCCGCGAGGCGATACTCGCGGAGATCGACACCGTCGAGCAGGATCGCGCCCTCGGTCGGGTCGTAGAAGCGGGTGAGCAGGTTCACGAGCGTCGTCTTCCCCGCGCCGGTCGCCCCCGCCACCGCGACGCGCGCCGCCGGCGGCAGCTCGAACGACACCTCGCGCAGCACGGGGCGCTCGCTGTCGTAACTGAAGGAGACGTTGCGGAACGTCACGGCGCCCGTGGCGCGCGGCAACGGCCGGGCGCGCAGGCGTTCCGGGACGTCCGACGGCTCGTCGAGCAGCGCGAACACACGCTCGGCGCTCGCGAGATACGTCTGGATCCCCGCCGCTTTGCGGCTGATCGTCTTGAGGGGATCGTACAACTGGGCCAGGTATCCCAGGACCAGCAGCAGCTGGCCCAAGGTGATGATGCCGGCCTGGACGTGCTGCACGCCGATGAACAGCACGGCGGCCGTTCCCGCCGCCGTGGTCAGACCGACGAACACGCCGAAGCGTCCTTCGAGCAGCGCGAACCGAATCCGCGCGATCATGCCCTCGCGCGAGCGCCCCACGAACCGCTCCGTCTCGCGCGCTTCCTGCCCGAACGCCTTCACCACGCGCAACGCCCCAAGCGTTTCGTGTGCCACGCCCAGCGCCGCCGCCTCGAGCTTCCTCACGTGACGCGATTGGCGCCGCATGCGCCCGCGGTAGACACGCGACAGGACCAACAGCACGGGGCACACGCCGAGCGCGACCAGCGCGAGGGGCCAGTCCAGACGTGCCGTGGCGACGATCATCGTGCTCAACGTGATCGTCGCCGTCACGAACGGAATGGCGCCGTCGACCAGGATATTCTGGATCGCCGGCGCGTCGTACTGGATGCGGTAGAGCGAATCGGCGGTGCCGCGGGAATCGTGATACTGCAGCGAGAGCCGTTGCATGCGATCGGCCATCCGGGACCGGATGTCGAGCGCCAGCCGCTCACCGACCCACGTGCGCAGCAGTGTACCCGCGAGCTGTTGCGCCTGATTGACGGCCGCGACGAGGAGCAGCAGGCACAACGCCGCGACCAGGACCGCGGCGGGCGTGCTCACGGCCGCTGCGGGAAGGACGGCGCGCAGGAGCGGCGGCAGCGGGCGCGTGCCGATGACGTTATCGACGACGATGCGGAGCGGCACCGGGGTGAGCAGCGCGACCGGGCTCGCGAGCAACCCCACCGCAAACAGCGCGACGAAATGCAGGACGTACGGTCGCGCCTGTCGCAGCACCCGCCGGTACAGGACGACGTCACTCACCGGGCTTCGCCTCGGTATCTCGCACGCGACGCAGGGCATTGAGCACCGACGCCATTGCGGCAACGGTCTCCTCGAGGCCCTTCATGATGGGCAGCAGCGCGGCCAGCCCGATCACGGCCGCCACACCCCAGGCGTGATCGTGCAACGCCGCGCCCGCCGTCACGGCGAGGGCAAGGCTCATGATCGGGCCCCGGGCCGGGATCACGGGCCACGCTTTGACCCGCACCAGTTGGCAGCCCCCACCGTGCTCCTCGACCGCCATCAGCACGCGCGCGGCTCCGAGGAATCCGCCCCGCACCTCGAGATCCCACCGATCGTGGGGCCCACCGTGCAGCACGCAAGCGCCGACGGCGCGTAATGCGGCGGCGATCGTCTCCACGCGCGCGCTCGGCGCAAGCCAGCGCTCGCTCCACACGCTCGTCGTGATCGGCCACAGCGGGGCTGGGCCCCGGACGCCGCGGCTCCGCCACGGCGTGAGCCCCTCCCTGAGCCGCCCGCGCAGCCGCGCGAGCGGCTGCAGCAGGTGCAGCAGACCCGTGAGCAGACGGCGCTGCAGCAGACGCCACCGGTCGAGCGTCGTGGGAAACGCTGCGCGCCTGGCACTCACGCCGGCCTGCGCCAAGGAGACCAGCACCCCAAAGCCGAGGAGCGGCACCAGGAACCGCAACGGCGACCACGCGACTCCCAAAGCCGCGACGCCGCCAAGCATCACCAGCGCGAGATGCCAATCGGGCATCAGCGGGATCGCACCCAGCACGCCGGCCGCGGGCTCGTAGAGGGATTGGTAGGGCGCGACACCCCAGATGCCGTGGTAAACCCGGGCGCGGCGCCACGGCGGCGCTTCTGGCCGCCCCGGACCGTACAGACGACCCGCCCACCGCACGTATCCCGGTCCGTTGTACTTCTCGGGCCACTTTCGCTCCAGCATCGCCTCGGCGCGCCCGTAGCCGAGCTGCTGCTTCCAGTACGCGCGGATGGAGTTGCGGCGATGATGCCAGACCGTCGCGGCCGGATGGAAACCGATCGTCCAGCCGCGTTCCTGCAGGCGCCAGCAGACGTCCACGTCGTCACCCGCCACTCGGAACTGCAGGTCGAAGCCCCCGATCGCCTCGAGGCACGCTTTGCGGAACGCCATATTGCAGCCGGGGATGTGTTCGGCTTCGCGATCGGTGAGCAGGACGTGCACCGGACCGCCCGGTGAGCGCGCGACCGCGTCGGCGATCGCTCCGTCGCCAGGAGGCGCCAAGTTGGGGCCGCCCACCGCCGCGTGCGACGTGCCGAGGAACGTCGAAGCGATATAGGCGAGCCAGTGCGGATCGGGCCGAGCGTCATCGTCCAGATACGCGACGATCTCACCGCTCGCGGCGGCCAAACCGGTGTTCCGAGCGCTGGCGAGTCCACGGTTCGGGGTCCGAATGAGACGGCACTGGTACTGCCGCGCGATGGTCGCCGTCTGGTCGGTCGATCCATCATCGACGACCACGACCTCATAGTCCGGGTACTCGAGCCGCGCGACGCCGTCGAGGCAGTCGGCCAGGGTTCGCGACCCGTTGTACGAGCAGATCACGACCGACGCGCGCGGCCACGGCAGCGTCGGGGCGAAGGGGACGTCGACAAACGCCTCACGCACCGCGCTGAGCGCCGGCTTCGAGCGGCGATCGCGCCGCGTTACGCCGAAGTCCCAGTCGCGCACATCTTCGCCGGAGCGATACCACTCGTCGGTCCAGGCGTAGACGAACGCGCCCCCGCACCCCCCGGCGAACGCGCTGCGGACCTGCCAATCCAGGGTGCGCGCCTGCAAATGCTCACCGTTACGCCGGCTGTCCAGACCGAGCTCGCTCATCACGACCGGCCGCTCACCCGCCAGGGTGTGCAGCCGCCCGAGGTAGGCCTGGAGGCGCTCCTGCGACTCGAGGTACACGTTGAAGCAGAGGAAGTCCAGGAAATCGAGCTGCAGGTACTCGGTGGACGGGTAGTTGACGTAGGTGACGAGGCTGTCGGGCGCCTCCTCCTTGGCGACGCGATACAGCCGCTCCAGGAAGCGCTCGACCTTGCGGCGTCCGAACCAGCGCGCGACCGGCGCGGGAATCTCGTTGCCGATCGCGTAACACAGGACGGCGGGATGGTCGGCGCAGGCGCGGACGGCGGCGCGAACGATTTCCGCAAGATCGGGCGCGTCTTTCCGCTTGTCGGCGAGGAACCCGATGTAGCGCTCCACGGGCACGCCGACCATCACACGCAGGCCGTGACGCTGGGCGGCGTCGAGCAGCCACCGGGGCGGCACGGTATAGACCCGCACCGCATTGAACCCGTGCGCCGCCATGCCGGCAAAGTCACGCTCGACGACGTCTGGCTCGGGCACTTCGCTGCCGTCGGCGCGCGGGCGAAACGTCCCGTAGGTCGTCCCGCGCAGATACAGTTTGTGATCGCCGACGAAAAAGAACTTTCCGCGGATGTTTGGCCGCCCTTCGAGCGGCGGCAAGGGAAAAGGTCGCGACGGGCGCGCGACATCGACGGGCAGTGCCGACGACGTCTCAAGCACGTCACGAGACATGACTGGGACCAACGGTCCAGGCTCGCGCTGCACGGTGCGCTCTTTGTGGTTCAGTGTGGGTCGAACAGAGCTTTCGACAACGTCCAAGCCGAGGGCCGCAAGGCATATGCCAGCCCTCGCGTGTCATGCGCGTCACCGGGCCGGTAGGTATGTCCTTACGGACGACTCACTAGGGAATGCCCTGAAAAAGAATGTCCGTGGCGTGCAAGGCAGGGTGTGGACTGCGCGCAATAGCGGTCCTGCAACACGCTGCCACTCGGCGTAACTCGCTTCAACTTGGCGCGTTACCTTCACGCCTCGTCGTGCATCTCAGGTCCCAGCGGTCTTCCAATCGCTGGTCATGATGAACAGCGGCGCGCCATCGAACTGATAGATCGGGCGGAGCCGCTCGGTGTTGTAGTACTTCGAAACGTCGACGATCTTCTTCTCGGACGTCACGCTCCCGAGCGGCACGCTGTCGTAGAACCCGCGGTGAATGCTGACCAGCCGGCCGTACTGTTTCTTCACCACGAGGTCGAGCGCCAGGTTGCCGAACGCCATCGGCACGATCGAGTCGAGCGCGTCGGGATCGCCCGACCGGACGAGATAACCGAGCCGCTGGTTCACGACGTCGACGCGCCGCCCCTTGTTGTATTTCGTCGAGCACTCCTTGAG
>WNFX01008330.1_pt1 | contig 12385 bp, 8 predicted proteins | sample 5400111 | NCBI WGS metagenome assembly WNFX01 (sample SAMN13153363, study PRJNA577476) | soil metagenome | isolation source: 40 cm soil or saprolite under grassland replicate 1 | place: USA:California | collected 2016-06-15
CAGCCATTGTTGCTCTGAGATCAGGAGTTTTGACGATAGTTACGACAGCAGGTGTTTTTGAACTAGAAAGTTGATGCGTAAACCAGAGTGCCCCTGTACCAAGCAATATTACGACGAGCAAAGCCAAACCGATGATTTTGGAGTTCTTTTTTAGATAATTCTTTTTGCCTGGTGTAGTTGGTTTTTCAACCTTTTCAGGTTGTGATATATCTGGAACCGGCAATAACCCAACGAGAAAACGACCAGGTTGACCGGCAACAGGCACATTGACGACTTTTGCCGGGCTTGTCAGTTTCATTATTGTCCCAGTAGTTGTTTGTTCGATATGTGGGACTGTTAATGTGCCACTATGATTGGTGTTTTGCTCTGCGAACACTTGAGCATCCTGAACTTCTGTAACGGTGTCTGGGACTGTTAATGCGCCACTATGATTGGTGTTTTGCTCCGCGAACAGTAGCGTATCCTGAACTGGTGTGATTGGATTAAAATGTACAACATGTAATGGGTGTGACGATTTTTCTGCCACAGGTTCATGCTTAGGCGGAAGCGGAAGATTCTTAACGCTTACAAATTCACTGGTTGACTTTGTTGCTGCTCCAGCAGCTATCACAGATGCAGATTGACCCGAAGTTGGTTTACTATCTTCAACAGAATTGAAATCCGTGCGCCATTGCGGATCAAAAAGACTATAAGAAGGATAGATACCTGAAGAGGCCATATCACTGGATAACAGCAAATCGTTTCGCGGCTGCTCCAACTCAGTAGATGGGGCTGCCACGGCGAGGCGAAATGCTGTAGCAAGGTCCAATGCATGGGCAAAACGCTGCCCAGGGCGTTTGGATAAAGCTTGTAGAATAACCTGTTCAGCAGCAAGTGGCAAATCTGTGCGTTTTGAACGGGGTGATGGTGGAGAGTCCTGAAGATGTTTTTTTGCCACTTCCACCATTGACTCTCCCTGGAAAGGTGCAAATCCGGTGACCAGATGATAAAGGACAGCACCAAGTGAGTACAGATCAGCTTTTTCTCCAGGCTCTTTTCCCATTACCTGTTCAGGTGCCATATAATCTAACATGCCCACTTTAAATTGACGAATCCGTGCGGCTTGCCTCTCTGTCATTGTCTTTGTCAATGCAAAATCAGTGAAGAGCAGTGTATCATCAACAGTAACGAGGATGTTTGAGGGCTTGATGTCTAAGTGGAGAACACCATGTTCATGAGCATAATCTAATGCACCAGCTAATTGATCAAGGTAATCCGCGATCTCTTGCAGAGAAAGTATTTTCTGGGAATTCAGCACACTCTCCAGATTGTGCACACTTACATATGGCATCACGAGATACACGAAGCCGTCACGCTCTTCATATTCAAGAACGGAGAGAATATGAGGATGTTTGAGCGAGGCAACTAACTCCATTTCTTGTCGAAAGCGCAAAAGGAAGTCAATATATTGGAGAGGTTCTAGCGAAGATGCATGCAAAAAAACTTTTAGAACGTATTCACGTTGAGACTGTGACTGTCTCGCCAGGTATACCGCTCCCATACTTCCCAGACCAATAACACGGCGGAGCGTGTAGGAACCCAGTTTTTTTCCGACCAAAGCTTCAGCATTCATTCAAACCTGCCTCTCATTGCTGCTTTTAGGCACAATTCAGCCTGCTACGAGAAAACCCCATATGAGTATCTTAGACAATAGAGGCAGCGATCACAAAATTTTAAGCTTATTACTAAGATAAAAGTACTGTCCTCAATTGTTGGTGATCAACATATTTGAGAATGCAACCTCGGTACCTTTGAGATTGACCAGCATGCCTACAGTGCCACCCGTGAAAGAGCTATCCTTGGCCCTACCGACCGTTTTCCCATTGATGGTAAAGGTAAATGAATTGCCACTGGTAAAGACTCTAATAGTGTTGATACTACCTGGACCGTGGCCCTGACGGAATTCATGACCAAATACCTGTGCCCAGACCTGTGTCCAGGGATTGACAGACGGTCCTTTGCTATTATCATACTTGTAAAACCTGTACTGCCCACCATTGTAATTAAAGACTTCAAAGCTGTAAAAGGTGTTAATGGTCTGGTTGCCTTTGGTCTTCTGGCTGTAGCCAAGGATCATGCCAAAGGAATTATCGGTGCTGGTATCATCGCCTTTAATCTCTTCCATAGTTAAGGTGTAACCTATTGGTCCTTTGGGAAGAGATTCTTGCAAAACAACGGCAATACCGCTATCTCCAAGATTAGTCATGTGGTAGGCACCATTTTTGAATGCATAGATCTTTGTGCCACTTGTGGATACAGGGAAATTGCGAATATTTGTGCTCAGAGGATCGGAAATTATGATATGCGATTGAGCTGTAGCAGTAGCTTGCGCAGCCATTGTTGCCTGTAGATTAGGCGTCGAAACCGCCTTAGGAGAAGTTGAATTCGGATGAGACGATGTCTGTCCACTATGGGTACGTATATACCAGATTCCGGTAGTGCCGCCAACTAGCAGTATGACCAATGTGACTAGCATAACAATTTTCTGCATCAATTTCGAGCGAGAGTCAGGCCGAGGTGGAGTTTGTACGGCTGGCGGTACTGGTAGCAATCCCGTGATATATTGGCCAGGTTGACCAGCCACTGGTACTTGTACAACCTTCACCGGGCCAGTAAGCTTGATGGTTCCTGTACCCGTTAGCTCAGCATTCGGTACATTCAACGCGCCCGTTGTAGCTTTCAGTGAGGGCGACATTTGGTTCAAACCTTGTGCCATGACAGTTGGCTGCATTCCACTCTCTGTCATCATGTTGAACGAAGGTGACATCTGGTTGAATGTCTGTTGATTTACTAGCGGTCGCGTACCTGCAGAAGTTGGCAATACATTACCAGGAGTAGCAGGATTTCGGTCATCGGCTATGGCTGTTGGTAACGTTTCCGTGCTCTTTCCTACACTAGGAAACATGCCAGTTCGGGAAAGCAGACCAGTAGTACGAACTGTCATGTTTGTCGAAGTGAGTGTGCCTGTACCCATACCTGTTTGTTGTTCATTGGTCATTGATGGAAGAGTGCCTGTTTGCCACTTTGGGTCAAAGAGTCCTCGGGGAGGAAGTAAGCTAGAAGTTGTGATTCCACTCGATGCTAATGCATTGATTTGTGCGGACTGCTGTTGCACTTCAAGCCCTTGTAGAGCCATACGGAACGCGGTGGCAAGTTCTAGCGCATTTGCATAGCGATCTCCTGGTCGCTTCGCCATCGATTTTAGCAGAACCTGTTCAGCCGCTTCAGGTAATTCTGGACGGAGCATACGTGGAGAAGTCGGTTGTGTATGCAACTGCTGTGCTGCTATTTGCATCGGCGTTTCTCCCTGGAATGGCGTTGTTCCCGTAACCATTTGATAAAGGATAATGCCTAGCGAATATTGATCTGCGCGACCATCTACCTCGGTTCCCATTACCTGTTCAGGAGACATATAGTCGGGCGTCCCAACGGGAGCGCCCGCTCCCGTCAGACGGGTCTGAGCGCCCTTCCCATCAGAGAGAAGCTTGACCAGTCCGAAATCGGTTAGCAGTAAGCGCCCTTCGGGAGTAAGCAATATATTGGCTGGCTTTATATCGCGGTGAATGACTGCGCGGGCATGCGCAAAATCTAGTGCGGCAGCCATTTGTTCAAGGTAGTTCACTGTTTTGGGAAACGTTAGTGTTCCTTCACGTTCCATAACGTCGCGCAATGTGCCACCACTGATATAGGGCATGACAAGATAAGCTAATCCGTCACGTTCGCCATATTCGTAGACTGGCATGATGTTGGGATGCTCTAAAGAGGCGGCAGCATCAGTTTCACGCCTGAAGCGTTCCAGGAAGGCGGCAAGGTGCTGTGGTTTGAGGGTTGTTGATGGTAAAAGTACTTTGACTGCTACCTGGCGGCGAGGTCGAGATTGTTGGGCCAGGTAGACTGCTCCCATGCCTCCTTGTCCGATAAGTTGTTGAAGTGTACAGGTTCCCAGTATTGTTCCTACCAATGCTTCAGCCTTCATCAATATCTCTACCTCTTCTTTTGTGATGTTGTGTTCCCGATCCCGCCCATTCACGTGCGCTTGTGTTCTGCCTACTTGTGTTACTCTTTGTTTGTACATGTTAGTCAATTTCCTTGCTTCTGGCAATGTGTGAGCCTCATGAGTATGACCAAAGTAATGGTAGCTGGTTGGTCTTTTCACTCTTGTTTTATCAAAGGCAATAAACGGGATAAGATAGGCGATTTGATGTTTTTAGGAAATGTGGCTAGAGGCTTTCAATTACATCCTGGGGATCGGTGTCTTCTTCGGCGTCGAGGGGAAGTTCTTCGCCAGCAACGTAAGCAACCATTGAGGGGACAGTACGACTTTGAATGATAATGCCGCGCATCAATGATGCTGAGGCTTGCGCGAGTAAGGGGCGCAGGCGTTCGAGACGTTCTTGATAGGTTTGTAGTTGGATGGCACGCCTTCTGCTTTGTTTCTTGTGAGCGGTGGGGTGTGATTCGTTTATGTCAGATTCTTGTATCCAAATATCCCCTGCATCGAGAGCCTGACCAACTGCTGATTGGACCTGCTGTAACAGGTCTATTGTTTGATTAAGCAACATCAAAAGGTCACCTTCGGCGAGGTCAATACGTTTTAAGAGCCCGCTGAGCGACATACCACGCGACCAGGCCAACGCGACACCGTGAAAATCAGCGATGATGGAGGGAGAAATCCCAATGTTGGCCTGTTGTTCAATGTTATGAACGTGCTGCGCAATACGCCATAGCTCACGACGGACCTGCAAGAGGTGATTGTTCAATACACTGCGGTTATTTAGTCGTCGATCGTTATCGAAGGTGAACCAGCTACAGACCTCGGCGAGTTCAGAAGCCGTAAGTTCGTCAAGCGCACCTCCCAGTAATAATTCGACAATCGTGATACCGGCAGGATGAAAGATACTGCGTAGTAAACGTCCTCGAAGCGTGAGTTCATCACGCTCATCGATGTATCCAAGGGCACGGAGCGCAAAAATTGTGCCATCGAGTTCGGCTGCACCAGCACGGCTGAGTGGATATACTCCAATCCTCTTGCGCCGTTGTTCCATCGCTTGAGTAGCGCCTTCGGAGGCGAGGCCTTTCTTTTTTCCGGCGTTCCTGCTCTTTTGAGCGCGTTGTTCCAGTTTCTCCAGGCGAATCAACTCACGTTGTTCCCACAGGACATAGCGCTGGTATTCGCGCAAACTGGAGGCACAAATACGACGCAGGTGCTTGATATCACCTGGACGCCACAGATTGAGTATCGAGTTATAGCGAATGACGAAGGAGCTGGTAACAGGCAACAATTCACCTGTGATGCGCTGGAATGACTCTTCAAACGGCTCCCAGGGTGAATAAGGAATGACCGCAGCTCCACGGACGTCCATACCACGCCGACCAGCTCTGCCCGTAAGCTGGCGATATTCGTTAGGGGTAAGCAGGCGCATCTCTTGTCCATCAAATTTACTGAGACTGCCTACTACAACTGCACGCGCTGGCATATTGATTCCAAGCGCTAATGTATCGGTGGCAAAAACCGCTCGCAGGTGACCACGAGCAAAAAGTGTCTCCACCAGTACCTTCAATCCAGGTAACAAACCAGCATGATGGAAAGCCAGCCCGCGAGGCAGTATCTCAGCAAGAGCGTGCACCTGCTGCAGATTGCGGTCCTCCTTCGGCATATTCTCAAGCCAAACGCCGACCTCTTCTTTGATGAGCGCCTCTTCTTCAGGTGTTGTAAAGATATGCAACGCTGCGCTTGCAGCTCCCTCTTCAACCACTTTACGTCCAGGCAGAAAATAGAGACAGGGCAATAAATCAGCATCACGCAGAGCGGTGAGCACTTCGCCAGGCTCTGGCGCTCTACGCTCCACAAGACGCCTGGGTTTAGAGATCTGTTCTTCTTCCTCGCGCACCGAAGTTGAAGAAGAGATTGAAATCTCACCGACTGCAGTTTCTTTGGTTGCAGCTCTGCGTTTCTTGTTTTTCTTTGCCCATTGATCATCCTCCCACTCGTCGGTTTCCTCTTCATCGCCATCGAAGGTAAAGGTGCGATTACGCTTCATCAGGGAAGCCATACGAGCCTCGCCACCAACGTCAGGGAAGCGTTCGATACGGTTGCCATCAGCATCCTGCACGAGGTGTAACTTTTTATCAAGAAAGTAGTAGTGCTCAAGGGGAACTGCGCGTTCTTCATGTACGACCAGGGAAATAGGACGATGTACCCGACTAATCCAATCGGCCAGATCCTCGGCATTACTCACAGTTGCTGAGAGACCAACCAACTGAACATTGAGTGGTGAGCAGATGATAGCTTCTTCCCACACAGGACCACGGCCAATATCACTCAGATAGTGTAATTCGTCGAAAATGATGGAGCCGACATCAGCCATCGATGAGGGGATGATGTTTTCACCACGCCCAAAGCGATCTCCGCCCTCTTCCAGCAACATATTGCGATAGACTTCGGTGGTCATGATGACGATCGATGCGGCGCTGTGTTCTACGATATCGCCCGTTACCAGCCCTACAGCATCAAAGCCATAGATGGTGCGTAAATCGCGGTATTTCTGGTTGGAGAGCGCCTTAAGCGGTGTTGTGTATATGACACGCTGTCCGCGCTGCTGCGCACGCCAGATGGCGTATTCGGCGACCAGCGTTTTGCCTGTTCCGGTTGGAGCCGCTACCATGACCGAGCGGTCTGCTGCAAGATGCGCTATTGCTTCCAGTTGAAAGTCGTCGATGGTAAATGGGTAACGTGCTACAAATGCGGCAATATCCGCCTGGGTTTCAGACCTGGCCACCACCTGCTCGTCCATGAATGTTTTCTCTTTATAGAATGATCACAATTTTCGTCGGTGACATTGTAGCATGTAAAGAGAGTGTGGACAAGCAGATTAAAGAGCTAAGACAACCTTTAAGTGCTCCAGAGAGGTATTGCCACCAGAGCAAGACAGGGCGGGGGCAAGCCCCGCCCCTACTATACACGGCTTCGCTGCTTTTTGATTTGATGCGATCAAAGAGCTAAGGCAAGTCTCAAGTGTTCTAATGAGGTATTGCCTCCGGAACAGATTAGGCCGACCTTTTTGCCTTTTAGGGTGTCGCGCATGCGATAGGCTGCAGCCAGGGATGCTGCCCCGGCTGCTTCGGCGAGAGTATGTGCATGTTCGATCATCCAGACCATAGAGCGCATAATCTCTTCCTCGCTTACCAGCATAAAGTCATACAACAATTCACGCATGATCTTTTGTGGCAACTCAAAGGCCACACCTGTCGCCAGACCCTCTGCGAAAGTGCGATTAGGGGCTTCGACCAGGCGTCTCTGGCGCCAGGATTCATAGGCGGCTGGTGACGCTTCAGATTGTACACCGATAACTTGAATATGGGGATTAACGGCATGAGCCACGATAGAGACTCCAGCAGCGCCACTGCCGCCACCTATAGGGACGATGATAACTTCAAGACCTGGTTCATCTTCCAACATTTCTAGCGCTTCTGTGGCTACACCAGCGATAAGCAATGGTTCGTTACCAGAATGAATATAGCGATAGCCATGCTCTCGAGCCACTGTTTCGCAGTGCAGTTTGGATTGATCGTAATTTGCGCCATGAAAGACAACTTCTGCTCCCATGCCTTGCATTGCGGAAACCTTGCCAGGATTGGCGTTTTCGGGGACGACAATCATTGCTTTAAAGTCAAAGAGCCGTGCTGCGTATGCGACGGACTGCCCATGATTGCCAGTGGAAGCAGAAATCACACCTTTTTCACGCTCTTCCAAGCTCAGTTGTGAAACCAGATTGATGCCGCCGCGCACTTTGAAAGCCCCCACTGGCTCGAAGTTTTCATGCTTGCACGATTGTACACCTATCCGATTTCGCTTTTCTCTTGATAGAGGCGAGGCGCAGCAAGGTGAGACACGTATTATCGTTCATGACTTCTCGTGCTGTGCGTAATATGACTACTTGGCGACGGCGAAGGCGAGGCGCAGGTGTTCCAGGGAGGTATTTCCCCCGGAGCAGATGACGCCGACTTTTTTGCCGCGCAGTTCGTCGCGCATTCTATACGCCCCTGCCAGAGCTGCCGCACCCGCGCCTTCTGCCAGGGTGTGGGCGCGCTCGATCATCCACAGCATGCCGCGCATAATCTCCTCCTCAGTCAAGAGTAGAAAGTCATGCAGATGATCGCGCAGGATGGCCTGGGGGAGTTCGAAGGCGACGCCAGTGGCCAGGCCCTCGGCGAAGGTGCGATTGGGAGCCGTGACGGGTTTATGTTGCTTCCATGTTTCATAGGCTGCAGGTGATGCTTCCGATTGCACGCCGATGATCTGAATGGACGGGTTGATGGCGTGCGCGGCGATGCCAACGCCAGCCGCGCCACTTCCCCCGCCAATGGGGACGAAGATGATGTCGAGATCGGGCTGAGCTTCCAGCATCTCAAGGCCCTCGGTGCCAACACCCGCGATGAGCAGGGGTTCGTTGCCAGAGTGAATATAGCGATAGCCGTGATCACGTGCCAGCGCCTCGCAGTGCAGCTTGGACTCGTCGTAGGTCTCGCCAAATTTGATGACCTGCGCGCCCATGCCCTCCATGGCCGCTACCTTGCCCGGATTGGCCTGTTCGGGGACGACGATGATGGCTTTGACCCCAAAAAGGCGAGCCGCGTAGGCAATGGACTGGCCGTGATTACCGGTAGAGGCAGCGATGACGCCACGCTCGCGCTCCTCCTGACTGAGCTGAGAAATAAGGTTGATGCCGCCGCGCACTTTGAAGGCCCCTACCGGCTGGTAGTTCTCGTGTTTTATAAAAAGCGTTGTCCCGACTAATTCGTTGATAGCAGGGTAGCTATGGAGAGGGGTACGCGCCAGATAGGGGCGGATTCGTTTTTGTGCCTGCAGGATATCCTGCAAATTCGGAATGGACAATTGAATAGCCTCACTTTCAGTTTTCGTGCAGAGCGTACAACACTGTTATAAGAGAGTCATACGCTACACGTGGGTCAGAGGTCAAGAGCCAATCTCGGCAGGTATGTTACCAGGCGGGGAGCCTTTTAGAATCCGGTTCCGGTTTTCCCTTACTGATGAGACTTTCGTGGTTCACGAGTTCTCTTGCTGCGCATGAAGTTGCTGTGCAGTAGTTGGCAGATGCAGTGTTTCCTTCCATTTCTCAAGCCCTGGCACCCGCGCAATTTTGCGGTAGAACCAGCCAGCAAAGCGAACCACATCGACACCACCGACTTCTAAGGCCGCTAACTCCTCATCGGTTTTTTCGGCCTCATGCGGCAGCAGTCGCGCTCGCAGGCCCTTGGTAAACCGTATAACTGACTTACCGAAGGTCTCACGTTCGTACTCTCTCCACAGATCAAGCAGCGCCATATCACCGGTCTCGAAGAATGCACAAGCAATATCGACAGTAATTCCCTATCCTGAGGCTTGGGAAAAGTTTAGATATCACCGGTCTCGAAGAATGCACAAGCAATATCGAAGGCATCAGCGAACCCTCACGCCCTTTTTTCAAATCCGCCCGTGTCAACTCATGCGCCGCGTGCAGCCGGATATTTGCCCCCTCTTGCAGCTTGGCAACGTATCGTGCCCCGACGTAACCTGCCACCTCACGCACCCCTTTTACGACCTTCTGATTAGCCACGTAACGCCGACCCTCTGCCAACAGGCCAAGCGTCACCCCTAACTTGTCCTCGGCACTGTGCGGAATGGTCCGAGTGACGAACAGCGCTCCCATGCCTTGATTGAGCGCAGACACCACCGCCCGACTTACTTCATCTGCCCGATGGTACCTGATCTTGGCAGCGCAGACCGGACAGGCCCAACCAGAACCACACGTACTCATGCCTGCGTAGTGGTGTACATCACCATTCAGCCGTACAATCATCGAACCCCCAAGCGGCAGTCCGCAGGAACTCAGCCGCTTTAAGCTCGTGACTCGTCTTAGAGAACTACGTAATTTGTATCTTGCCTCTAGTCGCTGTCCCCGCTCGATGACTGCCGATGCTGACACATATTGTGGAGTTTATGCCATATTGGGCAGGGGAAATTGAAAAGCTGGTAGCAGAGCCGGGTCGTGATTTTGGGCGCACTCCTCAGGATGTAGGGCGCTTACAGGGCATTAGCGAGCATGCGATGGATAGTCTGAAAGGGATCAAGGTGGCATTGCCGGTAAGTTACGCAAGATTGGATGAGACGCTAAGGAGTTTGAAGGATAGTGATTTGGAGTTGACTGGGAAGCATGTCAGGTATGGGGAGAAGACCTTAGATTGGTTTCTTGAGAATGTTGTGACGAATCATTTGAGCGGACACGTGGAGCAAATCAAGTGGTGTCTGGAGGCGATTCGGTAGGATCATCTATCTGTTATGTCATGGCTTACGATATTCCAGATGATCGAGGACGCACCAATCTCTATAACTATGCCCTACTTAAGTTGTTGCAATTGTTGACGCACAAAAGCATAGCGATCAGCAAATTTTTGAGGATCGAGATTGATATACGGGCGTTTGCCCATACGTGGCAGCACTTCTTGATATGCTACATCAAGTTCTTCCATGGTGATAACCTTCTTTTGGACGAGGAGTTTTACATCAATGAGATCGCGGTCACTTCCCCGCGATATTTTGCTCAGGGCGAGACTATAGAAATCAAAGTAGAAGGCTTCCAGTGATCCATAGCGTCCGATGTATTTTGCATGTGCCATCCATTGCGAGGGAAGAGGAATAAAATCTCCAGGGGAGGAAAACTCGATGTTAAGTTGCATCTGCTCCACCAATTGGCGAATTGCCTGCACCATTTCGTCTTCGGCTGTTGTCTCTATCACTACATCGATATCCAGGGTGGAACCTGGCCGGAGACCCATGTGAACAAGCGCAGCACCTCCTGCTAAATAGAGCCGTCCAGGTTTGCGAAAGACTTTTCCTAACGCATTCAAGAACTTTTCGATATCTGCCTTTGTGGCATTGTTACGCATACTCATCTCGCTATACTCCTGCGTCTCTTCTTCATCCTGCAATTTTAACAACCCAACAGGTACTACTCTGTTGCGATGCCTGGCCTCTTCCTGGGTAAGTAGGTGATCAATTTGATTCTGCCAATCACCGATAAAGTTCAGTGGTAAACCACGTCTTCGCTGTTCCGCTTCTTGTAAAGCTACCAATCCTTTTTTGCCATGCTGACATGCAGGCGGTGGCAACTGTCGACTTTGCCACAGATGCGCGAAACCCTGCTCAGGAAAACCAGGGGTGGGGCCAAATGCCATCGCTAGCCGGAATGTCCATAATCGCTGAAGGTATAATGTTGCCAACGTTAAAACTGCGATTTGCTCGGCAACTGCTGGTTCACTTATCTGATATGCTTTGAGTACCGCGTCAGCCAGTTCAGGATGTAACAGGAAGAGTGAGATGCTTGCATCGCGCACTCGTGGATACTCACATTGAGCCAGGCGTTTGATCAACTCGACGACAGGCAGGTGTACCTTCGCATTAACGGGATGTGAAACACCCACCAGGTAATCAATGCCCCAGGTATGTAATTCGCCGATTAACCGATCGGTATCATCGTCGTATGTTAATGTATGTTGGTTGTTGAGCGTGGTGCTCACGGTGTTTCTCCGATTTCATAAAAGCCAGTTAAATCTTGATCTTATTCTACCAGAGAGCGGCTCGTTTTACTACGATCTTATTCTACCAGAGAGCGGCTCGTTTTACTACTTGGTACAGTAAAGAAACTATTTCAAACAAGAAACGTATATTCATCAGGTAACATATTTTAGTTAAGAAAGGGAAGGTACAATGAGACGGCTTTTCAGGTTTTTAGCTTCGCTCTTTTTACTAAGGGCTATTTCCAGGTGGGTGAGACGGAGACGACGCTGGGCATATTATGATTGAAAAATCGTAATGGTAGAGGACGAGGGCCAGATAACTACTGTCATCTAGCCCTCGTCTTTCATTTTTTCGAGCTCTCTGCCACTCCTTCGGTTTTACAGGCTCATTTGAGCTTCAACCAGCAAGGCGGAGCGGCTAGAGGCTCAGGTGTTCAGTCGGCCCGCTTTCGCGGGCCTGTCTAATCGATCTGAAACACCATTCCTTCTAAGCGAACTGACATCTTCATAGGTTCCTCCTTTCGGTTTCCCTATCAAGGGACCTTCGCCTTAGAACCAGGGCTTTTCCATTCCCTGGTAATTTATATTGTATTCAGAGGTGAAAGTAATGTCAAGCTCAAGCATATCAAAATTAACTCCGCTTGCTTCTTGCGTCTCATTGACATCTCGGCTATACTAGCAGGGTACAAAATAGAAGATATCCTCCAGCGATGATGAAGAGGAGTAGCTTGCCAGGGGTAGCAGCGAGCCGGCAGATGGTGCGAGGTCG
>WNFX01005355.1_pt1 | contig 12381 bp, 7 predicted proteins | sample 5400111 | NCBI WGS metagenome assembly WNFX01 (sample SAMN13153363, study PRJNA577476) | soil metagenome | isolation source: 40 cm soil or saprolite under grassland replicate 1 | place: USA:California | collected 2016-06-15
TTGCCGCGGCTTCGTAGGTACTTTGGCAAAACTCGAGCAATGAGGCCGTGGGCGACTCCGCCTTTCGTACATCGTCGTACATGAGGAGGAATTCGCCGAGCTGCCGGTCGTAAAGGGCGGCATCCGGACGGACGCTCTTGTCTTTGAATCCCTGCGGCTCGGGAGCCGCGTACGAGTAGAACGCCGCCCCCTGGACGTTGCCGCTGCCGGGCCAGAAGCCAACACTGCTCACTTCGTGGGAATAGGCTTCTCGAGTCATAGCGTCGACGCCGGGTCGCTCCGGCGCCCGGCGGCCTGAAAACCGGGTGACCGCCAGATCGAAACTTCCCCAGAAGAAGTGCACCGGGCTGGACTTGCCGATGAATCCTGTCCTGAACTGGTTGAAAACCGTGTCTACAGACAACAGGATGCGCCAGAATTTCTCGACTGATGCGCGGTCGTACGAGGCGTGCACCCGATCCTGATCGAAGGCAATCGGATCGGGAATTTCGACCGGCATTCTCCAGATTTTGAGTTCCATTTTCGCCGACCGAAGCAATTCCATGAATTCCTGGTAGAACTCGGCCACGGAGCGCGGCTCTAGCGGGAGTGTCTTCAGTAGTCCGTCACTCGTCTCCAGCACAAGCTGATGTCGTATGAAATCAAACCAGAGTTCGAATGCTCTTTCGCCGTATGCGATCCGAGACGTCGTCAGACCGCGAGCTGTTACGTACAACGGGACATTCCACCAGTGGTTCACCACCGGCGTCAGACGCAGCCGCACCTTGCCGACAATTTGCGTCCACATATGCAGCGTTGCGTACGTGTCTTTCCACGAACTCAGAGGCAGAGCGGGCCAGCATTCCGGCTGATCGGCAGCGGCGTGCGCCATCGTGAAGTTCCTACGCGAACCTGTGTTGCGGGAATTGACGTCGCCGGGCGATGTCGACCTTCTCAACTTTCCAGTACCGAAGGGCACGCTGGCTAAAGATCGCAGCTACCATTTCGCCGGAAACCACGGTTGCAATGCGATCATCGCGATGCGAGTGCGCCTGGATGGTCGTGTGCATGGGCGCGAATAACAAAATTGAGTAGAACCCGGCCTTCGCAGGATCGTTTGAGCATTGTCATCCTAGCACGGCGCGCTCTCAACGTCTCCTCGGCCTCACTCGGGATCACTGGGGGATCAATCGGAGGTCGATAGTGACTCAACCGATCTCGGCCCACTTCCCAGAACAGGCCTTCTGGACCGCAATAACTTCCGGTTAGCCCGTCACACGGGCACAATTCGCTCCAGCGAGGGAATTGAGCGCCTATTCTCAACTTCACAGACGGAAATTGAGTTTTTAGAAGTTCAGCGAATATTGCCGGTCCAAGCCGCGCACGGAAGTGGCGACGCCGATCTCGCGCCCTACGGGGAAAGCTATGCAATTGCACAGAAGTGTTCTTTTGAAGATGATTGAATCTCGCCACATGCCCATCAGGAAAGACCTGGAAGCCAATCTGTTTGGGGGGCGCGATGGGACTGTCTGATTCTCCATATGGGCCGCGACTACTGGTAGGGCTTAGAATATCCGACAATGAGACCAATATAGCGGAGAAAATTGTCTTCGAATACGTACACTTTCCGCGGACTTTACCTCAAGCGATCGTCTTCTGGGAACCGGAAAGGGGCGAATCACCTCGCCCCTTCATCGACTCTCATTGGCCTCTACTCTGACCAATCTTTCCCCTACTCATTCGAAGCGACTCCCGACGCTCGTGGCACAGCCCGTCACAATCACGTTGCCGTTGGTGTCGAAGATTTGAAGCGCAACTGTATCGGTGAACTCGTCCTCGTTATTACCGATCTCGATGGCCCGCGTGAGCCTGTGTGTCTGCGTCCAGACGCCGGCAGTGCTAAAAACGAAGGCCTCGGACACCGCGCTGTAAGCGTGGCCATCCGTGTGCCGCCAGACGCCTAGGCCGATGGTGCTTAGCGCGGGGAGTTGGCCTGCGGTCGTCACGGATAGCGTACCCCCTTTGGCGAGGGTAAACAGGGCCGGGAAGGTCCTCAGAGCCACGCCTGTCTGACAGTCGCGCACCGTGAGCTGAACGCGCCACGTCCCTTGCAACCCCTGGGATTCGGATTCCTCCGATTGCGCTGCCCTGGCGCTGAGTCCTATTTTCGGAATCAGCATGGCCGTTAGAGCCAGCGCGGCCGCTAGCCCAACCGCGCCGAAGCGCTTCAAGATTCTCAACTTTATTGTTTTTCGGATCATTTCCATTGCGGTTCTCCTTCGCCATGTCTTTTCGACATGGCTATTCGACATGGCTATTCGACATGGCTATTCGACTCACTCTGGTCGTTAAATGGGCTCGAGCTTGGCGTTAGCTGCCGACTACTTCAATGCAAGGGGCGTCATTTCTTGGTCTATTGGAGGTCATCTGGGAACGGATTGAAAAAACAAGGCCTCGCGCGCACGGCGGCTGGCACATGCTTCCACACTTCGTGGTCAGGTGCTAGAATCCGGGTCAGTCAGGGTGACGCAAATAGAGAAAAGCATTTCATCAAAAACAGTCGTCCGCTTCGGTCCATTCGAGGCGGACCCTCGAGCCGGGGAACTTCGCAAGCACGGGGTGAAGCTCAAGCTGGTGGGGCAACCGTTCGAGGTCCTGGCGATGCTGCTGGAGTGTCCCGGCGAGCTAGTAACGCGCGAGGAATTACGCGCGAGGCTGTGGCCAACGGATACGTTTGTAGACTTCGACCATGGCCTTAATGCTGCGGTGAACAAACTCAGGGACGCGCTGAACGATTCGGCCGAAAAGCCAAACTATGTCGAGACCTTGCCTCGGCGCGGCTACCGTTTTATCAGCGCGGTGGGTTTGCATGATTCGCAGAACTTGCTCGGGGAGCCGAGGAGCCCAAAGATTCAATCTCTTGTGGTACTTCCATTGGAAAACTTTTCCAAGGATCCCGAGGAGGAATATTTCACTGACGGGATGACTGACCAGCTCATCACCAATCTGGCCCAGATCGGCGCATTGAGGGTTATCTCTCGAACATCGGCGATGCGGTACAAGGGAACGAAGAAGCCCCTGCAGGAGATCGCTCGGGAGCTGCACGTGGATGCCGTGGTCGAAGGCGCTGTGATGTGGGTGGGCGGCCGAGTGCGGATCAGCGCACAGTTGATTGAGGCACCGACGGATCATCATCTCTGGGCGGCCAGTTATGAGCGCGATCTGCGTGACGTGCTGTCCATGCAAGAAGAGGTCACGCGCGCCATCGTCAGCGAGATTCGCGTGAAACTCACTGCGCAGGAGCAGGCGCGGTTGGCAAACAGGCACCCGATTAACCCAGAAGCATACAAGCTTTATTTGAAGGGCCGCTATCACTGGAACAAGCGGTCCCTGGAAGGATTCCAAAAAGCCATTGAATACTTCCATCTGGCCGCCGCCAAAGACCCGGCTTACGCGCTGGCTTACGTGGGTTTGGCCGACACCTACACCTATTTTTCATTTTTCGACGTGGTTCCTCCGCGGGAAGCTATGCCGAAAGCAAAGGCCGCAGCCGCGAGGGCGCTCGAGATTGACAACCGCCTAGGCGAAGCCCACGTCTCCCTGGGCTACGTGAGCTACATGTACGATTGGGATTGGCCCGCCGCAGGAAAGCATTTTGAGCAAGCCCTCACGCTAAATCCGGCTTATTCCAGGGCCCACACCTTTTATCCTTTCTATCTCAGCTCTCTCGGACGGTCGGAGGAAGCCTTGGCAGTGGCGAAATACTCCCTAGATCTCGATCCCGCTTCCCCCGCTGTCAGCCATAGCTTGGCTGTGCAGCTTTACCTCGCAAGGCAATTTGACAACGCTATCGCGCAGGTCCATAAGACCCTGGAGCTGGATCCGAATTTTGCCATTTCATACGAGTTGCTGGGGGAGGTGTATGTCTCAAGAGGAATGTACCGAGAGAGTCTGTCTGAGCTGGAAAAGTACTCTGCACTGAGCCGAGGAAGGGCCATGTCCCTTGCTCTTCTGGGGTACGCGCATGCGCGGCTGGGTGAGCGAAGTCAGGCTCTCGGCGTACTCCGGCAGCTTGAGGCGGCTTCGAAGCAGAGTTATACACCTCCCTTTTCTTTCGCTGTTGTCTATGCCGGGCTCGGCGAGAAGGATCAAGCCTTCGCGTGGCTCGAAAAGGCTTACGGGGAGCGCACCAGTCGTCTCGGCTACTTTAAAGTGGAACCACTCTGGGACCCGCTGCGAACTGACCCGCGTTTCGCCGACCTGGTGCGCCGCATCGGGCTCCCACCGTAAAGACCGCTCTGCGAAAACGACGCGTTTTTCGACAGAGTCAAAGAAGAATCACAGACCCGCATGAGTTGCAAAAAGCCCCGCGAGCACTCTCGGAAGCAACCGCGCTGTGCAAGGATCGACATTAAGATTCTTGCTCTTTCGTGTCGCGCTTTTCAAAACAATACTGCCGAGCAACAGCATTGGTCGCTGACGCGCGTCTTTCAAGCTAGCTAGAGCCACTCACTTGGTTGTTGAAGGCCGCGTTCGTAGAAGTGGCTGTACTCGGTATTTCGATTCGAGCCACGACGCGATAACTCCCGGATTGTCGCTAGGCTTGATCGGAAATGCCTCGGGCAGAAAAGCTTCCGTCAATCGGGGACATAGAGCCGAGGCATTTTCGATAAGCAGACTAGAAGGAAGCCGCTGGCGATTGCGGCAGATGCGGGGCTATGGGGATTGAATGGCCTTTCGCCTTGTAAGCGACACAATTTACAGCAGTTGCCAAGATAGGGCGAAAGTGGAAAACGTGAATCAAAACGTCAGGTTGAGGCATGACTCGCGGAGTGTAGCACGCGAAGCGTCTGCCGCGCCAGCGGCTTAGTTCTTGTCGGCAACCCGGAAGTTATCCAGAAACGGGCCTCCGGGAAGTTGAGACGGCACGGGCTGACTCTGCTTGGCTGTATCGCGCTCCAACCCGAAACTGACTCGTTACCCATTTTTGATTTGACTGCTGATTACTCCGTGCTATACTCCCCTCTAGGTAAACTTGCGGGACCGCGGATCTGCGAGTCGGGCTGAAGTTCAAAAAGTAAGTTCTTCCCCCACCGTGTACCCTAACTCTTTTCTCTTGATCAGCTTGCGCGCTCGAAGAATGTTGCCTTTGCACAATTGCACAATTTCGGTGCATTCTAAATCCTTTAGAATCCGCACTTACGCGCCCCCTCGCAAGTGTTCATTATACAGGACTCACGGGAAAGCTAAGTCCTTTAGAATCCGCACTTACAAAAAACAGGGGGGGAGGGCCCTTCCTGGCAACGGGCCCGTCACAAATCGCCAATTTTTGAGAACCCGAGCCGTCGGGCGCAATCCCGCAGAATTTCGGCCTCCCAACGGGGGCGCTTTGGGTTTCTCGGGTGTGTCAGATCAGAAGGGATTCGCCCAACAAGATGCAAGAATACCGCCGCGGAATGCTTGTAGGCAGGTACGGGCTCGCGGAACGCCACATTCCCAAGATATTGCAGCGCATCCGACAAAGCGTAATACCCCGGCTCCCCCGCTTCCCAAAGCCGGTCCCGCTCGGCGAATTTTTCGGGCGCGAAAGTGGCAAGTCCCAGCAAATAGTCCGAGCCGTACTCGATCATGTTGATTCCCAGGTCGTTTCCCGTGTAGATGCGAAAATCCGGCCGGTGCGCGTCGCGAAGGGCGAGCCGCTCGAGTTCGATCAGCCGGTCGAGCGAGGAATGTTTCATTCCCTTGATTTCAGGAATGTCCATCAAGCGCTGGAAAGTCTTTTCATCAAAAATTTCTCCGTTTGGCGCGAACATCGGTCCCAGCTCGAAGGCCAGGACGTGCGAATATCCACGGCACGCCGCTTGATAGATCGCCGCTTTTTCATTTGCCGGTTTCCCGTGAAGCTGCCTGGTTTGAAACAAAATCGGGATCGCCCCATGACCGACAATGACGTCCATCTGCTTCCGGTACAACCCGATGACGTCACCCGGCTCATCTTCGATATAGGCGCCCGCAACGAAAGGTACATCTTTTCCCAGAGCGTCTCTGGTCCAGCGCAGCACGTCCTGTTTTTCCGCTTCGTTTAGATAGTTCACATAGCCGGTGTCCATGTTCACGGCGTTCATCAATCCGGCGCGATGCGTGGCCACGAGATGATTCTGAAACGCTTTGACCGCCACTCGCCCATCAGCGTCAAACGGAAGCAGGGCCGCCGCGATCCCCTGCACTTTCCTGCGGAGCCGTCGCCGCTCGATGAGCGTTTCGATTGTCATCGTTTGGCCTTCGCAATCTTCAGCCGCTCGGCTAATTCGGAAGTCTTGTAATAGCTGTCCAGGGGATAGCATCCCGAAGGCAAACCGTTTCTCGGCGCGCTCGTACAATCGCTGAACGTTCTGCAGATTCTCTTGTGTTGAACAACCTCTCCTTCCGTCGCATCCCAGAGAAGCTCCGGATAGGTCAAAACCATTCTTCCAAGTCCGACCACGTCCACCCATCCCTCGCCCACCGCAGCCTGAGCCACGTGAGGCAGAAAATCCTGCAGGTAGCTGTACGCGGTTCCGACAAAAATCAAGCCCGGAAATCGCTTCTTCAGTTGACGAGTGACTTCCATGTGCTGCGCCACACCGGCCAGTGGATCTTCCGGAGGCTGATACCCGTCGGAGGGCGGGTACAGCGCAGGCCGCTGAATGTGTGGATTGTAATAAGGACTCCCCGCGGTGAGATTCACAAGAGGAATCTCCAGCTCTTCCAGCAACGATAAGAATTGGATCGTCTCGGTTAAATCAATCTGCGCGGGATCGCTCGGATTCACGCCGAATCCCCAGCGATACGGAATCAACTTCTCGTGCGATTCGGGAATTCCGGGCCCCAACTTTCCATCCGCCGATCGCGACGGATCGGGACGAAACGGCACCGTGTCGAACGCCGATAACCGCACGCCCATCTGAAGTCCGGGCACCATCGCGCGAATACCCTGCACAACTTCGCGCAAGAAGCGCGTGCGATTCTCGAAGCTGCCGCCGTACTTCCCTTCCCGCGTGTGTGCGCTCAGAAATTCGTGGCCCAAGTAACCGTGGCAATGTTTGATATCCGCGAAGTCGAAGCCCAGCTCCGTCGCTATTTTCGCCGCGCGATGAAAGTCTTCGATGACCGCTTCAATCTCTCCATCCGTCAGCAACGGATAATCGCCTGGCAATCCTAATTTCCGGTCCAATATCGGGTGATGATAAAGAATGCGCGGCTCTGGCCGGTCGTGCGAATTCGGGCGGCAGTAGCGCCCGGAATGCGTCAACTGCAATCCGATGAGCAGCCCCTGGTCTGAGCCCGCCGTCCGGCGATGTTCTTCGATCAGGACCGCGCGCAATTTTGCGAGCCCTTCACGCGTATGCTCTGCAATCACGAGCTGGTTTGGATTCGCGCGCCCCGCGTGCGAAACGGCAACCGCTTCGCCTCCCCAGATTAATTTCCCGCCGCTGCGGCCGAATCTCCGCCAACGACGGATTGTGTGCTCGCTTGGATTCCCATCCGAAGTGCCATCCCATCCTTCCATGGGCTGAACGGCGATGCGATTCCCGATTCTGATTTCAGCGCGCGTGAGCGGCTGCCGCAATGGCGATTCGGCGCCGCGCGCGATTTCGCGGTCGCATGGAATTTTCAATTGAAGCGATTGCACATGATCCTGAAATCGGGCCACGTCTTTCAAAGTCCCAAGACGCAAAATCGGCCGGCTACTCATGCCGGTTTCTGTCCTTTCGGCAGCATCGCCGCTGCCGCGGCGCCCAGCAATGCCATGCCAATCAGGGCGAGAAAGCCGGCGGAATAACTTCCAGTCGCGTCCCGCAAGCGCCCAACCAGCCACGGAGATACCGCTTCTGCCACGCTGCCCGCCGTCAAGATCACTCCCAGCAACCGGCCAAGAAATTGCATGCCGAAGATTTCCGCCGTCATGAGTGGCACGATCATGTAGTCGCCGCCAAGCCCGATGCCGAACACGGCTGCAAATGTATAGACTGCCGCCTGTGATCGTCCAACAAGCAACAGAGGAATGGCGGCTGCGACGAGCAAGTAAATCAGGAGCATGACGTACTTTTTCGAAAAGCGATCCGCCAGCCAGCCCATCAGCAGGCGCCCGATAATGCTGAAGCCAAGGACCAGCGACAAAACGCGCGCGGCCTGGCTCTGCGCAAAGTGAAGATCCAGGCTCAGAAAGAGTTTCAGATTCTGCTGCGTGCCACTAACCGCTGCAATGGAAAACATGCTGCCGAGAGTCAGCAAGAAAAATGGAATTGTGGTGAACGCCCCCCGTGACTCGGCGAATCCAGCGGGCACGCCACTTTTTTTCGATTCCGGCGGCTCTTTTGCCAGAAAAGCAGCGGGAAGACCGATCAAGATAACCAATAAGCCCAACGCGCGCAGAGCATTTTGCCAACCGAAGCGCTGCACGAGCAGGTGAGAGATCCACGGAACTGCCGCGCCGCCCAATCCGATTCCCAAGTACGCGAATCCCATGGCTTTCCCGCGCGCCTTCACAAACCAGCGCGATAATAGCACCTGATTTGGCAGCGGTCCGCCGCAGACGTAGCCCAGCGCATTGAACAAATAGAAGAAATAAAACATACCCAGCGTTGATATACTCCCGAGCCCGACCAGCGCCGCGCCCGCCATCAGAATTCCCGCCATCATGAGCCGCCGCGGCCCGAAGCGATCCACCATCCACCCGGCGATAAATCCAAAGACCGGCCCCACGACCAATTTGCTGAGCGCATTTCCAGAGGTCACCTGCCCGCGCGTCCACCCAAACTGCTGCACCATGAAGTCGTAATAAAACGGAAGTCCCCAAAGCGCCATGCCCACGATGCAAAACAAAACGATAAAAGCAGTTGCCGTGACTTGCACGGCCTCGCGGCTCATTTCCGATTGCTGCGTGGAGTTGGGCGCGCTGGGATCAGAGAGTTCCCTATTCTTGCCGGTCTCCACGGCTCGGGTCTGTTGGCTCACTTGGCGGACCGCCTGCATTTCAAATATTGAACGCAAAGATGCGTCCTTGACAAAAGACGGCATGCTAAAGATTCTTTGTTTGGAAGTCGAGGGGCTTCTCAAAGACTTCTGGTTCGAATTCCCTAAACGATGCATTTACAAGCGGCAAAAGGAGGAGAAGCCAATGTCCATGACCCGGCGTGAAATTTGTTCGTTGCTCCCGGCAGCATTTTTCCCCGCCCTCATTCGAATCGAGGGCTCGGGAACGCAGGACAGCTCCCTGCCCTCGGCAATGTATCCGTTCGAAAAGCTGCCGATTCGAACGCCCAACCATGCGGAGATCCGCGACGTCCTGAAAGGCAAGCTCGCGACCGGTGAATCACTGGAGGTCCACGAAACGACACTGCCGCCAGGCGGCGCGCCTCACGCGGCGCACCATCACGTGCACTCCGAAATGTGGCTCATTCGGGAAGGAACGGTGGAACTCACCGTCAATGGCACGAGCTACCGCCTCGGACCGGGCTCTGTCGGGTTCGTGCGCTCCAATGATGAGCATGGAATCAAAAACGTGGGCACAACGCCAGCAACATATTTTGTTGTGGCTGTGGGTCCGGGCGCGGGGTCCTGAGAACAGGAGAGTTTCTGTCCGTGGGAATTTCTATTTGATCGCTGAATCACAGAGCTCGCAACGTTTAGCAGCACCGAAGAGCAGTTTCAGTATTTTAAAATTGACAGCGGAAACGCGCAGGCCTATCGTTTGAAGCCGGGCGCAATGCTGCAAGACGATGTTGCGCTTGTATCTGGACCGGACTAGCCCGGTCGGATGTTTCATTCAGACCACCTACTTTCATGAGTCTGACGGCCGGCGGATGCTCAGCCGGCAACCACGAAGCAATTCCGCAACCCAGCCAAGAAATGGCGTATCGGCAATTCTCGAAAACGCGCGGGAGGTCTGAGAATGAGCAGACGGGATGATCCCAAAGATTCCGTGCACGACGACGAAGCCAAGCGCAGCAAGCGGGGAATCGGCAGGCGCGACTTCGTCAAGTTAGTGGGCGGAACCGGCGTTGCCGTTACCGCTGAAGTGCTCGCGCGGCAACAACTGGCCACGGCGGCGACTACCACACAGGAAACGGTCGTTGGCAGCGGCAAGGTGATTGGACCCGGGCCGGTACCCATGACGCTGCGCATCAATGGAGAAGCGAAAAAGCTGACTGTCGAGCCGCGCGTCACGTTGCTGGACGCCTTGCGGAACCACCTGGACCTTACAGGAGCCAAGAAAGTGTGTGACCGCGGCACGTGTGGCGCGTGCACCGTCATCGTAAATGGCAAAGCGACATATTCGTGCACGGCGCTGGCCATTGATGTGGCCGACCATGATGGGAAACCGGGCGCGGACATTCGCACGATCGAAGGGCTGGCGCCGGAAGGAAAGTTACATCCCATTTCGGCCTCTTTTGTGGACAACGACGCCCAACAGTGCGGCTTCTGCACGCCGGGTTTCGTGATGGCCTGTAAAGCGTTTATCGAGAAGCACCACAATCCGACAACCGAGCAAGTGAAGGAGGCGCTCGGCGGCAACCTCTGCCGTTGCGGAACTTACATGGGAGTGCGGAAAGTTGTCGTTGAGGCAGCAATGAAAATGAAAGGAGGGCATGCCTAATGGCCGACTATCACTGGCCCCCAGCAGACAAGCGCAGCCTGATCGGCAAACGCATTTCGCGCCTGGACGGTCCCTGGAAATCATCGGGGCGCGCGAAGTACAGCTACGACGTCAACCGTCCCGGCATGCTCCACGGCAAAATGGTTTTTTCGCCGTACGCGCATGCGAAGGTTGTGAGCATTGATACCAGCGCGGCAGAGGCCATGCCGGGCGTGAAAGCGGTTGAGATCATGACCGAGCCCGGGAAGGAAGTGATGTGGGCCGGGCATGAAGTCGTCGCCATTGCCGCGGAGACTGAGGAACAGGCGCGCGATGCGGCGCGCCGCATTGAAGTTAAATACGAAAAAATTCCGCACCTGGTTGCCGATGTGCCGCCATCGAAGGCGGGCGAACACACCAAGCAGATCGCCGAGCAGGTTGACGGAAATCCCGACCAATCGTTACAACAAGCCGAAATGATCAGTGAGGGCGAGTACGGTTCCCCGGTGATTACGCACTGCTGCCTGGAGGCCCACGGGCAGGTGGCGGAATGGGACGGCGACAATCTCACGATGTATGCCTCCACGCAGAACGTAAGCGGGATTCCTGGGGAGCTTGCGAAAGCAAATATCGTCAGCTCCGCAGATAAAGTGCGTGTGCTGACGCCTGTGATGGGCGGAGGCTTCGGGAGCAAGTTCGGGGCTGATACGTGGGGGCTGGCGTGCGCGAGGCTGTCCAAGAAGGCGGGGCGCGCTGTAAAAATGATGCTGGAGCGCGATCAGGAATTGATGGCCGCCGGGGCGCGTCCTTCGATGTATGCAAAGGTTCGCGTGGGTGCGAAGAAGGACGGAACCCTCACCGGGTGGTCTTCGGAATCCTGGGGCACGGGCGGACCCGACGCACAAGGCGGCGCGCCGAATCTGCCTTACGTCATGCGCATTCCGGACCGGCGCGTGCGCCACACGGCGGTTTCGACCAACATTGGCCCGGCTCGCGCGTGGCGCGCGCCCAACCACCCGCAGATGTGCCTCATCACGATGTCGGCGCTAGAGGACCTGGCGGCGAAAATCGGCATGGACCCGCTCGAGATGTTTCAGAAAAACATTCAACTGACCGGGCCGCTGGCGAAGACTTATCAGGCGGAGCTGGAAAAAGCCGCGGAATTGATGGACTGGCAGAAGAAATGGCACCGCCGTGGCGATAAGACATCCGGTCCGCTTAAGCGTGGCCTGGGCCTGTCCATTCATACCTGGGGCGGCGCGGGTCACCCGAGCAATTGCAACTGCACAATTCAGCCCGATGGATCGGTGGAAGTTTCCTTGGCCTCGCAAGACCTGGGAACGGGCACGCGCACGGTGATCGCCATCATCACGGCGGAAACGTTTGGTCTGCCGCTCGAGGCTGTGCGGGTGAATATTGGCGATTCCAAGTATCCGGCCGACGGAGCTTCGGGCGGTTCGACAACGGTTGGGGGAGTTAGCTCCTCCACGCGCCGAGCGGCGACAAACGCTTTGAACGAGCTCCTCGAGAAAGGTGCGCCCTCGCTGGGAGCCAAACCCGACGATCTGGAAGCCGTGGGCGGACAGATTCGCGTGAAAGGCAACCCCAGTAAGGCGATTGCCTGGAAGCAGGCCTGCGCGAAGCTTGGCACAACGCCGATCGCAGCCGCAGGCCAGCGGCAGCGCGGAAATGACGATCTGCTTTCCAGCGGAGTCGGTGGCGCGCAGATGGCCGAAGTCAGCGTAGATGTCGAAACCGGGATCGTGCACGTGGAAAAACTGGTG
>WNFX01015167.1_pt1 | contig 12381 bp, 12 predicted proteins | sample 5400111 | NCBI WGS metagenome assembly WNFX01 (sample SAMN13153363, study PRJNA577476) | soil metagenome | isolation source: 40 cm soil or saprolite under grassland replicate 1 | place: USA:California | collected 2016-06-15
GCGGCTCCCGCGGCGCCTTCGCCACGGCGAGGAGGCGACGCTCGTCGAGCACCTCGGTGAGTTGCGGACGCGAATCTTCGTCGCGCTCGGCGCTCTGCTCGTCGGCACGATCGTCGCCTACGTGTTCCGCGGGCACCTGCTTCATTGGTTGAACCAGCCGCTGCCGCCGGGAAAGCGCAAGCCCGTCACCTTCAGCGTCTCCGAGCCATTCGTCACCTCGATGTGGGTCAGCCTCTATGCCGGCTTCCTGCTCGCGACGCCGATCGTCTTCTGGCAGGTCTGGAGCTTTCTCGCGCCGGCGATGGTCGAGCACACTCAGCGCGTGATCGCGGGCTTTGTTGCGCTCTCGTTCGGCCTGCTCGCGGCAGGGATCGCCTTCGGCTACTTCGTCGTGCTGCCGGCGGCGGTCCACTTCCTGACCAACTTCGACTCGAGTCACTACAACATCCAGATCCGAGCGCGCGACTACTACTCCTTTGTGATGCTCGCGTTGCTAGCAGTGGGGATCGTCTTCGAGGTGCCCATCTTCGTGCTCGCGCTGGTGAGGTTGAGGATCGTCACGGCCGCGCGCCTGCGGAGGAACTGGCGAATTGGCGTCGTCTCGATGGCCGCACTTGCCGTCGCGCTCCCGGGGGTCGATCCGGTGACGACGGCGTTCGAGATGATCCCGCTGATCTCGCTCTACCTGCTCTCGGTGCTCCTCGCCAGCGTGTTCGAAAAGCGATGGGCAGCGCACGAGGTTCCTCTCACAGAGATTTCGTGACCTACCCGAAAATCGAGCTCCACGTGCATCTCGAGGGAACCGTGCGTCCAGCGACCCTGCTCGAGATCGCGCGGCGGAACGACTACCCGCTGCCGGCCGACACGGTCGAGGGCCTCGCCGAGCTGTACGAGTTCCAGGACTTCGCGCACTTCATCGAGGTCTGGATCCTGACCACGAATGCGCTCCAGCGCGCTCAGGACTTCCGCCAGGTGGTCGTGGACTACGCGGCCGAGGCGGCCGCGCACGGGGCCGTCTACGTCGAAGGAATCTTCTCGCCGGCCGAGCGCGTTCGACGCGGGGTCGCCTGGGACGAGATCTTCAGCGGCTACTGCGACGGGGCGGAGGAGGCACGTGAGCGCCACGGCGTCGAGGTCCGACTTACCCCGGACATCTTCCGCGGCGCCTCGCTCGAGGAGGCAAGGACACTCGTCCGGCACGCGAGCGAGTACCGCGACCGCGGCGTCGTCGGCGTCGGCCTCGGCGGTCTCGAGGCCGAGTACCCGCCCGAGCCCTATGCGCCCGCGTTCGAGGCGGTTCTCGCGGAGGGGCTCGGCTCGGTGCCACACGCCGGCGAAGCAGCCGGCGCAGCGTCGGTTCGCGGGGCGCTCGAGGCCCTCGGAGCCCAGCGCCTGCGCCATGGAATTCGTGCGGAAGAAGATCCCGGCCTCCTCCGGGAGATCGCAGACCGCCGCGTCGTCCTCGACGTTTGCCCGATCTCGAACCTGCGGACCCGGACGGTCCGCTCGCTCGAAGAGCATCCGCTTCCGCGCCTGGTGGCCGCGGGTGCCCTCTGCTCGATCTCCACCGACGATCCGGCGATGTTCGGCACCGACCTGGCCGGGGACTACCAGGCCGCCACCTCGTTAGGCCTCGAGCCGCGCTCGTTTTTCGACGCCGGCCTGGAGGGTGCGCTCTGCGACGAGGCCACGAAGGCGAAGGTCCTGTTGAAGGGCGAGGAGTTCGACTGGCCGAGTCTCTCCACAGACGGCGGGTCGGGGTAGGCTTCGCGCGTGGCACGAGGAGCCGCAAAACAGCGCACCGCCCGCCCAACGCAGGCGCCCCAGAAGCGGCGGCAGCGGACCCAGTTGAGCGCCGCGGAGCAGGCGATGTTCTTCCCGAAGCTGCGGCGACAGGCCAAGTGGGTCTTCGTCCTACTCGTCTTCGTCTTCGCCGGCGGCTTCGTCTTCTTCGGCGTCGGCTCAGGCTCTACCGGGATCGGCGATCTTCTGCACGGCAACATCTCTTCCATCTTCGGCGGCGGCAGCTCCACCAACTCCGCCGTCTCCAAGGCGCGCGACCGAGTGCAGAAGCACCCGAACGACGCAGGCGCCTGGCGACGGCTCGCAACCGCCCTTCGAACCCAGCGCAAGGACGCGGAAGCAATCACGGCGCTCGAGCACTACACGCGCCTGCGCCCGAAGGACTCGACCGCGCTCGGCGATCTCGCCAGCCTCTACCAGAGCCGCCTCCAGACGCTCTACGACGAGGCGAACGCACGGCGCGACGAAGCTCTCGCCGCCATGCCACAGCCCTACGCCGGGCTCTCGACTAACAACCCGGTCGCGCAGCTCCTGCAGGGCAACGACGAGGCGACTCAGGTCTTCAACCAGTCGGTAACGGACGCGTTCACGAAGCTCCAGACCGTGGTCCAGAAGACCGAAGACACGTACAAGCGGGCCGTGAAGGTCAAGCCAAGCGACCCCAACCTCCGGCTCCAGCTAGGTCAATTCGCCGAGAACATCCGCGATTATCCCGTCGCGATCGCCTCCTACAAGCGTTACTTGAAGCTCGCTCCCGACAGCACCTACGCAAGCGCGGTCAAGCAGCGCCTCGCCGCGCTGCAGCCGGCTGCACCTGCTAAGCCAAAGCGTCGTTAGACTCACCGCGACGCGCGACGCTGACGACGGGGGAGCGGATGAACTTCGACATCAAGACGGACAAGCTCGACGGCGACGCCTACGTGATCTCACTGGCGGGCGAGGTCGACCTCTACACGGCGCCCGAGTTCAAGCAGCAGCTCCTCGACGTGATCGGCCAGGGCGGCAAGGAGGTGATCGTCGACTTCTCCAACACGACCTTCATCGACTCGACCACCCTCGGCGTGCTCGTCGGCGGGGTCAAGCGGTTGCGCGGAAACGACGGCCAGCTTTCCCTCGTCTGCAGCGACCGCAACATCACCAAGATCTTCGAGATCACCGGGCTCGACCGCGTATTCACGATCTACCCCACGCGCGACGAGGCCGTGGCCAAGCTCGACTCGTCGAACCATCCGTCCGCGTAGGTTGCGCGTTACACGAGGGCTAGCCAGCGCCTCGCTCTTGATCGCTCTGGCCGCGACGGGTTGCGGCACCGGTGGGTACACCTCCGGCGGTGACGGCTCCCATGGCGCAACGCTCTTCACGAAGAAGTGCGCCTCGTGCCACACGCTTGCGGCGGCCGGCGCAAAGGGCAAGTACCCGGGCGCGCCGAACCTCGATGACGCCTTCTCGGCCGACCGGCAGCAGGGAATCGCCGAGAGCACGATCCGCCAGATGGTGCACGATCAGATCGAGATCCCGAGCCCGCCGATGCCCGCGAACCTCGTCAAGGGCGGGGACGCGGCGGACGTCGCTGCCTTTGTCGCGAAGTGCGCGGCTACGACGTGCACCGGGCTCACCACCGGCCCGCCGCCGGGATCCGGCCCGGGCGGGAAGCTCTACGTCTCGCTTGGTTGCCAGAGCTGCCACTCGCTCGACGGCTCCAAGAGCACTGGTCCGACCTTCAAGGGTCTCTACGGGTCGAAGGTGCAGCTCACCGGCGGCAAGAGCGTCACCGCGAACATGGCCTACCTGATCGAGTCGATCGTCGATCCGGACAAGCAGATCGTCCAGGGTTACAGCCGCGGAATCATGAGCGCGACGATCAAGCCGCACTCGGTCTCGACGGCAAACGCCAAAGCGCTCGTCCAATTCATCAAATCGCTTAAGTAGGCGCTTGCCGCACGTCTTCGGACTCGGCCTCGAGGTCGACGACGACATGGGTGATCGGAACGGCGAAGCGTTCCCGCGCGCCGGTGACGACTCCGCGCTCGAGCCAGTTGGAACGGCCCTCCGGATGGGTGGAGATGACGATCTCGTCGGCACCGAAGGTTCTGAGCGCGTCCTCCATCGCCTGCAGCGGGTCTCCGTCGCCGACCTCGCCTTCGGCCTCGACACCCGACTCGCGCAGGCGAGCGAGGCTCGCGCCGAGCCGCTGTTGCGCCTCGGCGCGTGCGGCGTCCTCATCCGAGACCCAGTGCTTGAGCGGCGAGTTCAACGCCGGGCTGACGACGAGCACGTTCGCGCGATAGCCCGCCGTGCGTTCGCGAATGGTCTCGCGGAGCGTCGCGCCCCCGACGGTCTCGTTCGCGATCACGAGGATCCGGCGTTCGTCCTCGCCGCCCCGCCGCCGAGGCGCGGTCTGCACCGGGCGCTCCGACTCGCCGCGGCGGAAGAACCAGTAGAGCCCGGCCAGCGTCAGGCCGACGAAGATCGCGAGCCCAACCCACTTCCCGCCCGCAAGGGTCGCGATCAGAATCGCCCCGAAGTATCCGATCGTCAGTAGTAGGAACCGGTAGGCCTCGGCTTCGCTGCGAAATGGGTTGCGCACGGCTCGGCTAGAGGATGTAGACGGTCGAATAGACCACGATCCACATGACGTCGACGAAGTGCCAGTAGATCCCCGGAATCTCTACGCCCTGGTGGGCCTCCGGGGTGTAGTGGCCGCGAAACGCGCGGATCGTGGCGAAGAGGAGGAGCATCAGACCGACGAAGACGTGCGCGCCGTGCAGGCCGGTCAGACAGTAGAAGATCGTCCCGAAGGCCTGGTCGCTCGGCGCGAACCCGAGGCGCGAGTACTCCCGGATCTGCGTGAGCAGAAAGGTGAGGCCCATCAGGAACGTGAGCAGGAGGCCCGCCTGCAGCCCGGCGCGGTTGCCCCGCTTGATCGAGGTGAGCCCCCAGTGCATGGTGAAGCTGGAGGTGACGAGGATCGCGGTGTTGATGCCCGCGACGAAGACCGGCAGGTGGAACGGGTGCGGCGGCCACGGCTGGTGTCCGCTCACGCGCACGAAGAAATAGGCCGTGAAGAACGAGCCGAAGAGCATCACCTCAGAGGCGATGAACAGGAACATCCCGAGCACACGCGCGTCTACGCGCGAGCTCTGGTGCGCTTCGGGCGGGCCGTGGTGGGCTTCGGCGCGCGCGCTCACGGCGTCACCGCTCGGACTCGGTCTGCCCGACCACCACGTGTTCCACCGGCAGCCCCGTTTCCTTGCGCAGCCGCTCCACGAGATCGCGCCGCAGCCAGCCCGAGCGCTCACCCGGGAAGGTCGAGACGATGATCTCGTCGATCCGTTCGTCCCGTACCGCCTGCTCGGCGGCCGCGAACGGGTCGGGATGGGCGATCTGCCCGTGTGCCTCGATCCCCCTGCCGCGCAGGAGCCCAAGCGCGCGTCGAAGACGCCGCTCGGCCTCGGGGTGCTCGCCCTGGGTGGGGTCGCTCTGCGGCGAGACGATCAGGAAGCTGGCCGGAGAGCGGGCCGCGCGCTCGCGGATCTTCTCGAGCAGCGGATCGCCGATCACCGTCTCGTTCGCGATCACGAGCACGTTCGCCGGACCCTCTTCGCCCGAGGTGTCCGCCACAACGTGCTCGACGGGCAGATCGCCCGCGACGTCGCGGATCTTCTCCACCGCCCCCCGCCGCAACCAGCCCGACTTCTCTTCGGGATGGGTCGAGACGACGATCCGGTCGGGCCGCGGCTCGAGCTGCGCCAAAGCATCCCGCACGGCCTCGACGGGCGACGATTCGACGACGAAGCCGTGCGCCGAGAGCCCCGCCTCCTGGAGCGCCTTCAGCGTCTGGTCGAGCCGGCGTCCGGCCGCGGCGCGACGCGTGTCCTCGTAGACGACGTAGCCTGAGCTCGGCTTGTTCAGACGTTCCCGCCGGAGCAGGTCGAGCAGGCTGCTGCTCGCCGCTGTCTCGTTCGCGATCACCAGCGCGTGGCTCATCAGGGCCCCCGCGCCTCTTCCAGCTCAGTCGTCCGGTCGCCGTTGAAGATCGCGTGCCGCGCGCCCGGGACGCCATACTCGTACGGGTTGCCGACGACCTGCGGGATCTCGTCGAAGTTGAAGATCGGGGGCGGCGAGGAGACCTGCCACTCGAGCGTGAGCGCCCGCCACGGGTTCGCCGGCGCCGGCTTGCCTCGCACCCAGCTCACGAGCATGTTGTAGAGGAAGACCACCGTCGAGGCGCCGAGCGCGAACGAGGCGATCGAGATGAACAGGTTGAGCCCCGCAAACCGCGGCGCGTAGTCGGCCACCCGCCGCGGCATCCCCTGGATCCCGAGCCAGTGCATCGGGAAGAACGTCAGGTTGAAGCCGATGAAGGTCATCCAGAAGTGGAGCTTCCCGAGCCGCTCGTCGTACATCCGGCCGGTCATCTTCGGGAACCAGTAGTAGATCCCGGCGAAGATCGTGAACAACGAGCCGCCGAAGAGCACGTAGTGGATGTGGGCGACGACGAAATACGTGTCGGAGACGTGGATATCGATCGGGACCGCGGCGAGATAGATCCCCGAGAGGCCGCCGATCACGAACATGGAGACGAACCCGAGCGCAAATAACATCGGCGTCGTGAAGTGAATCCGCCCCTCCCAGATCGTTGCCAACCACGAGAACACCTTGATCCCGGTCGGGACGGCGATGATCACCGAGGTCACCATCATCGGCACGCGCAGCCACGGGGCCATGCCCGAGACGAACATGTGGTGGGCCCAGACCGAGAAGCCGAGCACGAGGATCGCCATCAGGGAAAGCGCCATCAATCGGTAGCCGAATATCGGCTTCCGTGCCATCACGGAGATCACCTCCGAGGCGATGCCGAAGCCCGGCAGCATCATGATGTAGACCGCGGGGTGCGAGTAGAACCAGAAGATGTGCTGGTAGCCGAGCACATAGCCGTGCTGGGTCGGGTCGAAGAAGTGCGTGTGCAGGACCCGGTCGAACATGACGAAGAACTGCGAGCCGGCGATGAACGGAGTCGCGATCACGACGAGGAGCGAGGTCGTGAAGTTCGCCCACACGAGCAGCGGCATTCGCCAGAAAGTCATGCCGGGCGCACGCATGGTGATGATCGTGACCAGGAAGTTGAGCGCGGTCATGATCGACGACGCGCCCGCCCACTGGACGCCCATGTTGAAGAAGACCGAACCGAGCGGCTGGTGCGTGCTCGCGAGCGGCGCATACCCGGTCCAGCCGCTCGCGAATGCGCCGCCCGGAACGAGGAAGCTCGAGAGCATCATGATCCCGGCAATCGGGAGCAGCCAGTACGAGAGCGCGTTCAGCCGGGGGAACGCCATGTCCGGCGCGCCGATCATCAGCGGGATGACGAAGTTGGCGAGCCCCGCGAACGCCGGAATCACGAACAGGAAGATCATCAGCGCCGCATGGACGGAGAAGAGGCCGTTGTAGGTCTGGTTGTCGAAGAACTGCATCCCGGGGCGAGCGAGCTCGGCCCGCATGAACATCGCCAGCAGGCCCGCCGCGACGAAGAAGAAGATCGTCGTCACGACGTACTGGACGCCGATCACCTTGTGGTCGGTGTTGACGCGGAAGTAGTCCCGCCAGCTGCGGGCGCCGTGCCCTGAGTGATCCTCCGGCTGGGTCGGCGAGCCGATCGCGTACCGCCCCCAGTAGTCGAACGCGCCGATTCCGGCCAGGAACCCGATCGGCGCCGCCGTCAGCTCGATCGTCGTCAGCACCGAGCCCTTCCAGATCGGATGCCAGCCCTCTACCCAGCGGACCAGCACCATCAGGCCTGCGCCGATGCCGAAGGCCAGGGCGGTCGTCCACGGGACGCGCAGCCAGCCCGGCGCGGTCAGCCGGCGCCACCCGCGCGGCGGGGGCTTCGCCGCATGCGCTTCGTGCGGAGCTCCGGCCGCGAGCTCGGTCATTTGCCCTTGCCGATCAGGAAGCGGACGAGCGCATCGAGCTGGCTCTTCGGCAGCGACCCGAAGGTCTGCGGCATCAGGTTCGGCGGGTAGTGCGGCTCGATGTACGCGTTCGGGTGCACGATCGACTCTCGGACGAACTGCTCGAGCGGCTGGCCGGCCTTTCGGGCCTCAGCCGGCAGCTTATCGAGGTCGGGGCCGATGGTTGCGGAAGCTCCGGCGGGCTTGAACGTGTGGCAGCTGCTGCAGCCGTTGTTGACGAAGACGGCCTTCCCCCCGCCGGTCTGCTTCGGGGCCGCTCCTACCCACGCGGCGAACGCGGCCTTCTTCATCACCACAACACGCGCTCGCATGAGCGCGTGCCCGAGCCCGCAGAGCTCGGTGCAGATGACAGCCCACGTTCCGGTTCGGTCCGGCGTGATCACGATGGTCCGCACGAGCCCCGGTACGGCGTCCTGCTTCTGCCGGAACTGCGGGACCCAGAAAGAGTGGATGACGTCGTTCTTGCGCGCGGTGATGCGGAGCTGTACGGCTTCGTTCACCGGCAGGCGCAGGACGTTCGAGGTCAGATTGTGGTACTTCGGGTACGAGAAGCTCCAGTAGAACTGCTGCGCGAGCACGTCCACGGTCAAGTGCTTGCGCGGCAGGCTGTCGTTCTGGGCAAGCGCGACGGCGCTCACGACGGAGATCGCAGTCACGAGCACCGCGGGGACCGCGGTCCAGACGATCTCGAGCCCCGTATGCCCGTGGATCGGCGGTCCGTCCGAGTCGTCGTCGGGGCGCGCGCGGAACCGGACCACGGCGATCAGGATCACGGCCGCGACGAGCCCGAAGATCGCGATGGAGATTCCGGAGACGAACCAGAAGACGAAGTCGATCCGGTCGGCCTCGCGCGACGCCGGCGTGGGGAGCCACGGGATGAAGAGGGCAACGCAAAGAGCGACCGCCGACGCGGCGATACCGACCACCACGAGCCGAACGACAACTCCCCTGCGCACCGAGCGCGAGCCTACTCAATCGTGCGGCGAGCTCGCCGGAGGAGCGGGGAACCTTCTCCGGGCGACGATACGGCCGGAACTAAGCGGGCTGATGCGTGATTCACGTCGAGTGGCAGTGGGTACAGCCGCCGCGACGAAGGAGGTTCGATGGGACTTGGAGTAAGCATCTTTCTGATCGCAGTAGGCCTGATCCTCGCGCTGGCCGTGCACACGCACGTCTCCGGGGTGGACGTCCACACGGTCGGTTGGATCTTGGCGATCGTCGGGATGGTCGGGCTCGCGCTTTCGATGATCTTCTGGTCGTCGTGGGCAGGCCCCGGCTACTGGACTCGCCGGCGCGGCGCCTACGACGAAGGCCCGCCCCCCGGTCCGCCTTACTAGACCGATTCACGCGGGGCGGCTTGAGGCCGCCCCGCTTCAGGCCTCTGCGACAGGGAGCTCGAACGAGTAGACCGGGCTGGGGGACTCGATGGGCCGTGAAGGATTCGAACCTTCGACCTTGGGATTAAGAGTCCCCTGCTCTACCAACTGAGCTAACGGCCCTTACCGGCGGACTAGTGTAGCGACGCCTTGAAAGTCCTCTCCGTCGTCGGAAACCGGCCTCAGCAATCAATCATGGGGGAACCCTGGGTTCCCCCATGGACCCCCTCCTTCTTCTGTCTGCCGACACTCTTGTTGGTCGAGCCTGCGCCGGGCAAAGCCCGGCTCCGGCGACCGCTCTTTCGGAATCCGAGTCACCGATGAGAGTCCTTTCAGTCGTCGGAAACCGGCCTCAGTTCATTAAGTCCGCGCCGCTTTCGGTGGCGCTCCGTGAGGCTGGGATCGAGGAGATCGTCCTGCATACGGGGCAGCACTACGACCAGCGGCTCTCTCAGGTCTTCTTCGACGAGCTCGAGCTCGAGCCGCCGAATTTCTCGCTCGACCTCCGCACCGCCGACCCGGAGTCGATGCGCCCACCCATCGAGGGCGTGCTCAGGGAGAACCGGCCGGACTGGGTGCTCGTCTACGGGGATACGAACTCGACCCTCGCAGGAGCCTTGGCGGCGTCCGAGCTCGGGTTTCCGGTTGCCCATGTCGAAGCGGGCCTTCGCAGCGGCGACATCTCGATGCCAGAGGAGCGAAACCGCATCCGCGTCGACCGGCTGGCGCAGCTTCTGCTCGCGCCAGACACCCGCTCCGAGGCGACTCTTCGCAACGAGGCCGTGCCGGGCCACATCGAGGTCGTGGGCGACGTCATGGCCGATGCGACGCGACAACTTGCTCCGATCGCGAGGGCCCGGTCGCAGGTGCTCGAGCGCCTGGAGCTCGACCCCGGCAGCTACGTCGTCGCGACCGTCCACCGCGAGGCGAACACGGCCCAGCCTCGACTCGGACGGATCGCCGAGGGGCTGAGCCGGCTCGCCGGGCCCGTGGTCTTTCCTGTGCACCCGCGAACGCGCAAGGCACTCGAGGCGGAGGGACTCGAGCCGGCGGTTCGAACCGTCGAGCCTCTCGGCTATCTCGACTTCGCTGCACTCGCCTCGCAGGCCCGGGTGATCGTGACGGACTCCGGCGGCCTCCAGAAGGAGGCGTACTGGTACGACGTCCCGTGCGTGACGCTAAGGCCCTCCACAGAGTGGGTCGACACCGTCGAGGTGGGCGCCAACGAGCTCGTCGACGACGACCCGGATCGACTGGTCGAAGCGGTCACCCGGGCGCGCATGCCCAAAGATCGGCCGCAACTCTACGGCGACGGCCATGCATCGGAGAGGATCGCGGAGGCCCTCGTTAGGCTTCCGGCCTCATGAGCGATGTCGCAATCATCGGCGCAGGCTATGTCGGCCTGCCCTTGGCTCAGATCTTCGCGGAGGCCGGCCGCTCCGTCCTGCTCGTCGAGACGAGCGCGGAGCGGGTCTCGCAGATCAACAGCGGCGAGAGCTACATCGACGACGTCGACTCGGCGGACCTGAAGAGCCTCGTCGACGACGGCAAGCTCAGCGCGACGAGCGACTACGACGAGCTGAAGTCGGCGAGCGCGATCCTGATCGCCCTTGCCACTCCGCTCTCCAAACAGCGCGAGCCTGACCTCTCGATCGTGCTCGGCGCCGCACGCGAGATCGCGAAAAGACTCCAGCGGGGCCAGCTCGTCGTGCTCGAGTCGACCACGTACCCGGGCACGACCCGAGAGCAGCTGCAGCCGATCCTCGAGTCCAGCGGGCTCAAAGCGGGCGAGGACTTCCATCTGGCGTTCTCGCCGGAGCGCGTCGATCCCGGTCGCGAGGACTGGACGACACGGAACGTACCGAAGGTCGTGGGCGGCGTCACTCCGGCGTGCACGAGCGCGGCCGCCAAGCTTTACGGCTCCGCAATCGAGACCGTGCACGAGGTCTCTTCGCCGGAGGTTGCCGAGCTGACGAAGCTGCTCGAGAACATCTTTCGCTCCGTCAACATCGCGCTCGTGAACGAGCTCGCGCAGCTCTGCGACCGGATGGGCATCGACGTCTGGGAAGTCGTCGACGCCGCCTCGACGAAGCCCTTCGGGTTCATGCGCTTCGAGCCGGGGCCCGGACTCGGCGGCCACTGCATCCCGATCGACCCCTTCTACCTGACCTGGAAGGCGCGCGAGTACGACTTCTACACCGAGTTCATCGAGCTGGCGGGAAAGGTGAACGAGAACATGCCGTACTTCTGCCGCTCGCTGATCTCACAAGCCTTGAACCACGGGCTCGAGCGCTCGCTGAAGGGCGCCAAGGTGCTGATCCTCGGCGTCTCGTACAAACCGAACATCCAGGACGTGCGCGAGTCGCCGGCGTTGAAGCTGATCGAGCTCCTGCGCAACGCCGGCTCAAAGGTCTCCTACCACGACCCGCACGTGCCGGAGCTTCCGGACGAAAAGCTCTCCTCCGTCGCGCTCGAGCCCGGAGCCTACGACTGCGTCGCGATCGTGACCGCTCACTCGTCGATCGATTACGACAAGCTCGTCGACGACGCCCGCCTCGTCGTCGACCTGCGCAACGCGACGGGCAGGAACGGCAGCGCCAACGGAAAAGTCTGGAAGCTATAAGTGGCTCACACCAAAATCGGCCTCGCCGGACTGGGCTACTGGGGCCCCAACCTCGCCCGAAACTTCGACGCGCTCGCCGAGCTCACGTGGCTCTGCGACATGTCGGAGGAACAGCGCGCTCGTTTCGCGCAGCGCTTTCCTCAGGCGCGTGTGACGGGGGACTTCGAGGAGATGCTCGCCGATCCGGAGCTGGAAGCGGTCGTCGTGGCCACCCCGGCAGTCACCCACTTCGAGCTCGCCAAGCGCGCGCTGCAGGCGGGCAAGCACGTCCTCGTGGAGAAGCCGCCAGCGCTCAGCGCCGTCGACGCCGAAGAGCTCACATCACTCGCCGCAGAGCGCGGGCTCGTGCTCATGCCTGGACACCTGCTCCTCTACCACCCGGCCGTCAAGAAGCTGAAAGAGCTCGTCGACGCGGGCGCTCTGGGCGAGATCCTCTACGTGTACGGAAACCGTCAGAACCTCGGGAAGATCCGTGCCGACGAGAACGCGCTCTGGTCGCTCGGAGTCCACGACCTCTCGGTGATCCTGCATCTCGTCGGCGAGGAGCCGAGCGAGGCCTGGGCCCGCGGCGAGTCGTTCCTGAATCCCGGCGTGGAGGACGTGGTCTTCT
>WNFX01006810.1_pt1 | contig 12379 bp, 18 predicted proteins | sample 5400111 | NCBI WGS metagenome assembly WNFX01 (sample SAMN13153363, study PRJNA577476) | soil metagenome | isolation source: 40 cm soil or saprolite under grassland replicate 1 | place: USA:California | collected 2016-06-15
TTTGAGACCTGAGCCTGTTGGTTTCGCAGCAGAGAACTCTCCTAATCCTCCAGTAGGAACCGGAAGCGGTAACGCGATTCAAGAATGCGAAGTTCCTTGGCCAGTAATCATCTACATGAACATAACCACTATAGGGGGAACAGTCCAACAGACAGGAGCACATATAATCGACTTTGCAAACAATCTTGACAATGCTTTGAAAGGGAACCCTCAGACAGTCACATTATACCCTGGTGACAAGATATACTTCGTAACATTTGTTCCATATAGCTGGCAATGGTATGGAAGTCAGTGGTAAAGGTTTTGGGAGGATAATCTGAGGAATACCAGTGTGGAAACAAATAGCAATCCTCTCTCTCATCCTAGCGATCATCCTCTCCACGGCTCCAGTCCAAGCGGCTAGTGTCACAGTATCCCGTAACGTTATTCTCAATGGACCATATGGTCGTCTCACAGTCCTAAACAACCAGCAGTATGCCATGTTCATCATCTACGCGAACGGAACAATGTTCTTCAACTATACGGGACTCGAAGACCATGTTAGCATCTTCAGCTTCACAGCACAATCCTACGGAAATGGAACCTTCAACCTCCGCTTCAAAGGCGGCGTCCCATCATCAGTCACACAATCAGCGGCAACATCAACATATGTCAGTTCCAACAAGTGGCAACAGCTGACCTATACTGCAAGCCAGACTTCCCCACTCACAATCATATTCACAACCAATCCAAGATTCTCGCTACAAGCCGGAGCCTTCTTCGGAGCCGCAATACTGATCTTCGTAGTCATAGTCAGGACCCTCTACGTCGCCACGGCCAATGATAGTGAGGAACGGAGGAAGCGGATTGATCAGAACAGGATCATCTTCATAGTCATGGGACTGGTGGTTGCGAGTCTCTGGATATTCAGCCTCCTCTTCCCATAGTGTTATATCTGATGAGAACAGGGCTATTGGAAACTTGGGCTTTACGAAGATACCGAAAAGGTTCACGGCTGCCGGGGCACACTTCAAACACGGCGTTCAGAATGTTCGCATTCCCAGACACTTGACGGCTGGCGGAACACGGGTCCCGCATGTTCATGTTCCAAAGATTGGCCGTCCAAAGTTTACAGCAGCCCGAGGGCATGTAGGCTACAAGGTCGGCGGAGGCAAGAACCCGTTCTCGTTGAAGCATACTTCCTCCCATGGCAAGATCAAACTGCATATGCATCCGAGCATCAAGGGCACTCTTGTCAGAAAACATAAGGGACGGACAACCTACTGACTCATCTTATCAAGAAAGCAAAGACTTTCGGCAAGGCGAAAGAAAAGCCTCTGGCAGGAGTCAAGACCGCCAATCTTGGGCGGGTCCTAGTTCCACGCAAGAAGCGCTACTAGGCTATAGGATCCTTGCAGAGCTAGACCGTCGAGACAAGGCCTACTACTACTGGACTATTCTCGCAACAGTCTTCTCATTCATCCCGTACATGATGGTGTTTCCCCCCTTCTTTGGGCACGGTGAATATGCGCCCTACTTGACAGGACCCTTGAAAGGCTTCGAACAGTATACAGAGATAGCGCTTGCAGTCGCCACCAGGCTCTTCCTCGGGTTCATAGCAAAGTTCTACTTCTGGCTGCTAACCACAAGAGATAATATCCTATCATCAACCTACTGGACGACTGGATAGATTGCCTGGACACAGCCCGCTTAGAGGATGGGCGCGCAAGAACCCTAAGATGGGGGCAGTCATGCTCCTCATGGCACTCTTGATGTTCTTCCTCTTCGCCATAGTCATGCCTCGAGTAACACATATCCCCTAATCCCAAACCGTTATATTCTCTGAAGTACCAGCCAAGGGCTTAGAGGAGCCAAAAACATATAGCACTACAAGGTGCAGCATCTCCCATCAAGACAGTAATCGGCTTCGTCATCACAATCTTCATACTCTTCCTCTTCGCCACAACCGGGCTGATCGCGAACAGTAACATTCAGACACAGCTCAAGAACGGAGCCTACTATGCTGGCAACTTCTCAGCACTCGTGGCCATCCTGATCGCGTTGGACTTCCTCGGACTATCGCTAGTCTTCGTCATCCACGAGTATCTACGGCGAAAGCTGATCGAGATGCGCAAACACGGCAACCACTGGGAGAAAGAGTAAACTGTCCTCGTCTCTTACTCTTCTCCAACTCCCCCTTTTTCTAGCATGGATCATAGGAGTCTTCATGGACACGTATTCGACGAGAATCTTCACAAGAAGATACGGCTGGGCTCATGAGCGCAACTGGCTTCCCCGCAAAGTCTTACAACATCCTATTCTGGAAACACCGTACATGATAATGTACTCCGCGATAGGCTTCATATGGCTCTCAATCATCCTAGGCTTCAGCTTCCTGTTCGCAATACCAGCATCTTTGGTTCCAGCAATCGTCGGCTCTCTCAACTTCAGACAATACTTTTACAAATATCCCAAGTACCACACTGTTCTAGGGTTGAACGATGTCAGAAGACGATGAAGGCCTACTAGACTACTTCCACCGCAAATACGGCCGCCGAAGCAATGGAGTCTTTGGAGGAAGCGCATCTTTCGGAGTACGCCACTCTCATGCTGACGCAGACCTTCACGCAGTAGGCCGCAAGTTTGAAGACTTCATGCGCTGGCTGGGGCACATGATAAAGTGGGTCTTGTCTTGAAGAGACATGATAATGTTCACAGCTTGATGAACCGGGCTGCGCAGCCTGGCGGATGGAAAGTCGCAAACTATTACACGCAGATCCAGCGGACCCGTAGGATTGCTAAGACTCCATCGTTAGGATACAGGATTCGAAGCTACCGTTCATCACCCTACTTCCCATCACTCGCAGGACATGGTACACCATTGCCTGTTGGACGAGCCAAGATTCTCGGAATCTCGATAATACTGATAGGACTAGCCCTAGGCGGGATTCTTCTCTATCAAAGCCCAGCATTTCATACTTACGCATGTGTACCTACGCAAGAGGAAGTACAACGGAATTTGCCCTGTGGTGATCCATTCACAGTTCTATGGCAAGACAGAACGAATAGCCTAGGCGGGTATAACTCGCTTCTTGCAACTTATTCGGGTACAGACGGAACAGGCCAGGCAGATCCAAGCATCAAACTATCCTCGAATAGCACTCATTCTGCAGTAGCAGTTTCTAAAAGTCCAATCGACTTTTCGCCTACATCAGGAAAGGAATTGCTGATGAGTTTCACATTCACCACGAGCAATGGTTGTTGTACGAATGGTCAAAATTTCGCAGCTGTCTATTTCACCACAAATACCACGTTACCAATCGAGCCAGCTTACAATCCATACTTTGATCCTAGTGTCGCATTACTGATACAATTAAGAGGTTCAGGAGGAGTAGGCAAGTCAATCTTCGCATTTCTGCAGAAAGAAACCGGGGTAAGCGTCAGTACTGAAGATGCTGGTTGCCCATCAACAAACTCATGTTTCCTAGCTGGTGGTGAAACACATAACCCAAACACGGAATATCTCAACATCGGGTTATTGCTCAACTTCACAGGCAACTCCAATGGTGGAGGCGGATGTAACGCCATAAGTGGTGCGGGAAACGCGTGCTCAAATGTGGGTGCTACCCCGCAAACATCTGCTGCTGATAATCCTGGGACAAGCCAGATACTTCCATGGTTTCAGTTTCAAGCCGTAACCTATCATATAGGATTCTGGTCACGCGCGAACACTGGTCTTACTGTCTACTGGGCTTTCGACAATGGTCCACAGGGCGAAAATGACTATATTGCGAACGCAGTGTCTCATCCTCTAGCATGTACAGCATCAACTCCCTGTAACTTCAATGGGCCATCAATAGACCCAGGAGGATTTTTCGGGCCTGTTCTCAGATTCATCATAAGCGGACTAACCTTAGCGTTAGGATACCTGATGCAGTTTCTCGGGTATGTCTGGACCGCGATGCAGATAGGTCTCGATACTCTTGGAAACTTTCTCGGACTTGGGCATATAGGTACAGCTATCACTAACGCTTTTGTCGGAGTCGGCACTTGGATAACCAGTGTCCTAGGCAGTGTCTTCTCTAACGTGGGGAATATTGCTACCAGCGTAGGCTCTGCAATCTCAGCCGTTGGACAGTTAACAGGCAACTTCTTCAACGGAACCAATGGACTAGGAGCCTGGCTTACACAGCTCGGCAATATGGCAGCACAGTTCTGGGGAATCATGGGAACACTGGGACTCTACGGGAAGGTTGGAGTCTCATTCCTTTTGGCAGCATGGATGCTCTGGGGAGCAGTCCTCGCCTACCAGGATATTGACAAGTTCTGGAACCAGTGGTATCGTACTACCGGATTCGGCTTCCTTTGGATATTCAAAGTGTTATGGTGGAGCGGCGAAGCAGGCTACGGCATCATTCTGAAGATCAAAAGCTTGATCTGGCCCACAGGCTCGGGTGGAGGAATTGTCCAGGCGCCAGCGTAGAGGACGGAGAATAGCAGAGTCGGTGCTGAAACCTAGGGCACTCTATCCTATCCGGAAAAAATCACGCATAGGAGCTGCCCTGTTTACTGGGAGGCATCGAACTAATCAGTCTCTCTTCAAAAGTACGCAGAAGCATTTTCTTGAAGTGCAGGAACAGTTTGGGATAGAGGAGGCTCAGAAAGGATTCTCGAATCATTTCATCTGTAACCCTATTGGCACAATGATATGCATCATCCTTATCTTCCTCACAATTTTCTATCTGGGTTCAGGTGTAGGCCCTATTACGAACGCGAGTATAGCGAATGACTTTACAGTTCTCTATAACAATACTGCAGGCTGGCTTGGTCCTACGATAGTCTTTGCGATCTTCATACCATCATTGGCATTGGCGGCATTACAGCCTAGGCCTGACAAATGTGTGAATCCTGTTGAGCTTGAGCGTAGGATTCTGATAGAACGAGGTGAGGCATAAATGGGAAGATTTCACAAGTTTCACAAGGTCACAGTAACCCTCTCGGATTATCAGTATGCGAAGCTTAGACAAGAAGTTAAAGACGATGTGCGACTTGGAGTTCAGATGACAATGTCTCAAAGGGTCAGAGAATTATTGGCCAAAGCATGGGGCGATATGAAGTGACGCGGATAGAGCATGTCATAGTCATCGAGGGTCCACCCGAGGAATCATGGCCAGCCAGCAAGGTATTACGGCAGCATGTGGACAGTTTGAAGACTGAGCTTGAGAAGACGCCTGGACTGACCTTGCTTCATCAGTGGGCTGCTGATGCTTCCCATGGAGGCTCGCCAGCCTTGAAGGTGGCCAAGCTGGCAGGTAATACTGTAAAGAGTGGATTGAAGTGGCTATTCGAGGAGGAGAAGCGTAATGGGTAGGTTCGCCCGACACTTTGCAAGCTGGATAGGCTGGAACTTTGCAACCATACTGGCAGTCTTCGTTTTCATTCCTAAAGCCAACTTCAAAATCTTCGCAGTCATAGTAGCTCGGGGAGCACAGCTTGTTCCAGGCTTCACATACTGGGACTTGATAATGCCGTTCTACATGCTGTTCTTCTTCTGGTCCTGGTGGAAGCTTCTTCGTCCACGCGCATTGAAGGGACATGACAAGATTCACTAGATTGGATGCTCGCCGCCAGGAGGGCCATCGGGAGAATGGTGAGGACAAGGATGTGCGCAAGTATGTGGACATGCTTGTCCAGGGAGGCTTCCAGGTGGCTATCAGCCATGTGACAGAGTCTGAATGGTTCAAGAAGGGTCCTAGCCTGAGACAGCTTCTTGCCGGAGGCGAGCCATTGTTTGCAAAGCGCTTAAAAACAGAGTATGAGAAGGCTCGAGTAGAGGAGTCGAGCCTATCAGCCTAACAAACATCGGCGGATATGTAATTCCCACCGAGTGGATCTATGGTGGAGTAGGAGTCCTAGTCTTCCTCGTCATACTGCTTTTCATTCCGCGTGGCAAGAAGAAGAGTAAGGATAGTGACGTTATGGAGACGAGTGAGATTACCACGTTCATCCGGGCGTTTGAATCTTCAGGATTGTTCTCGATCGTAAAACCGACAGGCGAAGAGGCTGGCCATATCAACTTCGAATATGGAGGACAGGATTGGAGTCCGGCGAAGACCAACCCGTTTGTTCCTGCTGGCCGTGCTATCCGTGAGTTTGACTGGCCAGTAGGAGCATCCTCCTGTCTGGACCCGCAGCAGCTTCACGGATCCCGGGATGTTGATGATCCTACTCCTATGATACAGGAGGCTCAGCACTGGTACCGTGCATTACGGTCTGCTCTCGGACAGTTAGGTGTCAGCTTGAAAAACCCGTTCTTAATTTTGTTATTGGTTGTTGTGGTTCTCATGGGACTTTTCGGCGGCTATGTGCTTGGTAATGTGTATCCGATCAGGACCCCGCCATGACATTGGACCCTTATCAGCTTGATGTTCCCATCACTTCATTGATGGTGTTCAGCTTTTTTCGCAGCAGCACTCTTCCTCCGAAACATGGGATTCTTGATGACCAACCCTCTTAGACGCTTCCTCGTAGTAGCAGGATTCGCAGTCGGACTACAAGTCTACTGGTTCCTGACAATGGGACAGTCAAGCGATTTTCCCACAGGCGAAGTCCAGTATGCAGTGATACCTGGAATCACACACCCGTACGAGTTCGCGTGGCAAGCACCCTATGGAATAGAATGGTACTGGCTACAACAGGCGCTGATTGGACTCGTCTATCCTATTGTAAACCTGTTCAGGCACTGGTTAGTCTGTCCGAACAGTTGCATGGCAGTAGTCCAGTATATCAACGGGACCCGTGTCAACGTGCCCTTCGAGGCTGGAGAGACAACATGGATCATGTCACTAGCATGGATGATAGGCTTGACCCTGGCGAATATTCCCTTCTTCTGGATACTGCGCAAGTCAAACCTGATGCTGCCCTATTTCATGTCCAGCCTCTGGTTCTGGGCGACCACGCCGGTCAATCTACCTATTCTATGGATAATCGTCCTAGGCTACTATGGAAGCATCTTCTTCCTTAATAGTCTCATAGCCAAATTACCAGTAGGAGCACCATTCATAGTATGGCAGTATGCGTTGCACTCAGGCTCAGTCATAGGCCACTTCTTCCCCTACACCATGCTAGGCTTCTGGTTCATAGGATTGGCTCTTCACCGTTTCGACAAGTGGCGGCATTCGGGGAATGTTCACTGGTTCCCATGGCTCTCCCTCTACGCAAAGGTTGTAGCAGACTATGAGTAAGAAAGACGAGCATAGTTCCAAGTGGGGCGTGCCTCTTGAAGAAGTAGCAGGCAAAGTCAGCGGCTCTCTCGTCGACCCGCCAGACTTTCAGGCGGCAGAGATCCATGCCAACATCAAACGAGGCATGGAAGTACCATTGTCCGGAGTCGCTTCCATGCCTGATGTTATCGACAAGGCCTTACAATTACGCGAGCTACAGAACCAGCGAGCCTTACAATGGATAGCTGATGTTCGCGAGACAGTCTTGAACGGTGAAGGATTATCTCCTGAGGAACAGGAGTCGGCGATACGATCTGCAGAGCATGATGTTCAACGTCAACTATTGAGTCCGAACGCGAAGATGCGGCTAGAGTTCGCATCCACCATGATCCGCAGCGTCACAAACCACTTGTTGCTGGAGACTGCTGGCGTTGAGGGTAAACGTGCTGAACAGAGTGTGGAAATGGTCAAGGCTCTTGTTCTTCACGAACAGAACCAGTTCGACAAGCTGTTCCCTGAGAAGAAGCAGAGGAGCCTACGGCATCCTCTCGGCGACTAGGCATAGGCTATGAGAGGCTTCTTCTCTCGCAAACGTTGAACGGCCTTCTCCATCATCCTTTTGAAATCGTTGTCGCTCAGCTTCTTCGCGGCCTCGTCGCAGTCTTTGCCTGTCTCAGCTTCGAAAGCCGTGTCCAAGTCTTTCTCGTCCACATCTTTTGGAATGTTCAGTTTCAGCTTGTGAACCCGGTTCCACATTACATTGCTCATTCCTGACTATCACCCTCCTCTTCTTTCCGTTTCTTCTTACGATAGAAGAAGCGATGCAGAAAGCCATCATTCTCATCATGACCCGCTGTTTCTTCTGGCTGATGACGAGTACGCGATCTAGAATCATCTCCCATGAAATATGTAAGCATTCGTAAAAGAATGATGGCGAAAAATAGAGTGAAAACTAGTGGCAATATAGATGAGAAACTATGACAGAGAGTATTTGTCACTGTCTGGTTTGCAATGATGCCACCTAAACAATCGCCTCCGCTTGGAGAAGTGCCTGACCCTGGGCCAGTTCGAGAAACGAGTTCCAATATCATTCTTCACGTGTCACAGCGAAAATTGCCAATGCGATACTCAACCCAACCAGAAAGCTACCGAGAATGGGATAGAGCGATACCCATTCACGCCAGTTTTTCCATTCCGACCTGATAATGTAACCATATCCGGTAAGAAGAGTGGCGACAGCTATAGAGACTAGTGTTCGTCTCTTCAAGAGTGCGAAGCCTACTAGGGTCCCAGAGAGGAATCCTAGTAGGAGGAAGATTATGCCTACAAAAAGGCGGAGGTTTGTGACCTTCGTTTTGAGAAGGTCGTGCGGATCGAAGGTTTTCAAGGCTTCGAGCCTACGGGAAGCTCGAAGATCTGGCCGTTAGACCCGTTCACGAACAGTATCATGTTCTGGCAAGGATTGTTCGTTTCAGCACAAAGGACTTGGAGCTGTTGCATGAGAATATACGTGTTGATGATCTGTGCCCTCAGTGTCTGATTGGTCACGCCGCTTGTGATAAGGTTGAGAGCCTGCTGTGTTCCAGTCGCTTCGATAATGGTCGCGTTGCGTATACCGTTAGCCTGGATGATCTGCGCTTCTGCTGTTCCTTTTGCCTGGGCTATTGTCGCGTTTGCCTGTCCCTCTGCCAGCGTGATCGTTTTCTGTGCTTCGAACTGGGCTTGGAGAAGTGCCTGTTGAGCATTCAGCTTGGCTTGGATCGCGTTTGTGAAACTCTGTGGTAGTGTAATGTCCACTATCTGGGTAGAGATAATATGGATAGCGTTGGCAAGAGAGGTATCGTTGCCGATCTGTGTCGATAGTTCTGTTTCAACACCTGTCTGTATTATCGCTCTGAAAAGCTGTATCTGATCAGCGTTAAATGTTGCTACTATGTCTCTGAAGGCTGCTCTGATATGAGGGTCTAAAGCTGCTTGTTCCCAGTTGAGCGAAGGATACTTCTCGTATAATGCAAGTGCTTGTGAGCCATCGACGCTATAGCGGAAGTTCACATCAAATTCGATTTCGAGATTGTCCTGTGAGAGTACGAAAATGCCTGTTGTGTTGCCTAGAAATGTTACGGTCTGAGTTGATGTCGAGATCGTGATCAAGTTCACCCAGGGGGCTTTTGAGAAGAACTGTGTGCCCGGATTGATTGGGCCTGTGACATGGCCAGAGTATGTGTCAAAGAGGACTCCGACTGATGAGACAGGTATGCTATAGGTTGTCGTCGCGCCTATTATCGCGACTGCTATGATAGTGATGATGAGGCCAATCAGGATGAGTATGGCTCTTGGTGATGCGCGCAGTTCTTCTTCAGCATCTCGACGACTCATGGTTTAGCCTCTGATAGCAAGTGCTGGATTACTCCATCCATGTCTGTCCGTGTGCCTGTTCGCCGCTGCAATTCGCCTTGAACTTTCAATAACTGTTCGTGTGTCTTATCTGATACGCTAAGTGTTTTCATAGTAAATGATGCTATGAATGTAACGGTAATAAGCATTATGCTGAGAAATGATGGTCTCCAATACTGTTAAGTAGCCACTGTTCAAGCTTCCGCACGGGTCCTAGGTTCAAGAATGAGACTGAAACTGCTTCCAGTCGCATGCTTGATGACCGCCCTAGGACTCACATTGGCAACTGCACATGCGAGTAGCTTAACATCGCCACCCTGGACTCCACAGGCACATGGCTTGTCATGTCCGAACCCGCCTTGGACAAGTAGCGGTAACAATTGTCCCTCGTTCGTGAACAATATTCTCAACACTACAATGGCGAACATTGCCAGCTCATACACTGGCACATACAACTCGAACGTTTACCAAGGGTATCCGGATTGGTATTGTGGAAACCAGCCTTGTGGCCAACCGCCTAGCTTCCTACCAGCCCAGATGTTCATGAACATCACCGGCTACTTCCGAAGCTACACACTCTACACGCCATCCAACAGCGAGGTTAAGCTGGAAACCACATTCTACTACTGGTTGCCAACCGCGATAACTGGCTCGAACGAGTGTGTCTCGAACCTGACTACTCACTGGTTCGACCTTGAAATATTCTACGCAAAAATCTACAACAGTGTCGAATCGACCGCGGGCACCTCCTACAAGGGATGCGGATCCTCCACGACCTTGACATGGAGAATAGTCCTACAGGCGACGTTTGCCAATACACAGTTCAACCTCTATGATTGGAACATTGAAGCCGCGATCGGCCAAGCCCTGACAGCCTACGGATACCCGACGAGTACAACCCACAACCTCTCAGCAGTTGAGGTAGGAGTGGAAGCCTATGGGACAAGCCTCCTCTCCGCCACATGGTCAGATATAGGAATAACCAACACACTCAACAGTGGAGGAGGAGGATGCTCACCGACAAAACTCCTAGGACCTCCCCACTGCTAGCTTAACTATTGGACCCTAGCATGTTAAATATGTCCGAGTCGGACTTCTCGGTTGCAACCGACGATGACGACATCTTCTAACTCTGACCTCTGCCCCTACCAGCATGACTATTACGTCGAGAAGAAAGGCTGGGCACAGCACACTACTTGGTGCATGTGCTTCTGCGAATATTGCCAATAGAAACAATCAGTCAACTCAAAGGTATTTCGATGGGTTCTATTATGACCGATTGGATTCATATTGAAGCGAACAAGTTCACCACGGAAGAGAACAGACCAAGACGCTGTAAGACAGACCATGAATATCTCCCTATTGACAAGAAGAAGTGTCTTTACTGTGACTTAGAATCGGTCGTTCGAATCGAGGAGAAGTATCTATGTCAGAACCATACTCTCCAATGGCATCTCACCGAAGGCGAATCAGCCCAGCTCTACTGCATCTGCGTCACCTGTCTATGGCGATACTTTACGAATGAATTCTACCAAACACGTATCTGGAGTCCCTAGCCTTGGAATGTTGGAGTTGCGGATCGACAACATGGGAATGCTATTCTCCATGTGAGTGTCTGAGATGTGTCGATGTTGACACATTCTACGCTTGGAAGAATCGTGAATGGGAAACTGGGGAGGATAACCCTGATAATAACTGGGATTAGATTCACTTTCACTGACCTGTCTCAGTTATATTCGAACAATGACAACTAGGGGGTTATGTCAATGGTTGAATCTGAGAAGCCTCCGCTAGAGATCGTTCTCATGACTGAGAAACGGGATGAGGACCAGATACTGGCCCAGATGAGGGGAGAGGTACTGGGAACGTATGTCTACTCGTTTGTACAGTCTGGCCGTCAGATTACCTCAATTTCCTATGCTGGGGTTAAAGAGGCGATTCGTCGACGGGGGAACGTCAGCTTCTATCCCTGCACCTGTTGCCATCGCGAGATCCATGTTGAAGAGACTCCTGAGGAAATAAGGGCGAATGTGACTGTCTGGGACTTGACTAATAATGTCAAGTTCTTGGGAGCTGCTTCCGCCAGCAAGAGGCTGCCTTTTGCTTTCACCTTGGCGGTGAACAAGGCTGAACGGAATGCGCTTAGGAAGCTGTTGCCTGAGAAGGCATTGGCTTTGATGATCCAGGAGTTTTTGAAAAGGCAGGATTCGAAGCCAGCACTAGTACCATCTGGGAAGCTGCTATAATCTTATATATTTCAGCGTGAGGCTGAGAAGCAGCATAGGTCGCGGAAGGATCAGCTGGAGTATATTATCGAGTCCTGGGTTGAGAACCATTCGAGGGAAAAACATTGAGTGTGAGTTCAGCCTTGCCAAGGTCAGGCACTAGAGGTTCACATACTTACTTGATGAGGAAGGAGTATGAGAGGCAGCGTAAACTGATGAGGATACCTATCTGCGGAGCCTGCGGTGTCCGTTGTAGCGTCTGTGTCAAACGTCCTGAATTTGGACATGTTAGAGCTATCTGCTGTCTGATTGTTGAGAGGAAACCAGAATGAAATTCCTAGTCATCGCCGGATTAGCTGTTATCGGTCTGATGGCAATGGTTACTATAATATCGACACGTGGAATCCTATGTCAGTGCGATTGGGTCTTTGATCATGCGACTTGGAACCCATCACAAGCATATGCCTCCACAGTTCTGGATATCATAGCAATAATCCTGGCAATTCCACTCGGGGTTCTGAATGTGAAGTTCATACGACAAGATTTGGTTTCGAAGGA
>WNFX01005362.1_pt1 | contig 12370 bp, 8 predicted proteins | sample 5400111 | NCBI WGS metagenome assembly WNFX01 (sample SAMN13153363, study PRJNA577476) | soil metagenome | isolation source: 40 cm soil or saprolite under grassland replicate 1 | place: USA:California | collected 2016-06-15
CCTTCTCGCGGACCAGGGCGGGATTCGCGCGCAACACGAGCGCCAGGCTCGTGACCGGGCCAAGCGTTACGAGCGTGACGGGCTCAGGTTGGGCCTCGAGGAGCCGCTCGAGCGGGCGCACGTAGTCGAGAATCACCCCTGCGGGCGGCACATCGGCGTAGCCGAGCCCCGAAGTCCCGTGCGTATCGTCGGCGACCTGGAGCTGCCGTTTGAGCGGCCGGCGCGCACCGATGCCGAGCGTCATGCGCACGGGGTGTTTCACCTTGCGCAGGATTTCGACGGCGTTGCGGTACGCGTTTTCGACGACCGTGTTGCCGTAGGAAATCGAGATGCCGCGGACGTCGAGCTCCGGGGAGTTCAGCGCCAGGAGCAGAGCCAGACAGTCATCGATCCCGGGATCGGTATCGATAATGACGGGAATGGGGACGGGGGACGGGGGACCGGTCTCCTCAGGCACGCTTTAGGTTAGGGTGCTCACTTCGGAAGTGCAAACGCGATGATCGCGTCGCCGGCGCCGAATGGACCGCCGCCGCCCGCCGCGATCACGACGAACTGTCGCCCACCTGCCTCGTAGCTCATCGGCGTCGCGCGCGCGCCCGCGGGCAGATCGGCCTTCCACAGTTCGCGGCCAGTCTCGACATCGAACGCGCGAATCGCGCGGTCGAGCGTCGCGCCGATGAAAACGATTCCGGCCGCCGTCACGATCGGACCGCCAAGATTTGGGGAGCCCGGAAAGCCGCCCATCGTGCCCAGGGGCACGTTCCAGGCGATGCCGCCCGTGGTCAGGTTCACCGCGACAAGGGAGCCGAAGGGCGGCGGTGTGCACGGCAGCCCAGTGGGACCCAGGATGATGCGCCGGCGCATGAGGTAGGGCGTGCCGCGCATGTTGGTGTACTCAAAGTCCGTCATGCCGCGTGCCGCATCGACGGTTTTGGAGCTGTCGTAGTTGAAGCTGTGTGCCACGAACAGCTGCACCATAGCGGGGACGCGATTGACGGGCACGACGGCGAGAGCGTGCCCTTCATCTATAGCCACGCCGCCCCAATGGGCGCCGCCAATGTTGCCGGGCTGCGACAGCGTGCCCTGCGTGCTGGGTGGCGTAAACGGTCCCTCGTTGCGCAGCGCCGCCAGGATGTCGTGGCAGGCGGCCTTGACCTCTGGTGTGGGCCCCCAGGCGTCGTCCGCCGAATACCGGAGCGGGACGAGGGGCGGCGTAACGGCCGTAAAGGGCTGCGTCAGAGACGCAACTTCGCCGGGAACGGTGCTCGGCGGAACCGGCCGTTCCTCCACGGGGAAGATCGGCGTCCCAGTCGTTCGGTCGAGCACGTACAGCATCCCTGATTTCCCGGTCTGGATGACTGCCGGGATCCTGGCGCCATTTCGTGTCACGGTAACGAGCGCGGGCGGCGCAGCGTTGTCGAAGTCCCAGAGGTCGTGGTGCACAGTCTGAAAATGCCACACGACCTTCCCCGTGGAGGCGCGCAGCGCGACGATCGAACTGGCGTAGCGGTCTTCACCCAGCCGCATCCCGCCGAAGTAATCCGGTGCGGGACTCGACGTTGGAAGGAACACGAGATCGCGCGCGGGATCGGCGACGATCACAGACCAGACGTTGGCAGCGCCGACGACCCGGGCGGATCCGTTTTGCCAGGTCTTGAAAGCCGGATCGGTTGAGTCCTGGGGTACGGGATCGAAGGTCCACTTGAGCACCCCGGTGCGCGCATCGTATGCGCGCACTTCGCCGCTCGCCGGCGCCAGATTGGTATTGTCGGCGACTGCCGAGCCCGTGATGACGAGATCGCCCACGATCGCGGGGGGCGATGTCACCTCGTAGAACTGAAACTCGTCTGGCGGTGCCCGGAGTCCCTTTCGCAGATCGACGCTGCCGCCCGCGCCGAAGCTCGAGCAGAGCTTCCCCGTTGCGGCGTCGAGAGCGATGAGCCGCGCATCGATCGTCGCCGCGATGATGCGCCGCGCGCAGAGCGGTCCCGCAGCGGCATGGCTGTCGCGCCAGAAGCTCACACCACGACTCGCGAAATCGCCGTAGCCGCGATGCGGGTCGACACCCGCATCGTAACGCCAGCGCTCCGTTCCGCTCGCAGGATCGAGCGCCGCAACGATGCCCGTGGGCGTGATCACGTACATCGTGCCGTCCACCACGATCGGCGTGACCTCGAGGGACGGCGGCCGGTGCGACATGCTCGACATGTCGGGGATACCGGCGTGGTAAGTCCACGCGACTTGCAGCCGCGCCACGTTGTCGCGCGTGATTTGCGTGAGCGGCGAGAACCGCGCGCCGCCGGGGTCGCGGCCGTAGGCCGGCCAATCGCCAGGCGCCAGGGCCTGCAGGCTAACGACGAGCAGTAGCGTCAGCATCGATTTCCCTCGCGATGATTTCACGCAGATGGCGGAACTCCGCTTCGCCGCCGAATCCGAAGATGCGCTCGATGATGCGTCCCTCCCGGTCCAGCAGGACAGAGTAGGGAAGCCCGCGGTAGTGATATGCCGCCTTCATGCGCCCACCGCCAACGAGAATGGGAAACGGCGGGCGAAACTCGCGCACGAACTCGCGCATCTTGCTGCCGCTGACGTCGTCGGAGATAGCGGCGATATCGAAATCCGCGCGTCGAAACTCGCTGTAGAGCTCGGCCATGTGCGGGAATTCTTCTCGACACGGTGCGCACCAGGACGCCCAGAAGTTCGCGAGGGTGACTTTGCCGCGATAATCCTCGAGCCGGACGGGTTTGCCGCCGAGGTCGGGGAGGGCGAACGCAGGGGTGAAGAGCTCGCGCCCGCGCGTGGGAATTTGCGCGAGGAGACGGTCGGGATCGAGCACGCGGATCGTACCACGACGGTCGACGGCGACGGCCGTCGCCCGCGTCCCGAGGGCGCGGGTCGTGACGATGCGGCCGCTTGCCGGGTCCAGCACGTCGAGGCGCAGGCGCGTCGCCGCCGAGTCTTCGGCGCCGAGCGCGTAGAGACGTCCATCCGGCCCGACCGACACGGCGATATTCACCAGGGCATGCGCGACCCGAATCTCGCGCCCTTTCGGCGGCAGGAAATGCGGATCGGGCTCCGCCCGGAACAAGCCACGCTGTGTGCGCCACACCGTCGCGCCGTTCGCGTCGAGCTTCAGGATCTCGTCTCGTACCAGGGGAGCGAAGTAGATCGAGCCGTCCTGGCCGAGCGCCACGGCTCCCGCGTTCGCGAGCTGGGCCAGGTAGACCACCTCGGGGACATGGATGACGCCCAACCCGTGGGTCGGGCGGCCGAGGGTGTCCAGGAGCCAGAGCAGCGGCTGGCTGCCGTCCTCGCCGACGAACTGGACCAGGTAGGGCGAGCGGGCGGCGACGATCCGATCGGCCCCCCCCCCGGTGGCGTACAGCGAGGCGGGAAACGGGCTCACCCACTCCCGCACCGGCTTGCCCGCGGTGTCGAACACCACCGCTTCGCCGGTGCGCTCCGTGACGAGCAGCCGGCCATGAAGCGCCGCGACGGCCATGGGCGTCGCGAGGCGCGGATCGGCGATCGTACGGACGACGTGCAGGGCGCTATCGAAGCTTACGAGCCGGCTGTGGTCGGGGTCCGGCGCCCACGAGAGGGGACCGACGCGGGCCGCGGGTGAGCGGCCCAGGAAGACGAGAGTGAAGCCGCTGGGAGCAGACTCGGGACGGCAGGCGGTCAATGCCAGGAGTGCGACCGCAACCACCGTCCCGCCTGCCCCCAGCAGGCGGCGCATCAGGTCGCGGCAGCGATCGTCTTGATCTCGATCGTATGCATGCCGTGGCTCATCCGGTGCACGCCAGTGACCTTCACCTGCCCCTCAGCGAACGGCGCGAGCTTCGCGTTCTGCGGGTCGGCGGGCTTGGAGCTGACCGGCATGTAGATCGTGCCGTCCGCGCTCAGAATCGCGAGCGCAACGCCCGCCTTGGCGCACGCGTCGGCGCACTGTTTGTGGGCGGCGCCGGAGGCGCCCATGGTCGTGTAACAGTTGACGTCGATCACCTGGCCGGTGAGCGTCATGTCGTTACCCGCGTTCCCCGGGTTCGCCGCGGGCTTAGGCTGTTGGGCGGCGAGCGGCACCGCGCAGATCGCGAGCAATGCCGCAGATGCCAGGATTGGTTTCAGCATCGTGCACCTCCGTGATAGTGTTAGGGACATTACGTCCGAAGCCTCATACCCGGAACGGCTATATTGGGGCCCGATGAATGAGATCTTTCGAGCACTGATCGACACCTTCGGCAAGGGCTGGGAGCGCGGCGACGTCGACGCCATCTGCTCGGTGTTCACAGACGATGCTGTCTTTCTCGAGACGCCGTTCAGCGGTCCCGACCGCGGCATGGCGGCGATCCGGGCGTACTGGAAGGACATCCCGCTGTATCAAGCCGAAACGAATTTCGAGTCAGGGGAGATCTACGCGGCGGGGCCGTGGTTCGCAACGGAGTTCCGGTGCACGTTCCGGCGGCGCAGGACGGGAGAGCCGGTCGATGCGCGCGGGGCAATCTTTTGTGAGACGAAGGATGGGAAGATTTCGGAGATGCGGATGTACTGGCATCGATATGCAGGTGGGAAAGAAGAACCCAAAGCTTAGGACTGGCAAAAGCTAGACGCACAGCGGGTTGTAGGCCTGAGTCAACCGGATAATCCGTGCACATACTGCAACGCGATGTCCATGAGCTCCGCGCTTCGGAGTCCACTCCGCATCGCCAGCTCGACGGCATCGTCTTCTTCCATCCTCTTCTCGGTCATCAGGTAGGCGATCATGGCTGCCGCTGTTCGATTACCACTCGAGCAATGCAGCAACGCCTTCTTCCCCTCCAGCCGCTTCAGCGTTTCATGCATCTGCTTCATCGTGGCGGTCGTGACGGCGCCGTGCACGATCGGCAGAGTGATGTACTCGAGCCCAGCGGCGCGTACGGTCGCCGGTTCGTCGAAGGGGCGAGGCTCCATTGGATCGCGATTGTCGACTACGACCTCGCCGCCCGCAGCCTTGAACGATTTGATCTGTTGCTCGGTGGGCTGGCCGCCTGTAATCCATCCAGAGACCGGCTCGGCTGCGTTGGGGAGACCGGCGAGCGCCGAGAGTAAGGCCGACACTATGGAAGCCACCCTCCGGTAAAGCCTGCGCGTTTGAGACCGCGGATAATGTGCGGGTTGGTGCGCGTGACGCGCCACACCAGATCGGTGCGGAGATTCTCGATCATGGCCAGAATCGGTCCCTGATCGATGCCGAGGTAGTCCACGTCGAACCAGCCGAGCGTGGGATCGACCGTCCCGGTCTCCTGCTGGCCGCTCGCGGTGAATGTCGGGTTGAAGGCGTCCAGAAAGCCGTAGGTCGAGAACAGATGATTGCCGTACGTCTGCCGCATCGTCAGCAGCGCGGGGATCGCGAACTCGGGTGCGAACGGCACGGCACCACCAACGCCGGTCGGGCAGATCGTGCCGTCGTCGCGCTCGTCGTTCACTGCGGCGCCGCGCGCGAAGTAGGTGTGGAACTGCCGGCTGCGACCGCTCAGCGTGAGCGTCTTGTTCGCGGGCCCATCGCAGGCGGTCAGTCCCCACACGTTGCCGGTGTAACCGCGCCAGCCGCTGAGATTGGCGATCGCATAAGCCCGCTGCGCGAGCGCCGCGCGGCGCGAGTTCTGGAAGTAGTCGATCCCGTGGCTCCGCATGAAGTCGTCGGCGATATCGCGGAAATCGATCCAGACGTGCGAGTACTCGTGGCCGAAGAGCGGCGCGAACTGGATGAAAGTCTGCCCGTAATAGCTGCCCCACTGGTAGCCACTTACCCACGCGCTCCAGGCTGTCGAGTCGGCGGGGTGCGTCGGCGAGGCGAGGGCCAGGATGTTGAGGATCATGCCCTCGTTGTAGCCGATCCAGTCGGCGTTGATGAAGCCACTCTCGGGATGCCAGCCCATGCTGACGGCAGGCGGCCGAGCTTCGGCCCATTTCCAATCCACGCGGAAGTAGATCGAGTCGGCGAGCGCGCGGATCTGCTGCTCGGTGCTGTCGGTCTGGTCGTAGTAGGACTGCGCGAACAGGATGCCGCCGAGGAGTAGGGAGGTGTCTATCGTCGACAGCTCGACCGTCTGAAAGCGTCGCCCCGTGCTCATGTCGAGGAAGTGATAGAAAAAGCCGCGATAGCCCGTGGTGTTGGGCCCCGCAGAGTCCTGGGGCGCGGTCCAGAAGAAGCGCAGGGTCGCGAGGGTGCGATCGGCGGCCTGCGTGCGAGTGATCCAGCCGTGCTCGACGCCAATCGGGTACGCGGTGAGCGCGAAGCCGACGGCGGCGATGCTCGAGAACGACGGCGTGGGCCAGCGGTCGGGTGTGAGGCCGTTCGATGCCGGCGTGAGGTCCCAGAAGAAGTTGAAGGTGCGGTGCTGCAGTGTATCGAGGAATGCGACGGTGTCGGGCGGGGTGCCCGGGCCCCCGGAGTTGTGGGAACAGGCTCCGAGGGCCACGGCAAATGCGACTGCTGTGAAGCGAATACCGCGTCCTCTTAGAAGTTCACTTCCGCGCCGAGTTGCAACCGCCGCGGGTCGCTCAGCACTCCGTTCGGCTTTCCAAAATTGGGATCCGAGCGGTTCGTCGGCAGGTTGTAGCCGCCGTAGTTGTTGAAGTTGAATGCGTTGAAAAGATCCAATGTCACGCCCACAGTCTTCCCGGAAAAACTTGGGAAGTCCTTGCGCAGCCGCACGTCGACGTTCCGGTAACGCCAGAAATTGCCGAGGATGAACGCCGATTTGGGTGGGTCAAACCCACCGCGGTCGAAATTCCCCAAGTCAAACCGCCCACCAATATCGTATAGGTGTCCACTTCCCAACGTCAGGATGCCGCTGAACTGGACTCCACTCGCAAACGGCAGGTCGACGATCCAGTTACCCACGAGTCGACTTTTCTCATCGTTTACCGGATGCTTACGGAGACCGACTACGGTGTCCTGCGTGAACGCAATCTCGTCGTCCGGGAAATCGACGCCTTCGACCTGTCTAGTGCCGTAAGTAAAGCTCAGGCCTGCGCCCCATCCGAGATTGGTTTTGCGCTGGTATGGTCGATTGATTTGCAGTTGCAACGCATCGTACCATGTCTTTCCGCTCGGGACGTTGTACAAAATGTTGCTGATCCCATGGCCGAAACCGCCGCCCGTGCAACAACCGCCGTTTGTGGTGAGCCCAAGGTTCGCAAAATTGAATACCAAGTTGTCGTACCCTCGCGAGCCAACGTACGCGGCGGAAACGAGGACGCTCCCGAATAGCCGTCGAACTCCGACGTTCCATTGATTGGAGTGTGGGGCCTTGGTGTCGTTGGCGATCAACCAGACTTCGTGGCCTGCGGCAGGGGACGTTGTCACCAGCGGGTCGATTATGGAACGGTCTGTCGTGAGATAGGTGTTGCTCCAGGCGACTTCGCCCGGCTTCGCCGGCCCACCCGGAGGTGCAAAGTTTACGGTGTACTCGGGTCGAGCGATCTTGAGCTTTTCATCCACGGAAATATCGAAGATCGACCGGTCGTAGAAGATGCCCCAGCCACCGAACAACGTCGTCTTGTTTTCCGCGTCGAGCGAGTAGGAGAACCCCAACCGAGGCTGGAATGCTCCATAGAACTTCTTACGCTGCGTTCCGTCCGTGTAGTATTTGAGCGTATCGATCGGAACGAGTAGCGTGTTATAGTAGGCGTGTATCGTGTCCCGTGTGGCCCGCGGCGTCACGTAGTCGTAGTTCAACATGTGTGACTCGAAATCCCACCGCACCCCAAGATTCAGGGTAAACCGGGAGTTTGGACTCCAATCGTCCTGGATGTAGGCACCAACCTGCGTGTTGTTTGTCGTCAAGCCTGGCGCGCCGCTCTGGACAATCAGTTTGTACGGATTGGCGTAATTGAAGACCTCGATCCCCCCGCGGTTGATCGTGTCGCTGTACACAAACTGCGGCGTATCGCGGTTCCGCTTGTCGACCGTGTAACGCATGAAGTCGATTGTCGCGCCGCCTTTGAGGACGTGGTCACCACCCGCATGCCAGCCTGTATAGGTAAGATCGTTACGCAATCCGATCCGGCGTTGGATGAAGTCCTGGATGGTGAGGTTGCTGCCGATCTGTGCGCCTCCCCCAGCCCGTTCAAAGACCCTGTTGACGATTCCGGGCGTGTCTGGTGAGGGGTTGCGCCGAAAGCGTTGATACGTCACCTGCGATTCATTGAGCCACGGGCCCTTGAACATGCTGTACTTCAGGAGCCCGACTCCAACGTCGTTCCGATAGTTCGTCGCCGTCGGGAACGACGTGTTCCCCCCGAAGTCGCGGACATCGGTTTCATGGCGATTGTTGAAGCTCAGCTCGGCCGAAGAGGTGGGACTAACGGCGTAGTCGACCTTACCGAAGAGGAGCGTTTCACGGAACGGCGATCCGAAGCTCCCGTTGTAGCGCGAGAGATTGACAGTGTCGAGGGCCGGAAAGCCGGCGGGCACTGTTGGCATGATCACGGTGCTATTGCGATCCTGGTAATTCCCTTCATAGGATGCGAACAGGTGCATCCGGTTTCTGATCAGGGGACCGCCAAAGCTCAACGCGGTGAGATAGCGCTTGTAGTCAGGCTTCTTGAACGAGGAATTCGCCGCTTGGAACGTGTCGAGCGCCACTAGGCCCTTGTCCTGATAGCCGACGAGGACGTTTCCGTGCCACTCGTTGCCACCCGATCTCGTCCTAGCGGTGATGATCGCACTCGATGACTTTTGGTATTCGGCTTTGAAGTTCTGCGTGATGACGCGGTATTCCTGAATCGCGTTGCGCGGGAAGGGGTTACCGCGACTGGCGTCCTGCCCTGCAATCCCTCCGCCGGTGAGATCGTTCTTGAGGCTGGCACCGTCCACGAAAACGTTTACGTCGTTGGGGCCCTGCGCTCCGGATGTGAAATTGCGGCTGGTTTGGTCGATGCGGTCGGGAGGCAGTGTGACTCCCGGTGCCAGCGCCGCGAGATCAAGAAAGTTCCTGCTGGGCGTAGGTAATTGTTGCACCTGCTGAGGCGTCACGTTCGTCGCTACTTCCGACGTATGAATCTCGACCTGCGGTGTTGCCTCTACGGTTACCGCTTGCAACTCGACGGCCCCGGCTTGGAGCGAAACGTCCACCTGCTGGGTGGCGCCGATTTGGACGATAATCTGCCGCCGCTGGGGCGCGAATCCGATCTTGCGAACCGCAAGGTCATAGGTCGCCGGCACGAGACCGGGCAGCACATAGGATCCATCCGCTCGACTCGATGTCGACCGGGGTACGCCAGTCGCGGTATTCGTGACCTGGATCTCGGCATCTGGCACGGCCGCCGCGTTCTGATCTTTGACGTAGCCACGAACGGTGCCGGTGGTGGTTTGTGCGCTGACTGAAAGAGGGATGGACAGCAGACTGAAGCAGACGAACCACAGAGAACGATGACGCAGCATAGATCATCTCCCGTGAGATCGAGTCAGTGGCCGTAAGTTGACCCACCGACCCCAGCGGGCGCTAGGCCTTCACGCGGTTGCGTTCTGGGCCGTAACTTCCAAGTCCAATTCCCGGAGACTCCGTCCTATGTTGCACCGCTGCATCAGCGCCCTTGCAGCCCTCTCGCTGTCCGCGAGCGCCGCGGCCGCGCAAAATCTCGACTCCCTCCTCGCCCGCATGACCCTCGAAGAAAAACTCGGCCAGCTGAACTTGCTGTCCGCGAACGGCCGGGCATCGCCACAGCAAATGGAACTCCTGCGCGCGGGTAAGCTCGGCGGACTCTTCAATGTCATCGGCGCCGAGAACACCACGCCGGTCCAGCGCATCGCGGTGACGGAGTCGCGGCTCAAGATCCCGCTGCTGTTTGGACTCGACGTGATCCACGGGTATCGCACGATTTTCCCGATTCCGCTTGGCGAAGCGAGCTCGTTCGATCCAGATGCGGCCGAGGCGACGGCGCGCGCCGCGGGGCAGGAAGCCGCCGCGTTCGGGATCAATTGGACGTACGCGCCGATGGTGGACATCGCGCGCGACCCGCGCTGGGGTCGCATCGCGGAGGGTTCGGGTGAGGACCCGTATCTCGGATCACTCATGGCGGCCGCGCGGGTGCGCGGATTCCAGCAGAATATTTTCGCCACCGCGAAGCACTTCGCCGGGTACGGCGCGGCCGAGGCGGGGCGGGAGTACAACGAGACTGAGATTTCGCAGCGCACCATGCGCGAGATCTACCTGCCGCCGTTCAAGGCGGCCGTGGACGCTGGCGTCGCGAGCCTCATGTCGGCGTTCAACGACATCGCGGGCGTGCCCGCCTCCGGCAACGCGTGGCTCACCGACACGGTGCTGCACCGCGAGTGGGGATTCAAAGGCTTTGTGGTCAGCGACTGGACGTCTGTCGCCGAGTTAATCAATCACGGGGTCGCAGGGTCACAGGCGGAAGCGGGACGGCGCGCGCTGACGGCCGGCGTGGACATGGACATGCAAAGCGGCATCTACGTGGACTCGCTCGCCGCATTGGTGCGCGCGACTCGCATTCCGATGCCCGTCGTCGATTCCGCGGTCATGCGAATCCTGCGCGCCAAGACTCGGCTCGGGCTCTTCCGCGACCCGTATAGGCCGCGAACGGCGCCACCCACGTCCGAAATTCGGTCATTGGCGAGGAGGGTTGCGGGAGAATCAATCGTTCTGCTGAAGAACGAGCGATCGCTGCTGCCGCTCGATCCCAAATCCGGCACGATCGCCGTCATCGGTCCCCTCGCCGATAATAAGGAAGAGCCGCTCGGGCCCTGGCACACGCAGGGCCAGGCCGCCGACGTCGTCACGGTGCTGCAGGGCATCAAGGCGAAGGTCCCCGCGGCGCCGCAGGTGCTGTACGCCCAGGGTTCGGGCATCGAGGACAGCTCGACCGCCGGCTTCGCGGCGGCCGTCGCCGCGGCGCGTCAAGCCAAAGTCGCCGTCCTCGTCCTCGGCGAGCGGGGCGACATGAGCGGCGAAGCGGCCAGCCGGTCCTCGCTCGATCTTCCCGGCGTTCAGCAGCAGTTGCTCGAGGCGGTTGCGGCGACGGGAACGCCAGTCGTGCTCGTGCTCATGAATGGCCGGCCGCTGATCCTGCCGTGGGCCTCGGATCACGTACCCGCGATCGTCGAGACGTGGTTCCTCGGCGTCGAGGCAGGGAACGCGATCGCGGACGTGTTGTTCGGCGATGTAAACCCAAGCGCGCGGTTGCCGGTCACATTCCCGCGGGTGCTCGGCCAGGTGCCGCTCTACTACAACCATCGCAACACCGGACGCCCGCCCGACGTGAACAACAAGTTCTCGTCGAAATACCTCGATGTGCCCGTGACACCCCGCTATCCGTTCGGGTTCGGGTTGTCGTACACGACATTCGGCTACGGCAGTCTCAAGCTCAGCATGACCCGCGCACGCGTGAGCGATACGGTCACGGCGACCGTGACGGTCGCGAACACGGGAAGCCGCGAGGGTACGGAAGTCGTCCAACTGTACGTGCGCGATGAGGTTGCCAGTGTGTCACGTCCGGTGCGCGAGTTGAAAGGGTTCAAGCGTGTCACACTGAAGCCAGGCGAGTCCCGCGCGGTCGATCTGCGCGTCGCGGTGCGCGACCTCTGGTTCTACGGTCTCGACATGAAGCGGGTCGTCGAGCCCGGCACGTTCCGCGTCTACGTCGGCCCGAACTCGGCCGAGGGCCTCGAGGAGCGCTTTGAGGTGGTACCGTGAACATGTTGTTCGTGTTGGGTCTCCTGGTTCAGGGACCACAACATCCGAATGTTTGTTATGAGGTTTTCGTCCGATCGTTTTACGACAGCAACGGAGATGGAATCGGCGACCTGCGCGGGCTCACGCAGAAGCTCGACTACATCGCCGGCCTGGGCGCCGACTGCGTCTGGCTCATGCCGGTGGCGGAGTCGCCCAGCTATCACGGGTACGACGTCACTGACTACTACAAGGTCGAGCACGACTACGGCACAAACGACGACTTCACGGTGTTCGTCACCGCCGCGCATCAGCACAAGATCCGCGTGCTCGTCGATCTCGTCCTGAACCACACCTCGAGCGAGCATCCCTGGTTCCAGGAGGCGCTGCGGGACACGACGGCGCCGCATCGGAGCTGGTATCGCTGGTCGACGACGCCGGCCAACAACTGGCACAAGTCGCCGGTGCGCGACGAGTACTACTTCGGGCTGTTCTGGAGCGGGATGCCCGACCTCAACTACGAGAATCCCGCCGTGCTCGACGAGATGAAGCGCGTCGCGCGTTTCTGGCTGGACTCGATGCACGTGGACGGGTTCCGGCTCGATGCCGTGCGGCACCTGGTCGAGGTGGGCAACGAGGTCTCCAACACCCCGGGGACGCACGCGGTGCTGCGGGACTTCGGCCAGTACGTG